>JAABUQ010003408.1_pt1 | contig 29163 bp, 21 predicted proteins | sample 5560001 | NCBI WGS metagenome assembly JAABUQ01 (sample SAMN10711888, study PRJNA513371) | rock metagenome | isolation source: Antarctica rocks | place: Antarctica: Victoria Land, Finger Mt nord | collected 2015-12-18 | reverse complement strand
TGATTTGGATGGCAATGATTCATATCATGGTTCGGCGTTTGGAACCGACGTGCCAATATCCCCTAGCTTCACAAAAAGAGGGGATGGAGGCCCAGCAAGCTGCCTAATTTACCAAATCCCCTCTCAGGCGTCGGGCTGTCCCATGCGGTGATCGAGACCGATGAACTCGACCGAGTGTTCCCGCTGCCGACCCTCAGCGAGCTGGCATCGCTCCGGCCAGGGACAACCGACGTCAGCGTCCTCAACCTGGCGGCCATGTGGTCGACCTATCGGGCGCTGGGCCACACACGGCTGATCATGTCGGGAGTCATGCTCCACCCGGATGAAGACCGTCTCTGGATCGCCGCCGCCATTCCGGACGCCGACATCACGGTCGTTAGGCTGCGTTCCACCGATTCGACCCTCTTGTCGCGCCTGGATAGGCGCGAAATTGGCTCTGGTCGCGATGATCAAATTCGACGCTCTCTCCGCCAGGCCGAGCAGATGGTGTATCAGCAGGCCGAGGGATTGATCTTGATGCCGACCGACGACGCAACACCGATGGATCTCGCCGATCGGGTCTTGCGGGCGGTAGGCTGGTTGGACGGACCCGGCGATGAGACGCCGATTGGAGGGGGCGAGTGACCGTCGGCTATGGGTCGTAATGACTCCGCGAGGTGCTTCGCTTAGCCCGCGCGGCGTGATAACCCCCCATGCCGCCTCATCGAGCCGCTCTGGCTCATGTCGGTTTGAGAGGGCCTGGAACCTAGCCGAACACGCAAGACGAGGCAGGAGCTCCGACGGGTCTCTGTTCGATTAATCCACCAAGCGGGCGATGCGAAAATTGCGGAAAGTGCAGAAAGAAAGACAACCGTCCTCATGATCGACCCGGCCGCCCCTCCTTGGCTCCTCGGCGTCGGCGAGCCCTTCCGCCGCTTTCAGGGCTCGGCGGTGGTGGTGGCCGTTTCGGGCGGGGGGGATAGCGTGGGGTTGCTCCGGGCGTTGCACTCGCTGGGGTTCCGGCCCTCGGTGGCCCACCTGGATCATGGGGCCCGCGGCGAGGAGGGGCGGGCGGATGCCCGGTTCGTGGCGGACCTGGCCGATGGGTTGAATCTGCCGTTCGACCTCGGCCACTGGACGCCGACTCGCCCCGGCCACTTCGAGGCCGATGCGCGGGCGGCCCGGTACGGGTGGCTCGCGGAGGTCGCGACCCGGCGGGGGGCGCGGGCGGTCGCGGTCGGGCAGACGCTCGACGACCAGGCGGAGACGATCCTCCACCGGATCGTCCGGGGGACCGGCGTCGGCGGCCTGGCGGGCATGGCGAAGGTCCGGCGACTGGCCCCGGGTCTGGCCCTGGTCCGGCCGCTGCTCGGGGTGTCGCGGCGGGAGATCCGCGACTACATGGCGGCGATCGGCCAGGAGTTCCGCGACGACTCGACCAACCGCGATACCTCGAAGACCCGCGCCCGGCTCCGGCTCGACCTGTTGCCGAGATTGGCCCGGGACTACAACCCGGCCGTCGCCGAGGCCCTGGTCCGACTCGGCCGGCTGGCGAGCGGGTCGAGCCGGGCCCTGGCCCGCCAGGTCCGCGAATGGACCCGGCAAGTCGTCGTCGCGGCCGAGGCCGACCGGATCACCCTGGACCGCCCGGCCCTCGCGCGGTTGGGCCCGTTCGAGCGGGCCGAGGTGATCCGCCGGGCCTGGCGCGACGCCGGCTGGCCCGAACGCGCGATGGACGACCGCCGATGGCGACGCCTGGCCGCCCTCGCCATCGCCGATCGCCCGACCCTCTCGGCCGGCGCCAAGGTCGAGGTCACCGTCTCGCCCGACCGGATCACCCTGGTCCGTTCGCCACGTCCGCCCACCTCGCCCCGATCCGCACCCGTCACCTTGCCCATCCCCGGCTCGGCCGAGTGGGAGGGATGGCGAATCGAGGCAATCCTGGGAGCCGACGGGCCCCGCGACGAGACGGTAGACCGCGACCGCCTGTCGCCGCCCGTGGTCGTCCGCCAGGCCGAGCCGGGCGACCGCTTCGAACCGCTCGGGCTGGCGGGGCGCGGGCAGTCGCTCAACGACTTCTTCCGGGGCCGACGGGTGGAGCGGGCCGATCGGGAGCGGGTCCCGATCGTGTCCGACCGCGACGGGATCGTCTGGGTCGTCGGCCACCGGATCGCCCACCGGGCCCGCGTGACCGAGGCCACCCGCCGCCCCCTGGGGCTTCGGTCCGAGCGATCCGCGACCGACTCGGATAATGGGAGCCCGCCAATCCGATGATATCAGGTAGGGGGAGCGATCGATCGGGCCGGTTCCCTCGACGATCTTTGTCAATCCGGGTCGGTTGGGTTCGTTCCGCCGGGCGCGAGGCGGCGACGCCTTCAGGGCGCAAGTCTTTCTCCCCTCCCTCCTTGGGAGAGGGGCCGGGCATCCGAAGCTTCGACGTCCAATCGGGCCTCTGATGGATATCAATCGATCGGCGACGTCCCTCACCCCAACCTTCTCCCGGAGAACGAGGGGGCCAGAAAGACCGCCGTTTGCCCGGAGTCGGGTTGGCTTCGTTTTCCTCCGGGGGACGACCGGCGAGCGGCGAGGTGGGCGACCATGCCGCCGGCGAGGGCCGCGAGCAGCGGCGGCGTCGAGTAGAAGGCCGCGACGAGCGACAACTCGAAGGCCACGCCGAGGGGAAAGTGGTCGTTATTCTGGAAGAAATAGCGATGAGCCCCGCCGGGGCCATCCCCGAGGAGGAGGTCTGCGGTGTGGAAGGCGAACCGGGCGAAGCGGGGCAGGAAGGTCGAGATCGGTCCGGGGGTGAACCCGGCGAGCAGACCGAGGCCCACGGTCGCGGGCCAGCCGGCGACCTCGCAGCCGATCGTGAACGGTCGCCGGTCGCCCCGGCGGCGGATCAGGCGGTACAGGCCGAACCCGAGGAGGTTGACCATCGGCAAGAGGCCCAGCACGGTCCCGGTTGTCGACCCCGGCATGTTCACGATCAGGTGCCGCGCCAGGCCGAAATCGGCGGCCACCACCAGGATCAGGAGTCCCAGATCCGCCACCGAGGCCCGGGGCCGGGTTGGCTTCGTTCCGCGCCGGGGTTCATCAACCCCATCCGGGGGCCGGCGGAAGACCCGGCGGGCCACCAGGCCGCCGACCACGGCCGCGACCAGCGGCGGGGCCGAGAAGAAGAGGGAGAGGACGCCGAGGTCGTCGGCGATGCCCGCCCACTTGCCCTCGTCGTTCCGCCAGCGGACGGTCCCGTCTCGGCCGAGGCCAAGGAACAGGTCGAGGCCGCGGACGAGGACCCCTTCGTCGAATCGTTCGAACCGATTGACCATCCCGCCGGGGTCGACCGCGCAAGCGGCCAGGTAGGCGAGGGTCGCGGCCCAGCCGACGGCCAGGAAGCCGACCGCGAACGGCCCCCGACGCTCGGGCCGTCGGAGCCGGTAAAGTCCCAGGGCGAGGATGTTTCCCATCACCAGGAAACCCGGCGCGATGAAGGTCCAGTCGTCGAAGGGCCGGTCGTCCAACCAGCCGAACTGGCGCATCAGGCCGAAGTCGACCGCCAGGATCAGGACGACCAGCGACGCCGTGGCCAGCGTGACGCGCGGAACCTTCATGAGCATCCTCCGTGTCGAGTCGCCTCCATCCTCCCGGATGGTCTTACAAGATTCGGGGCGACCGGGCAATCCCGGGGCGACCGGCCCTCCCGGGTTCGTTTCCCCGCTTGACCACCGGGGCGGGGCGACGTACCATCCGTCACCCGCCCGGATCGACCCCCTCCTTGGCTTCGTTTTCCCTCCCTCCCCGGACAGCGACGACGGGCGGCGAATCATGGCCGAATCCGCGAGATTTCCCCGAGCGGTCGACCGGGCGGCGTCGCTGACGCGGGTCCTCGCCGTGGCCTTGGGGTTGCGGGTGGTCGCGGCCGTGGTCGTGTCCTGGTACGTCCGGGGCAGGGGGACCCCCTGCGTGTTCGCCGACACGGCGATCTACTGGGAGCTGGCCCGGACGATCGGGGCCGGCGAGCCTTACCGGGTGTCCCAGTGGGGCGTCCCCCACCACGCCTTGCGGACCCCGGGCTACCCGCTTTTTTTGGCGGCCTGCCGCGCGGTGTTCGGGGCGAGCTTGCCGGCGGTCCGGATCGTCCAGGCGGTCCTGGGAGCCCTGGGGGTCTGGGCGGTCTATCGCTTGGTGGGGGCAACGGTCCTCGGCAAACGGGCGAGCGGCTGGACGACCCCCCTGGTCGCCGCGACCTGGGTGGCGGTCGATCCCTATGTCGTGGCGATGTCGGCCCTGGTCTTGTCCGAGGCGTTGTTCGTCCCGTTGATGGTGCTGGGGCTCTGGGGATTGGCGGTACTTTGGATCAGGGAGGGTGAGCCGGTCGCCCGGTTGCCGGTCGTGGTCGCCTTGGGGACCGGGGTGGCGATGGGGGGGGCGATCCTGGCCCGGCCGTCGTGGGCCCTGTTCGTGCCGGCGGTCCTGGCGGCCTGGGTGATTGGGGCGGGTCGGGGTGCTCGGGGGGCGGCGTGGCGGTGGGCCCTGGTCGTGGCCCTGGCGACGGCGGCGACCCTAGCCCCGTGGTGGGCCCGGAACGCCCGGGTCGTGGGCCGGTTCGTGCCGACGGCCTTGTGGGTCGGCGCCAGCCTCTACGACGGGATCAACCCCAAGGCCAACGGCGCCAGCGACATGGGGTTCGTCGACGGGCCCGACGTCCGGTCCCTGGGCGAGTCCGAGCAGGACGCCGTCTTCCGCGATCGGTCATTGTCGTTCGCCCGCGAGCACCCGGGCCGGGTCCTGGGCCTGGCGGTGGTCAAGCTCGGGCGGTTCTGGAGCCCGTGGCCCAACGCCGACACCCTCCGCTCGCCCGGGGTGGCCGTCGGGTCGGCCCTGGTCACGCTCCCGGCGTATGCCTTGCTCGCCGTGGGGGCCTGGGACCGCCGCCGGGACGCCCGGGCGCTGGTCCTCCTGGGCGGGCCGCTCGCCTATTTTTGCCTGCTGCACCTGGTCTTCGTCAGCTCGATCCGCTACCGGATTCCCGGGATGGTGCCCGCGTTCGGGCTGGCCGCCGTCGGGCTGGGCCGGCTGCTCGGTCGGCCGGGGGATCGCACGGGGGGAGGCGACCGATGAGCATTCGTCGTCGGTTGTGGAAGGGATTCGTCTGGGGCGTGTCGCTGGCCCTGGCGATCGTGGTGGGGGGGGCGATGGCCGCCTACTCGTACGTCGCGGACGGCGAGAACATGGCGGACCTGATCCGCCGGGGGGCGCCTCGGTTCGTCCCGGGTTGCCAGGTCAAGGTGCTCCGGGCCCAGCTCCGGCCGTTCGTGGGCGAGGTGAAGGTCAGCTTCCTGTCGGCCTGGAAGGCGGGCGAGACGGGGGAATTGCCGATGGCGGCGGCCCAGTACATCCAGGTCCGCTACGATCCCTGGGCGATGTTCAAAGGGCGATTCGAGCCGCGCGAGGCCCGGGTGGTCAAGCCGGTCTTGAGGCTCCGCCGCCTGGCCGACGGCTCGTGGAACTTCCAGGGGCTCCTGGCCGACCCGTGGCCGATGCCCAAGGGGGGGCCGCTGCCACCGATCCGGATCGTCGACGGGACCGTCGAGCTGGTCGGCGACGGGGAGCCGCGGACCACGCTGGCGCTGCTCCGCGACGTGGCCATCGAGATCCCCGCCTCGCCCGGCGGCGGGGCGCCGGTGGCGTTCGAGCTGACGGCCAAGGGGGAGCTGTTCGACCGGGTCCACGTCGAGGGGACGGTCGACCCGGCGACCGGGCGGGTCGCCCTGAGCAAGGGGGAGCTGGTCCGCGGCCGGCTCTTCGAGGGGCTCCGGGGGCGGCTCCCGGCCGAGGCGGCGGGGCTGCTCGACCAGGTCGGCCTGTCCGGGGGCGAGGTCGACGCGACCCTGGCGACCCTGACCTACGACCCGGCGGCGAGCCCCCCCCTCCACTACCAGGCCCGGGCCCGGCTCCACGGGGGGCTCTGGAAATGCCCCAAGCTGCCGTTCCCGATCAGCGACGTTTCGGCCGACGTCGAGGCCGTGGCCGGCCGGCCGATCGTGGTTTCCGGCTCCGGGAGCGACGGGGCGACGTCGTTCGGCCTCCGGGGGAAATTCGAGGCCTGTGACCCGGCCCGGGCCGGGTTCGAGGTCCGGGTCGAGGCCCAGGGGTTGCAGCTCGACCGCCGGCTCCGCGACTGGACGCCGCCGAAGTACCTGGACCTCTGGGAGTTGTACTTGCCCGAGGTCGGCAAGTCCAGGACCACCGGCGCCGGGCGGGTGAACCTGGTCGTCCGCGCGGCCCGGCCGGGCCCCGGGGGCAAGGTGGAGGCCGAGGCCGACGTCGAATTGATCGACGTGTCGATGAAATACAAGCACTTCCCGTATCCGGTCGTCCTGACCAGGGGGAAGATCCACGCCACGCCCCGGCGGATGGACCTGGCCGACATCGAGGCGGTCGTCGGCGGCCGGCCGCTCCGGGCGTCCGGGACGGTCCTGGAGCCCGGCCCCCTGGCCGTCGCCCGGCTCCGCTTCGACGCCGAGGCGCTGCCGGTGGACGACGTGTTGATGAAGGCCCTGCCGCCCGACGTCCGCAAGGTGGTCCTGGACTTCCGGCCGACCGGGACCGTCCGGGGGCATGCCGACCTCGTCCGAGAGCCGCCGGCCCGCCCCGGCGACGACCCGATGGGCCGGGTCCGGATCGACTCGGTCATCGACCTCGGGCCCGGCTGCTCGGCGACCTGGGAGGGCCTGAAGTATCCGGTCATGAACCTGACCGGCCAGCTCGAGATCCACCCGGGCCACTGGATCTTCCGCCGGATGCGCGGCAACAACGGCCAGGCGACGATCACCGCCAACGGCGAGGTGACCGAGGTCCGCAAGGGCCAGCTCAAGATCGGCCTCAAGCTCGAGGCCGACAACCTGCCCTTCGACCAGCAGCTCCGCGACGCCCTGGTCCCCAAACCCTGGCAGTTGACCTGGGCCACGCTCAACCCGACCGGGGCCAGCGACGTGGCCGCGACCATCGCCATCGAGCCGGGCCGCCCCGACCGCAACCGGATCGAGATCACCCCGAGGAAGCAGGCCGGCGTCACCCTCCGGTTCAACCCCCTCCAGGCCCCCGGCGCCCCCCCCGTCCGCCCCCTGGAGATGCGGATGGACGACGTGACCGGCCGGTTCGTCTTCGACACCGCCACGGTCCCCCCGACCACCATGACGAACGTCGGCTTCAAGTTCCACATGGCCCCGGTCCGGTTCGCCCGGGGCCAGGTCGACGTCAAGGACAATGGCGCCTTCGCCCTGGGGGTCGGCAACCTCGAAGTCGCCGACCTCCGGCTCGACGAGGACCTCCGGCGGATGATGCCGCCGGTGATGGCCCAGCTCGCCCGCCGGCTCGACGACCGGAAGCTCCACATGAAGGCCAACCTCGGCCTCGGCTGGTCGGGGAAGGCCGGCGAGTCGGCCTGGTGCCGTTGGGAGGACGCCCGCGTCGTCCTCAACGACAACAAGGTCGATTTCGGGACCGACCTGGCCCTGGAGCACATCCAGGGGGAGCTGTACCCGCTCCGCGGGCGGTTCGACGGCCGGACGGTCGAAGTCCACGGCCCGCTCCACCTCGCCAGCGTCTCGATCTTCGGCCAGCAGGTGACCCGCCTGAAGGCCGACCTCGACGTCGGCGACGGCTCGGCGGCCCTCGACAACATCCGCGGGACCGTCCTCGGCGGCGCCCTGTCCGGGGGCCTCCGGGCGTCGCTCGACGTCACGCCGCGCTACTCGCTCGTCCTGGCGATCGAGGAGGCCGACCTCCACCAGTACGCCATGGCCCTGACCGGCCACCAGACCTTCAAGGGGCTCCTGTCCGGGATGATCGACGTTGGCGGGATCGGGTCGGACCCGCACACCCTGACCGGCTGGGGCAAGGCCGAGGTCGTCCAGGGGGACCTGGGCCACCTGCCGGTGGCGCTGCGGTTCCTCAACGCCCTGAAGCTGGCCAAGGATACCAAGGTCGCCTTCGACTCGGCCGAGGTCGCCTTCCGGATCAACAACGGCGAGACCGCGATCGAGCCGGTCCACTTCTCCGGGAACGCCTTCAGCCTCCACGGCCGGGGGACCCTCGACGTCCGGGGCGACCTCGACCTCCGGCTCCGGATCTTGGCCGGCCGCGACGCCTTCCACGTCCCCCTGTTCAGCGACCTGACCCGCGAGCTGAGCGGCCAGTTCCTCCAGGTCCGCGTCCTGGGGCCGATCGGCTCGCCCAGCTTCAAGCCCGAGGCCCTGCCGTCGCTGTTGGGCAAGGTCCCCCACAACCCCCGCCGCCTGACCAGGGCCACCCGCGACGTCGTCGCCGACTCCCCCTGGCGGACCGGGCTGGAGCCCCGGGCCCGGACCGGCCTGGCGGCCCGGTGGTGGGGCCCGGGCGATTAGCGGCAAACTCGACCGATCTCGCCCAATTTTCCGCGTTTGCGCCGAATCCGCCGGGCCGTCGAACTCGCCCGGTTTCGGGCGGTGTCGGATGGACAATCGGGCCGCGAATGTCAACAATGGGGGGGCCGGTCGGGGACCCGAAGGGTGGGATGACCAGGTTTCGCACGGATCGCGGGCCGCCCCGCCCCCGACGGACCGGCCCGATCACGTGACGCTCGCGTTCGCCCCATGATGATAACCACGCCGATCGAGGCCGACGTGACCGGCCTCTCCGACTACTTGCAGGAGTCGAGGCGCCGGGTCGAGGCAGCTCTGGCGGCCTACCTGCCCCCCCCCGACGCCCTCGCCCTCGCCCTCGCCCCCTCCGCCTGCCCCCCCCGGCTGGCCGAGGCGATGCGGTACAGCCTGCTCGGCGGCGGCAAGCGGCTCCGGCCGATCCTGGCCCTCATGGCCGCCGAAGCCTGCGGCGCCGACCCCGGCTCCGCCCTCCCGGCGGCCTGCGCCTTGGAGATGGTCCATACGTACTCGTTGATCCACGACGACCTCCCGAGCATGGACGACGACGACCTCCGGCGCGGCCGGCCCACCTGCCACAAGGCGTTCGACGAGGCCACCGCCGTCCTGGCCGGCGACGCGCTGCTGACCCTGGCCTTCGAGGTCCTGGCCCGCGACGTCCGCCCCGCCGCCGCGGCCCTGGGGTGCGTCCTGGCCCTGGCCGAGGGGGCCGGGCCGGCCGGGATGGTCGGCGGCCAGATGGCCGACCTCCAGGCCGAAGGCCGGACCGACGTCACGCTCGGGGCCCTGGAGGCGATCCACCGCCGCAAGACCGGCGCCCTGCTCCGGGCCTCCCTCAAGATGGGGGCCCTCGTCGCCGGCGCCGACGGCGCGACCCTCCGGGCCCTGGAAACTTACGGACACGCGGTGGGCCTCGCCTTCCAGATCGTCGACGACCTGCTCGACGTCCAGGGGGACGAGGCGAAGTTGGGCAAGCGGGTCAACAAGGATCACGGCCTGGGGAAGTGGACCTACCCCGGGTTGCTCGGCCTCGAGGGCAGCCGACGGCACGCCCGCGACCTGGCCGACGAGGCCGTCGGGGCGCTGACGCCCCTCGGCGGCCGAGGCGCCCGGTTGCGGGCCCTGGCCCTGGATCTACTCGAAAGGGACCGCTGATGAGCAGCGCGGTGCTGGGGAAGATCAAGTCGCCGGCCGACTTGAAGACGCTCTCGGAGAAGGACCTCGAACGGCTCGCCGCCGAGATGCGCGAGGAGCTGATCAGCGTCGTCAACCATCGACCCGCGCACTTCGCCAGCAACCTCGGCGTCGTCGAGCTTTGCCTGGCCCTGCACTTGACCTTCGACTTCCGGTCCGATCGCCTGATCTGGGACACCGGCCACCAGGTCTACCCCCACAAGCTCATCACCGGCCGGGCCGACCGGATGCACACGATCCGGACCAAGGGGGGCCTGATGGGCTACCCCAACCCCGCCGAGAGCCCCTTCGACCTGTTCATGACCGGCCACGCCGGCTGCGCCCCGTCGACCGCCCTGGGCCTCCGCGCCGGCGATGAACTGACCGGCCACCATGAACGCCACTCCGTCGCCGTGATCGGCGACGGCGCGTTCCCCTCCGGGATCGTCTTCGAGGCCCTCAACAACGCCACCGACGGCCCGGGCAAGAAGTTCCTCCTGGTCCTCAACGACAATCAGATGTCGATCTGCCCCCGGGTCGGCGGGATGGGCTACTACCTCGACAAGGCCCGGATGGCCACGACCTACAACGACTGGAACAAGAAGCTCCGCAAGCTCCTGCCGTCGATCCCGCTGGTCGGCGACCAGGCCGACCGCTGGCTCCAGCAGATGAAGGACGCCATCAAGGCCTCGCTCCACGGCGGGATGCTCTTCGAGGAGCTGGGCTTCGCCTACCTCGGCCCGATCGACGGCCACGACCTCAAGACCCTCCGGCATTACCTGGAGAAGGTCAAGGCGATGGACGGCCCGGTCCTCCTCCACGTCCTCACCGACAAGGGGCACGGCTTCCCCCCCGCGATGCAAGACCCGGTCAAGTACCACGCCCCGTCGCCGTTCCAGACCCACGAAGACGGGATCATCCCCCTGACCACGTCGTCGAGCCGGGCCTACACCGACGCCGTCTCCGACGCCCTGTATCGCGCCCTGAAGGCCGACCCCAAGGTGGCCGTCCTCACCGCCGCGATGTGCGAGGGCAACAAGCTCCAGAAGATCCGCGAGGCATTCCCCAGCCAGTTCTTCGACACCGGGATCTGCGAGAGCCACGCCGTCGCCTTCGCCGCCGGGATGGCCAAGGCCGGCGCCCGGCCGGTCGTCGACATCTACAGCACGTTCTTGCAGCGTTCCTTCGACCAGATCTTCCAGGAGGTGTCGCTCCAGGACCTCCCGGTCGTCTTCACCCTCGACCGCGCCGGCCTGGTCGGCTCCGACGGCCCGACGCACCACGGGAGCTACGACCTGGCTTATATGCGGATGTTCCCCAACATGGTCGTCATGGCCCCCGGCGACGAGAAGGACGTCGCGCCGATGCTCCAGTTCGCGCTGGGGCACGACGGGCCGACCTCGATCCGCTACCCCAAGGCCAACCTGGAGACGATCGAGCGCAAGGTCCAGCCGATCGTCCTGGGCGAGGCCGAGACCCTGGAGTGGGAGACCGACGGGATGTTCCTGGCCTGCGGGACCCTGGTGGCCGCCTGCCTCCGGGCCGCCGACCGGCTCCGCGAGCGACACGGCCTCCGCGTGGGCGTCATCAACGCCCGGTTCGCCAAGCCGCTGGACACCTCGACGATCCTCAAGGCGATCGAGGAATGCGGCTTCGTGCTGACCGTCGAGGAAGGCTGCTTGCCCGGCGGCTTCGGCTCCGCCGTCGTGGAAGCGGCCGTCGACGCCGGCCTGAACACCAGCCACGTCCGCCGCCTCGGCCTGCCCGACCGCTTCATCCTCCACGCCGAGCGCGACGAGCAGCTCGCCGAGGTCGGCCTCGACGTCGACGGCCTCACCCGATCGGCCCTCGAACTCGCCCGGACCGTCGGCCTCCCCGCCGCCGCCCTCGCCTCGCGGGAGTGGCAAGGCTGAAGGATTCGGGACTGCGGACGGGTTCAGGTTCGTTGGCGCCGAGGGGGCGTCGCCGGGTTCCAGGGGCCGGTCGCAATGCGGCCGTCCCTTAAGTCATCGTGGAATTCGGGACCAATTATTGCACTTTGCGACCTGTCAACCGGAAAAATTGTAGGGCGTTAGACACAAGTAAAGCCTCGATCATGCAAGATTGACCGTCATTTCGCTCCAGGGTGATTCATGAGTAGAGAGAAATTAAGGGTTGCGAACACCGACTTAGACAATCTTGTTGGAAACCTTCGAGGTGAGGTCGGCGACAGGGCGATTGCGTGGTGCAAACTACTGAGGTGATAAGATTTAGGGCGATTTGAGCCGCCGATTTTGATGTTTTTTCGGCATTTTGGTTTTTTATCTCCTTGCCAGACAACGACTTATGGGTGCAATCGCCCTGGGCCGAGAACGCCCTTCCGAACGAGCGAAACGACTGATTTGCTCCTGAAGCAGACCACGCCCACATTGAATAGGTCTGCTTTCAATAATCTATTGACAATCGCAACTCTGAAAATGTATTAAGTCTTGCCAAAGTAATAAGGGCCGCTCATTCTTAGGCCCTCACTCCCGGCGAACCGAGGCGACCTCGGCGGGCGTCCGGGCGCGGAGCAGGACCATCTCGTTCCGCTTGACGCCTGGCTCGCGGTGGACCGGCTCGACCAGGGGGCCGAGGTCGCGGGCGAAGCCCGGGCGGTCGTAGAGCTTGGCGCGGATCAGGACGTAGGGGCGGGCCGGGTCGGCGTGCCGGGCCCAGTCGGCCAGCCGGTCGCGGGCCTGGGCGACCCGATCGGCGGGCGAGTGGACCGCGCGGGCCTCGGCGGCGGCGCGGAGGTCGAAGCCCCGGTTCCGGCGGGCGGGGTTGGCGGGCGAGGGCAGGGGGGCCAGGTCGTGCCCCTTGAGGTAGAACCAGAGCCCTTCGTCGATCTCGTCGAAGAAGTAGACCGTCGGGGTCGAGGCCGGGACGATCCGCCCGAGGTCGGCGGCGAGCGCCCGGTGTCCCCGCGCCGGGTTCTCGAGCGGGGCGACCACGCCGTAGCCGATCAGGGCGACCGCGACCAGGCCCGCCGCCGGCCACGCCAGCGCCCCGGCGTCGCCGCCTCGCCGCCAGGCCCACGCCCCGGCCACGCTCGACGCCGCCAGGAGCCCGCCCCCGAACAAGGCCCATCCCAGGTCGCCCGGCGCGGCCTGGCCCACCGCGGCCGGCGCCACCATCGCCGCCGCGAACGCCACGACCCAGGTCCCCTGGATCAAGCCCCGGGCCGCCCTCGACCCCGGCCCCCACTCGCGGGCCAACCGGGCCAGCCGGACCCACTCCGACCCGACCAGGACCGCCACCCCCGGCAGGCACGGCAGGTAATAGCTCGGCTTGGCCACCGACCACGTCCCCAGGACCGCCAGGTTGCCCACCGCCCACCACCAGGCGAAGCCGACCTCGGGCCGACCCCGGCGGGCCGACCGGCGCAACGGCCAGGCCGCCGCCAAAAGGGCCAGGGGGGTCCAGGGCAGGGTCATCCACGGCCAGTCGAGGACGACCGACGCCCGGGCATTGCCGTGGACCACGCCCGCCGCCCCCGTCTTCTGCCCCATCTCCAGCCACCAGACCCGCGCCGCCGTCGGGTCGCGGACCAGGACCGGCACCGGCCAGAGCACCGCCAAGGCCAGGAACAGCGCCAGCCCACGCCCGTCGGCCAGGAGCCGGAGCCCCTCGACCAGCCGCTGGCTCGTCGCCAGGCTGCCCACGACCGGGACCGCCACCAGGACCAGGACCACCGGCCCCTTGGTCAAGAATCCCAACCCCAGGGCCAGGGCGAAGGCGAGGTTCCAGCCCCGAGGGCCGGCCGACCCCCCTTCGCCCCCCTGGAGCCGCTTCCAGGCGGCCAGCAAGGCGAGCGCGGTGAACAGGGTGAGCAAGCCGTCGTTGCCCGCCTGGCGCATCTCGACCACGAAATAGGCCGAGGACGCCAGGGCGAACCCCGACGCCAGGCCGACCGCCCGGCCGCCGATGCCCCGGCCCAGGGCGTAGGCCAGGGCCACCGTCAGGCAGGCCGCCAGGGCGTTGGGCAGGCGGACGATGGCCTCGTCGCGGCGCCCGGTCGCCACGATCAAGGCGGCGGCGATCCACCGGGGCAGGGGGGGCTTTTCGAGCCGGGGCCGCCCTTGGATCTCGGCGACGAGCCAATGGCCGTGGGCCACGGTGTCGAGCGCCTCGGCCGACGCCCGCTGCTCGCGCTTGCCCCAGAGTTCGGTCGAGCCGAGGAAGCCCAGGAAGGCCGACCCCGCCACCAATGCCAGCAAGGCCTCCGCCGCCCACCGCCGCCCCGCCCGTTCGCTCGGCATCCGTGCCCCTCCCGTTGGAAAATCGCCCGGGCCCGCCCCGCGCCCCGGGACCATAACCCGGGCGCCCCGATCCCGCAACCCGGGCTCGACGCCCCGGCCGGGTCGGGTTGACGTCGACCCGGGTTCCGGGGTATACCCCGTCCGTCGTCCGCGGGAGGGCCGTCGCCGATCGATGGCCGCCCGTTCGCCGCGAGGCGAGACGCCCGGATCAATTCCGACAAGGATGGCGCGGTCGCGGCGGGGGGACCCCCGGTCCAAGGATGGGCCGGCCCCCGCGCCTTGCCCCCGTCCGATCCCGACCCTTCGCCCCCGCCCGGGCGAGGCAAGCTCAGGACAGGGGGCCGGCCCGTGGGACCCGAGAACCGACCGCCGGCCCTGGACCGGGCCACCCCCGCCCGGGTCGCCCCCCACCGCCGCTATCTCCCGATCCCGCCCGCGCCCGACGAGGCCCGGGCCGGCTTGTACCCCGGCGAGCCGGAAACCTGCCGCCGCGACCTCCGCCGGTTCCTGCCGATCTGGGGCCACCTGGCCCTGCTCCTGGCGGTCATCAAGGTGTACCGGGTCGAGGGGCGGGGCCTGTTCCTCCTGGCCTCGCTCGCCCTGGCCGCCTTGCCCGTCCACTACCTCCTGGCGTACCGCTGGAAGAAGCCGTTCTTCCTGGGCCTGTCGGTGGTCGGCCTGTTCGCGGTCTTCGGCGTCGGGCCGGCCCTGGCGGTCTCGGCCGTCGCCACGGCCTTGATCGCCGCCTGCCGCCTGCCGGTCGCCTGGTGGGCCCGGGCGTCGATCGTGGCGATTGCGGCCCTGGCCCTGGGAGTCGCCCGGGCCCGGGTCGGGTCGGGCGGCTCGGCGCTGGCCGAGGTCGCCTTCCCGGTCCTGGGCTCGATGCTCATGTTCCGGATGATCGTGTACTTGTACGAGATCAAGCACGCCGACCGCCCCGAGCCGCTGGTCGACACCTTCGGCTACTTCTTCCTTCTGCCCAACTATTGCTTCCTCCACTTCCCGGTCGTCGACTACCGGACCCTGGGCCGGAGCTTCTTCGCCGCCGACGTCCACGCGACCCAGCTCGTGGGCCTCCGGATGATCTTCAAGGGGGTCCTGCACCTCCTGGCCTACCGCCTGGTGTACCACGAGCTGTTGATCCCCGCCGAGGAGGTCCACGACCCGGCCACGCTGGCGGCCTACGTCGGGTGCAACTACCTGCTCTACCTCCAGGTGTCCGGGCAATTCCACCTGGCCTGCGGGATGCTCCACCTGTTCGGCTACAACCTGCCGACCACCCATCACAATTACTTGCTGGCGACGGGATTCACCGATTACTGGCGCCGGATCAACATCTACTGGAAAGACTTCATGATCCGGGTCGTGTTCAACCCGGTCGCCTTCCGCCTCAAGCGGCGCCCCCGATGGATCACCCTGACGGCCGCGACCACCGCCGTGTTCCTGACGACCTGGATCTTGCACGCGTACCAGAAGTTCTGGCTCCGCGGGACCTGGGGTTTCTCCGCCCCCGACGCCCTGTTCTGGGGCATCTTGGGCGTCCTGGTCCTGGTCAACGTCCAGGTCGACGCCCGCCGGACGTCCCGCTCGACGGCCGGGGCCCTGGCCCTCCGCGCGGCGAAAACGGCCGGGACTCTCGTCACCATCGCCCTGCTCTGGTCGCTCTGGTCGAGCCCGAGCGTCGCCCAGTGGGCCGGGATGATCGGCAAGGCGTTTCGACATTGAGGATGGCTGATCGTTGATGGGTGATGGGTGATCGGGCCGGGTGGCGATTTGATCAATGGGGACCGATCCTCGATCCAGGTTTCGACAAACTCTGGAATCGGAAATCTCTCATCGGAAATCGGCGATCAACCGCCTTCGTCCTCGCCCATCACCCATTCACCATCACCCATTTCCCCGGACGAGGACCGATGCCCCGCCGCCCGAACCGCTTTCCCGCCTGGGCCTTGACCGCCGCCTTGCTGGCGTGGGGCGTGACCCCGGCCCGATGGGCGCCGGGGTGGACGGTCCGGGTCGTCGAGGGCCTCCGGGCGGACCGGCGGAACGCGGGCGACCTCGAACGGATGGAGCGCGGCTATTACGAAGGGCTGGCCGACGCCGGCCGCCGGCTCGACCGGGTGGGCGTGGGCCGGGGGATCGACCCGCCGCCGACCGACTTCGGCCCGCTGACGGTCGCGGTGCCCGACGTCCGCGAGTACGCCCTCAAGCCCAACGTCGCGACCCGGCACCGGGGGGCCGCCTGGACCACCAACGCCCGGGGGATGCGCGACCGCGATTACCCCGCCTCCAAACCCGGGGGGACTTTCCGGATCGCCCTGGCCGGCGATTCGATCGGCGCCGGGTGGGGCGTCGATGACGGCTCGGGGTTCGAGCCGGCCTGGGAGCGGACCCTGGACGGCCGGTCGCGCGGCGAGGGCGGGCCGGCGGTCGAGGTCCTCAACCACGCGGTCCCCGGCCACGCCCCCGGGCAGCGTTGGGAGCATTTCCGCCGCGAAGGCTGGGCCGCGGGCCCCGACCTCGTCGTCTTCCAGGGGACGCCCGCCGACCTCGGCTGGGACGACCGCAAGCTCCGCTCGTTGCTGCCCCGAGGGGTCGGCTGGGACGCCCCCACCTATCGCGAAATGCTGGCCCTCGCCGGGGTCGCGCCCGGGGCTGGCGAGGATTCGTGCAAGGATCGGTTCCGCCCCCACCGCCCGGCGATCCTGGCGAGCGTCTACCGGGCGGTCGTCGCCGACTGCCGGGCCCGAGGCGTCCCGAGCGTCTGGCTGCTCCTGCCCCGGGTCGGCAAGCCCGTCCCGCCCGAGGACCGCGACCGGCTCGCCGGGCTCGCCCGCGAGGCCGGCTTCGACGCCGTCGTCGACCTGTCCGACGCCTTCGACGGCCTCGACCCCGCGACCCTGGCCATCGCCCCCGACGACTTCCACCCCAACGCCCAAGGCCACGCCCTCCTCGCCCGTCGCCTCGACGCGGCGTTGCAGGGGCGTCTTTCCGGCCCCCTCGTTCTCCGCGAGAGGGCTGGGGTGTGGGGGACGGCGACGGAGGCTCCCGCGACCCTTTCTGGGCGTGCCGCGACCCTCGCCCCGGCCCCTCTCCCCGGGAACGAGGGGGGACGGAAGCTGATGCTTCGCCGATATTGATGATCCACGAGCCCCGCCCTTCGAGAGGCCACCGGCGATGATCGAAACCATGCCGTCCCGACCGTCCGCCTCCCGGGTCTTGCTGTCGGCCTTCGTCCTGGCCGCCGGCCTGGCCCCGTTGCCCGTCGGCTGGGCGCGGACCGCCCGCGACACCGCGCGGTCGCGGGACCTGAACCGGGTCGACCGCCGATCGACCGCCGGGGGTTATTACGAGGGGCTCATCGGCGGCGCCGGCAAGGAGGGCCGGGGCGCCCCGTCGGCCCTGGAGATCGCCCTGATCGGCAAGCCGATCGACCGGAACCGCGACCTGGTCAAGCGGATCACCCGCGACCTCAAGGACGATTTCCTCCAGTTCGAGGCCCGGGCCGACTTCGACGAGGTCTTCTTCGGCGAGCGGTTCACCACCAACTCGCGGGGGATGCGCGACCGCGAATATCCGGTCGCCAAGCCCGACGGGGTGTACCGGATCGCCCTGCTCGGCTCGTCGATCGACATGGGCTGGGGGGTGGCGACCCCCGACACCTACGAGAACCGCCTCGAAGCCTGGCTCAACGCCGAGGCCGCCCGCCGGGGGACGACGCGGCGATTCGAGGTCCTCAACTTCTCGATGGCGGCCTACGGGCCCGCCCAGCGGTTCGAGGCGTTCCACCGGAAGGCCCTGGCGTTCGCCCCCGACCTGGTCCTGACCACGGCGACCATGATCGACCCCCGGTTCCTGGAAATCCACCTCGGCGGCCTGATCAAGAACCGGGTCGACCTCAAGCACGACTTCTTCCGCCGGGCCGCCGCCGAGGCCGGGATCGACCCCGACCGCGAGCGCCAGGTCGGCTGGGCCGAGCTCGACCGCCGGGGCGGGTTCAAGGCCCGGGCCAAGGATCATTACTGGATCTTCGCCGACGCCACCCTCGGCGCCCTGGCCGTCGATTGCCGCTCGCGCGACCTGGCCCTGGCCGTCCTCCTGATCCCCCGGGCTTGCCGCGACGACGCCGACGACGCCCGCGCCCTGGCCGTCGCCCGCCAGGTGGGCATCGCCGCCCGCCACGCGGTCCCCGTCCTCGACCTGTCCGCGACCTTCGACGCCCGCGACCCCTCGACCATCGAGATCGCCCCCGGCGACGACCACCCCAACGCCCTCGGCCATCGCCTCTTGTTCGAGGGCCTCTCCCGGGCCCTCCTCGCCGACCCCGGCCTGTCCCGCCTCTTGTTCGAGCCGGCCCGCTGAACCGATGAGGTCGGCGGGCGCCGGACGCCCGGGATCATCGAGGCGTCCGGCGATCGGGCCGGCCCGGCGACCCGCCCGGCGGGGGGATCGCCGCCGAGGCCGCGCTGGCGCCTTACTTCGGGCCGCCGGACTGCTCTTCCGCGGTGTGGGGATGGTGCTGGGCCGCCTTCTTGGGCGTGTCGCCCCCGCCGCCGTTGTGGCCGCCGGTGTTCGGCTCGTTCGCCACCTGCTCCAGCGCCCGCTTGTGGGCCTCGTCCTGGCCGACGCCCTGGTGCTTGAGCTTGGTCGCCAGGTGTTCGGCCTCGCGCTTCTGCTTGTCGTCGATCTTGTTGACGTTCACGTCGTGGGACATCGGATCGCCTCCCCGGATCTGGGCCCGTTGCTGTGAGCGGACACGGTCCGGGTGCAATCCCGATGCCGAGCGGGCCGGGGGCGGGCCATCCGGCGGGCTCTCATCGGCGGAATCGACGGGACAGAACGGGACCGCCATAAGATTCCGAAAATTTTCCTCCCATTCCGGAAATGAGTTGTGTAGCGTCTGTGAAACATGGTCGCGGAATTTCCTCTCCCAGCCGCGACGATGGGTAACCCTCTTTCCTGCCACCTCGACAGGAGCCCAATCATGCCCACGCGCCGGATCGGCCACGCCCTCCTGCTGCTCTTCCCCCTGGCCATCGCCTCGCCCCTGCTCCTGACCGGCTGCGGCGGCAACTCGCAGACCACCGGCACCCAGGTCCAGATCAGCGAGGAGGCGAAGGCCCAGATCGACGACATGCGCGACATGTACAAGACCAGCACCAAAGCCCAGGCCAAGAAGAAGTGATCCGGCCAACCCCCCGCGGCCGCCCGGATTTCCAGGGGGCCGACCGCCCGCGAGGGGGCCGGCCTCGCGGCGAGGACTCATCTTCGATTTCCTTCATGATAACTTGAGGAGCGACGCATGAGGAAAGCAAGACGCGGTTTCACCTTGATCGAGCTTCTCGTGGTCATCGCGATCATCGCGGTCCTGATCGCCCTGCTGCTGCCGGCGGTCCAGGCGGCCCGCGAGGCCGCCCGCCGGGCCCAGTGCACCAACAACTTGAAGCAACTCGGACTGGCCCTGCACAACTACCTTTCGGCCGTGGGCGCGTTCCCGCCCGGGATCGTCACGTCGGCCGATTCTGTCGGGTCGACGTCGTCCTGGACGTCGTGGAGCCCGCAGTCGATGCTCCTGCCCTACATCGAGCAGACGCCGCTCTACAACGCGGCCAACTTCAGCTGGGCCTGCTGCTTCTACGGCGACGACGCCAATAAGATCAACTCCACGGTCTACCTGACCCGGATCGGGCCCTTCCTTTGCCCGTCCGACGGCAACGCCGGAATCCAGCACATCAACAGCTACCTCGGCAGCCTAGGCTCCTCGACCCGGTCGTACCCCGGCGACGGCGCGACCAACGGCATCTTCCAGGTGTACGATCGCGACCATCACACGGCGTCGGTCGCCATCGCGAGCGTCATCGACGGGACCTCCAACACGATCGCCTTCGGCGAAGCCCTCGTGGGCGATTACAACAAGCTGAACAATTACAAGGGCAACGGGATGACGGGCGTCAACCCGTACACCCCACTCGGCCAGTATTTCGACCCCAGGGAGAACATCCCCGCGGTCTTGCAGGCTCTCCAGGAGTGCAACGACTTCTGGCAAGGCACCGCGATCAAGGGCTGTCCCGGCGGGAACTGCAACAAGAGCGGCCTGAAGCAGTACGAAGGACAGGTCTGGGCCCTCGGCGAGCGGGGTTACACGCTCTTCAACACGGTCGTGCCCCCCAATTCCACCATGTACCCGTGGCGGAGTTGCGGGCGCACGTGCCCCAATTGCTCGCCGGAAGCGTCGAATTTCGTGAACGCCAACAGCAATCATCCGGGAGGGGCCAACTACGCCTTCTCCGACGGGAGCGTCAAGTTCATCAAGGATTCGATCAACATGCAAGTCTACTGGTCGCTGGGCAGCGTGAACGGCGGCGAGATCATCAGCGCCGATAGTTACTGAGCGGGCCTCGCGGCGATCCGACGGGGACCACGACGGCCGCCGGGGGACCATCCCCGGCGGCCGTCGGCTTTGCTCGAATCGGGACATCGCGAGGCCATCCCTCAGGGCGAGGCGGGCTTTCCCTTGGGGGGGGCCGTGGCCATGACCGACCCGATCGCCGTCCCGATCGCGACCAGGACCTGGGCCATCGCCCGGGTCGCCGACGAGCCCGCCATCGGCAGGTGGGCCTGATGCGTCGCGAACCCGAGGGCCCCGGCGAACTCGTAGACGACCGTGGCCAAGGCGGCCCCGACGAGGCCCCCGAACGCCGTCTTCCACCAGCGGGCCCGCCCCCCGGCCCCGAGGCCGAACGCCAGGCCGCCCGCGACCCCGGCGACCGACCAGATCGCCATGTGGCCCAGCAGCGGGTACATCAGGTCGTCCGCCTGCGGGTCGATCTTGGTATAGAGGATCGGCAGCATCACCCGGGCCACGCCCCCCACCCCGGCCGCCCCGAGCAGGAGCCCCGCCGCCCCCGCCGAGGCGGCCGACCGGGCCGATCGCCGGGCCAGGCCCCCGGCCAGCCCGAGGGCCAGCCCGAGCAGGCCGCCCATCGCGCCAAAGGCCAGGGTCCCGCTGTCGACCCGCGCGGCCAGGAGCAGCCGGGCGTCCTCCATCGTCGGGACCGGCTTCATGGGCGGTCTCAGCGACGACCCGTAGGCCTGGAGCACCGCCTCGCCCGCCAGCCACGAGCCGACCCCGGCCACGACCCCGGCGGCCATCACGAGGCCCCAGGTCCGCCGGGTCGCGTCACCGCCCGGCGCCGGCGCCGGTGTCGGCGCGTCGGTCGTCCGGTCCTGGTCCGATGGATCGTGAGAAAGCATGAGTTGGGCCCATCCGCGGCTGAGGTTTTCCCGGGCATTTTTCTCCCGGGACGAGCGTAATCGAGGGTCATGGCGAAGGAAAGCCGCTTCCTTGATCGGCGGTCCCATTACCCGGCTTCCCCGATCCCCCCGGAGGGCGTCCGGCGGATTCTCGGGTTCGCCCCCGGGTGGCCGTTGGCAAGGCTCCGACAAAGTGGGTTCGTTTCGTCGTGGGAGATCGCCAGGTCGATCCGGCCCCTCCGAGGATCGGCGAAGTTGACGTAAGCGGTTCCAGATCAAGCCGGTCGGTAAAATGATCGTTCTTTCTGGGCTCGGATTATCCTCCTTTCTCCCAGAAACCAAATGTCTGTCTCTACCCTCCGAAGATCGCCACGCCCAAGGGGGATCGAGAGCTACACCCCCGCCCGAACCTGGCCTTGATCCCGATCGCGAATCCCGGCATGATGCCCGGTCAACCGGAGGCGTGGACCGTCCCCCGACAGTCCCGCCTCCACCGATCCCGGGAAGGATTCCGATGCGCTCAAGCCCCCCGACTTCGCCCCGCCTGGCCGCCTCGGCCCTCGTCGTCCTCGGCTTGACCCTGTCATCCGGGTCCGAAGCCGCCTCGATCACTTCCGTGACCGACCTGGGCGCGGGCGTTTCCGGCCTGGTCCTCGGCGAGTCCGGGCAGGTCGCCGGGCTCGGGCCGGGCGGTACGTCGGTTGATCCCAACACCAACCAGCCGGCGACCCCTTTTGAATATGGTGGCGGCCGGTTCACGAACCTAGACCCCGGGGTCGTGCCGATCGCCGTGGCTAATGACGGCCGGGTGATCGATGCCCGGGGGCCGTATGGCGTCTATCTCGGGCCACCAAACCACGATGATTATATCTCCGTCCCCCCCCTCGCCACGGCCGGCAATCACTTCGGCGAGTTAGTCGGGACGGGTCAGCAGCAACCTTTTGCTGTGAGTATCGGAACTTACGATCAGGTGTTTGCGTCAACTGTGTTCCATGTTCCGTTTCTTTACGAGCCTGACCGAGCCACCGCCGCCAGCAACCCTGCCTTCAAGGTTTTTTCGCCGTCGCTTTGGATTGGTGCCATGCCGTCCGAGACCGTATGGAACGGGTATGGTCCGCTCCCGAAGGGCGAGACGATTCCCGTCGCCCTTTCTAATCAATTTCGCCCGACTGGGATCAACGACAACGGCTCGATGATCGGTGATATTCATTCAAGAGATCCTAACACAACCTCATTCGTGGGCTCGCCGCCGTGGCTGGTGGGTCCGGTCTATATTCACGCCGCCCTTGGGCTTTCGGATCTGGGCACCCTTGGCGGCACGAATAGCCATGCCGCCGCTATCAGCAATTCGGATTTCGTCGTCGGCAATTCGGATACGGCGACTGGGGCAAACCATGCATTTCTGGTTACACCCAGTCCCGGTCCAAGCAAGATTTACCCGAGCATCGGCAAGATGATCGACCTCGGGACTCTCCTGGGCATGACGTCGAGCGCGGCCCTCGGCGTCAACGACCAAGGGCAGGTCGTGGGTTGGTCGGGGAATGGCTCGATCTCCCACGCCTTCCTGTTCAGCAACGGCATCATGGAAGACCTCAACGACCGCCTGCCCGCCACGATGGGCTTGACGCTCGATCGGGCCGTGGCGATCAACGACGCCGGGCAGATCGTGGCCTATGGGTATGGGGCGGACGGCGTCGAGCATGGTTATCTGCTCACGACGACTCCCGAGCCCACCGCGCTGGCCCTCCTGGTGCTGGCGGGGTTGTCCATTGGCGTCCGTCGGCTCCGGAATCCGAAGGGATCTTTGGCGGTCCCCTCGGCTTGATTTTCGCATCCATCGCACCCGATAAGAAAATACGATCATGGGCATGGACGCTCACCACCTCAGCCAGCTCCTCGACCGCGCCGTGGCGACGCGGCCCGATCACCCGGCCGTCGAGGACGAACGCGGCCGGATTTTGACTTATCGCCAGCTCGGCCGCTCGGCCGACCGCCTGGCCACTCGCCTGGGCCGGTGGGGCGTGGGGCGGGGCGACCGCGTGGGCCTGTGTTTGCCCAAGGGGCGGGAAGCGGTCGCCGCGATTCATGGGGTCTTGCGGTCGGGGGCGGCTTACGTGCCGGTCGACCCGGGCTCGCCGACGCTCCGGGGGGCCGGCATCCTGGCCGACGCCGGGGTCAAGGCGGTGGTCGTCGCCGCCGAGTTCGCCGAGGCCCTCCGCGCCGACTGGCCGGAGTCGTCGGGCCCCATGCCCCGGTTCGTGGTCGTGGGCGGGTCCGCGAGCGACCCCACCGACGCCACCTGGGACGACGTGATGGGGGACGAGGCCCCCTCGCCGCTCGCGCCGGCGGCCGATGAGGGGGACCTGGCGTACATCCTCTATACTTCGGGGTCGACCGGCGCGCCCAAGGGGGTGATGCTCTCGCACGCCAACGCCTTCGCGTTCCTCGACTGGTGCGCCGCCACGTTCGAGCTGGGGCCCGGCGACCGCTTCGCCTCGCACGCCCCGTTCCATTTCGACCTGTCGATCTTCGACCTGTACGCCTCGGCCCGGGTCGGGGCCACGCTCGTCCTGATCGGCGAAGGCACCGGCAAGGACCCGGCGCGGCTGTCGGGATTCCTGGCCGAGCGGTCGCTCACCGTCTGGTACTCGGCCCCCTCGATCCTGGCCTTGCTGGCCGAGCACGGCGGGGTCGACCGCCCGGGCTTCCCCGCCCCCCGGCTCGTCCTGTTCGCCGGCGAGGTATTCCCGATCGCCCCGTTGCGCAAGCTCCGCCGGGCCTGGCCGGCCTCGACCCTCTGGAACCTGTACGGGCCGACCGAGACCAACGTCTGCACCGCCGAGCCGATCCCGGCGACGATCCCCCCCGACGTCGACCGCCCGTTCCCGATCGGCTCCGCCTGCCCGCCCGCGCGGCTGAAGGTGGTCGACGAGCACGGCCGCGACCTGCCCGCCGGGACCGTCGGCGAGCTGGTCGTGTCGGGCCCCGGGGTGATGCTCGGCTACTTCGGCCGCCCCGACCTGACCGCCCGCGCCTTCTTCCTCGACGACGCCGGGGCCTGGTACCGGACCGGCGACCTCGTCGCCGACGACGGGACCGGCCGCCACACGTTCCACGGCCGCCGCGACCGGATGGTCAAGAAGCGCGGCTACCGGATCGAACTTGGCGAGATCGAGGCCGCCCTCTACCGCCACGACGGCGTCGACCGCGCCGCCGTGATCGCCAAGAACCACCCCGAAGGCGTCGCCCTGGTCGCCTTCGTCGCCATGAAGCCGACCCACAAGCCCTCGATCATCGCCCTCAAACGCCACTGCGCCCGCCACCTCCCCCCCTACATGATCCCCGACGAGGTCCAGTTCCTGTCCGACCTGCCCACCACCTCGACGGACAAGGTCGATTACCAAGGCCTGAAATCCCTCGCCCGAGCGGCCGGGGCCTGAGCGCGCCACCGGACCGACCCTGGCGCCTCGCCCGAGCCCTCGGCGCTGGCCACGCTGGCGGCGGCGATGATCGGGCTGGGCCTTCGCCGGCGCTACCGCCGGGCGGGGTGAGGCGGCCGGTTTCGGGACGATCGCCGCGACTCGGACGAGGGACCCGGGTTTGTCATGAAACTACGCCGGGCCTTGAGCTGGAAGTCGTGGTATTACAAGGTGCTCCTGCCCGGGCTCCGGCGGCTAGGGCCGGGGGCTTGCGACGCGGCGCTGGGGGCGTTCGGGCGGGGGATCGTGGCTTGCCAGCCGGCCCGGGGGCGAGCGATCGCCGAGGGGTTGGAGCGGGCGCGGGGGGTCCTGGGGGCGGACTGGGACCTGGAGGCGACGGGGCGGGTGGTCGCGGCGAACCTGGCCCGGTTCTCGGCGCGGGACTATCCGCTCGATGGGCTGGCGGATGACGAGGTGTTGGGGCGGTTCGACGTGGCGGGATCGGAGCACCTGGATTCCGCCCTGGCCGGGGGGCGGGGGGTGATCGTGGTCGGGAGCCACCTGGGGGCGCATCTGCCGGCGCAGCACTGGCTGCACCGGCGCGGGGTCCCGCTCCGGTTGCTGGTCCAGCGGCCGAGGCACGTTTCCCGAGACCTGCATCGGTGGTTCGACCGGGCGGATGTCCCCCATCCGCAATCGGCGTTCTTCCTCCGGCGGTCGATGACGCCGCTCGAAGCGGCCGGGCGGCTGCTCCGGGCGCGGTCGGCGCTCCGCGACGGCCTGGCCGTGTTCCTCAACGGCGACATCCCCTGGCCCGGCCCGAACTGCCGGCGCGGGCGGTTCCTGGGCGTCGACCGGACCTGGCTGGCGGTCTGGGCCGACCTGGCGGCGCAGGCCCGGGCCCCCGTGGTCTGCCTGTTCGCCGCCCACCAGCCCGGCGGCCGGTACTCATTGACGATCGACCCGCCCCGCGACGTCGCCCCCGGCGGCGAGGACGCGGCCGTCGTCGCCTATCTCCGCCGGCTCGAATCCGAGATCGCCGCCCACCCGGCCGACGCGATCGCCTACCTCCTCTGGCCCTGCTTCGGCCCGCCCGCCCCCTCGATCGCCGACGCCTGCCCCCGGGTCGGCCGCCGGGTCTCGATCGCCCTGGGGAGATGACGCGAAACGCCCCGGCGGTCTCCCGCCGGGGCGCTTCGAGTGGGTTTAACCTGTGCTGACATCCGCGATCGGAAATTTCAGGTCTCGGATTTCAGATTCAGAGCCCGGAGAGGTCGAGTGCGAGGACCTTGAGGCCGTCCTTGAAGCCGGCCTGCTCGATCGCCTTGGCCGGCGTCGGCAACGCCAGGGTCCGCCGCGGGGCCAGGGCGATGCCGGCGAGCACCTTGGGGGCGTCCGTGGGCTTGGAGCCCACGCCGGTCACCGCGATCCCGTTGAGCATCAGCGGCGAGTAGTTCTCGACCCGGATCGTGTACGTTTCGCGCACGATCGCCTCGCGGGCCGCCGCCTTGGGCCTCACCAGCGTCACCTTGACCAGCCGCGAGAGCAGCTCGCCGGCCAGGGCGTCGGCGAACGCCTCGGGCCGGGCCGATCCGGCCTCGTCGGTGGCCACCGGCAGGGTGAACTTGCCGGCCGGGGTCCAGGCCGACCCGGCGGCGTCGGAGGTGGCCACCGACACGGTGGCCTCGGCGTGGCCCGAGGCGTCCTGGCCGAGCACGACCTTGCAGGCGACGGCGGGGCCGGCGGGGCGGGCCGGCACGGCCGGCTCGACGGCCAGGCCGAGCATGGCCCGGCCGGCCAGGGCCGAGCGGAGCGAGGAGGCCAGGGCCGATCGGGCGTCGTCGCCGGACACCTCGACGAGCAGCCGTCCGGTGTCGCCGGCGTCGCGGGCGTCGAGCTCGGCGACGAGCTGGCGGGCCAGGGCGAGTTCGTGGGGGTTGACCCAGCCCTTGGAGGCGCGGGCGACGTCGGCCCAGCTCATGCCGGCGACGGCCCAGAGGACGACCTGGGACAGGTTCTCGGGGGCCTTGTCGCGGGCGAGGCGTCGCAAGGCGGCGCGGTACTTCGGCGAGGCGTCGGCGAGCTGGCCGACGTCGGAGAGTTCGAGGGGTTCGCCCTTGGCCGGGGCGAGGATCGAGCCGTCGGGCGTGGGGGCGTGGAGGCTGACCAGTGCGGTGGGCAGGGAGCGGGACTGTCCGGGGGCGAGGGTGGCGTTGGGCAGGTCGGTGGGGGGCACCGAGCGGAAGCCGCCGCCCATGCCGCCGCCCATTCCGCCGCCCATGCCACCGCCCATTCCGCCGCCCATTCCGCCGCCCATGCCACCGCCCATGCCGCCCATGCCCATCATGAAGGAGCGTCGGTCCCAGCTTTCGGTGGGCTCGACGAGCTGGAAGATGAGGTTGGCGAGCATGCGCATGCCTTGCATGGCGGGGAGGACGAGGATCTGCCGGCCGCCCATGCCGCCGCCGCCGCCCATGCCGCCGCCGCCGCCGCCCATGCCGCCGCCGCCCATGCCGCCACCGCCCATGCCACCGCCACCCATCCCACCGCCGCCCATGCCGCCGCCCATGCCACCGCCACCCATGCCGCCGCCGCCCATGCCGCCCATGCCGCCCATCTGTCCGGTGGCACCGGAGGCGACGAGGCCGGGGGGCAGGACGACCTTGAGCTTGCGGTTGGTCTGGTTGGTGACCTTGATGGTCATGCCGCCGTCGCCGGTGCCGACGGCCTCGACGGCGACGGCGCCGGAGCGGGCCGCGTCGAGCAGGCCGATGCCCGGCTCGGCGGCGACCGTCTGATCAGGCTTGGTCGATCGGGCCGGCCCTTCGGCCCGGGCCAGGCCGAGGGGGGCGAGCAGGAGCAACGAAGCGGTGCAGGTCCGCGAGACGAAACACCTACGCATGTCGATGTCCTTTCTGATCCGGTGAGAGCCAGGCGCGAGCGCCGGGGGAGAGATCGCGGTCGGCGGCGGTTGGCCGCCGATGGGTTGGTTGGCGGGGCGACCCCGATGCCCCGCGGAGTCGAGAAAATCCGGGCGCGAGGGCGCCGGGCTCGGGCATCCGGGGTCGGTGGTCGTTGGGGCCGGGATCGGTCGCGGGGCGTGGGCCGCGAGTCGCCTTCGAAGGCGCCCCGGGCGGGCTAGTAGCGAAGCCGCGTCACCAATATCGACGAACCGGGAGCCGTCGTTATTCGAGCGAGGGGCGAGGCGGGCGTGAAGCGACGGGCCCGGCGGGCCCGCCGCGCCGGGTCGCGGGCGAGGCGGTCGTCGTCCTCTTCCTCCTCGACGAGGCCGGGGGCCTGGTCGAGGCCGAGGGACGAATTGGCGGTCGCGAGGCCGAACCGGGGTCCCGAGGGGTCGGCGATCGGCCGGCCGGCGGAAAGGCCGACGGGCCGCGTCGGGGAGGGGCCGCGACCGGGCCCGGCGGGGGCGGCCCACGCGAGCAGGACGATCCGCGTGGCTCCGGCGGCGAGAGACCGCGCGATATTCTCCGGCGTCGTCGGAGGATTCGACCCCATCCCGATCCCGGGATTATCGCACGCACGGCCCCGACGGTCAAGCAGGGCTAATGCTCACGACGTCTTGATCCGAGGGATGTGGCGGTCGTCTCCCGGCGCGTGTCAGCCCCCGGCGCCGCGCATGCCCGGGGGCGAGGCGCCCCAGCCGAGCTTGTCGCGGAGGGTCCGGTAGAAGCTGTGGCCGGGCAGGCGGATCATGGGGAAGGGGGCCTGGCCGCGGCGGACCACGATCCGGTCGCCGGCCTCGACGGGCACCTGGACCTGGCCGTCGACGACCAGGACGGTGGCCACGCCCTCGACCAGCGGCGTCAACTCGTAGACCTTGTGGTGGCTGTCGACCAGCGGGCGCTGGGTCAGGGTGTGGGCGCAGAGCGGGGTGACGACGAAGCTGTGGGCGTCGGGCGGCAGGATCGGGCCGCCGGCCGACAAGCTGTGCGCCGTCGAGCCCAGCGGCGTGGCCAGGATCAGGCCGTCGCCCCGGTAGGTCATGACCCCCTCGCCGTCGATCGACAGGCCGATCTCCAGGAGGTGGAACGCCGGCGCCGCGCGGAGGACGACGTCGTTGAGCCCGCGAAAGGTCCGGTCCGGCCCGACCCGGCGGGCCAAGGTACACGAGAGGGTCATCAGGTCGTCGACCGTGTAACGCCGGGCGGCCAGGTCGTCGAGCCGGGCGAGGAACCCGTCGGGGGTCAGCTCGGTGAGGAAGCCGAGCCGCCCGAGGTTCACGCCCAGGACCGGGGTCGGCGTGTCCCCCATCCGCCGGGCCGTGTGCAAGACCGTGCCGTCGCCCCCCAGGACCAGCGCGACGTCGGCCCCGGCCCGGAGCGTCGACAGGTCCGTGTCGGCGGCCAGGTCCACCCCCACCAGCGTCATCCCCGGGTACCCCGCCACCGCCCGCCCGAGCCGCCCCGCCTCCGCCACCACCTCCGGCTTGGTGCCGTTGCCCAGGATCACCAGGTTCAAGGGATCGGGGGGCAAGGGCGGGAACCTCATTCGGGTCGTGGGTCGTGGATCGTGGGTCGTGGGTCGTGGGTCGTGGGTCGTGGGTCGTGGGTCGTGGATCGTGGGTCGTGGGTCGTGGGTCGTGGGTCGTGGGTCGTGGGTCGTGGGTCGTGGGTC
>JAABUQ010003405.1_pt1 | contig 29199 bp, 30 predicted proteins | sample 5560001 | NCBI WGS metagenome assembly JAABUQ01 (sample SAMN10711888, study PRJNA513371) | rock metagenome | isolation source: Antarctica rocks | place: Antarctica: Victoria Land, Finger Mt nord | collected 2015-12-18 | reverse complement strand
GGGGCCGACGCCGTGTGCCACCTGCGGGCCCTGGTCCGCAGCGAGCCCGGCCAGTGGGAGGCATTCTGGAACCGATGCATCAACTGATCGGCCTACGGCTTACCGACAAAGAAGACGCTCACCCGTCCGGCCCCGGACACTCGGACGGCAACGCGCCACGTTCCGCCCGAACGCCCCCGCGGGACTTTGGGACTTTGTGAAAAATTTCTCGATGGACGGCGACCAGGCCGTTGACAAGCCCCTTCCGTGGGGGCTAAATAGATCGCCGACACGCTTGGGGTCCGTGCGAGTCCCCCGGAACCCCAAGATTTCCAGGATCACCGAAGCCGACCACCGTTTGTTGGGGAACGCGTGCGACGACCCGTGCCCGACAGCGCGTTGGGGTTGGGCCTGACGCTGGCCTACCGAGGAATGACCTTGGGGCTGGAGTTCGCCCTGCCCGCGCTGGCGGGCCGCGCGGCCGATCGCCACTGGGGAACCGGCCCTCTCCTGACCCTGTTGGGGGCGACCCTGGGCTTTGCCGTGGGGATGTGGCACCTGCTGCGGATCACCGCCGAGGGACCAAGGACGAGGCCGGGCGGACCGGATCCGAACAACGAGAGTCAGAGCTAGCGAGGACTCCCCGTTCATGGCCGAAGGACACGGACACAACCCGCTCGATCACGTCATGGACCAGGTCTTTCTGGACCTGCCGATCGGCAAGCTTTACCTGCCGACGGTCGCGGGCCAGCAAATGACTCGGTTCATGGTGATGGAGCTGATCGCGGCCACCCTGATCGTCCTGATCGTCGTGCCCCTGGCCCGCCACGTCGCGAAAACGCGCGTCAGCCGGGGGCCGTTCTTCAACGCCTTCGAGGCCATCCTGCTCTTCATTCGTGACAGCGTCGCGCGCCCGTCGATCGCTGGCGGGCACGCCGAGGACCACGGGCACGGGCATGGGCATGGGCACGCCCACGGGGTCGTCCCTAAGAATCCGGCGGATGTTTACGTGCCGTTCCTCTGGACGATGTTCTTCTTCATCCTGTTCAACAACCTCCTGGGGATGTTTCCCGGCGGGGCCTCGGCCACTGGCAACATCAACGTGACGGGTGTCCTGGCGGTGCTGACCCTGGGCACGGTGGTCGTGGCGGGGATGCGGGCCTCCGGGCCGGTCGGCTTCTTCGTGAACATCGTGCCGCCGCTGGATGTCCCGATGCTGATGAAGCCCCCGCTCTGGGCCCTGATGTTCGTGATCGAAATCTCGGGGCTCTTGATCCGGCACATTGTGCTGGCGGTGCGGCTCTTCGCCAACATGCTGGCGGGGCACATCGTCCTGGCGGTGATCCTGGGCTTCGCCATCCAGGCCTCGGGCTTCTTCCGCTACATCGTGGCGCCGGCGAGTGTCCTCGGGGTGGTGGCCCTGAGCCTGCTGGAATTGCTCGTGGCGTTCCTCCAAGCGTACATCTTCACCTTCCTGGCCGCGCTGTTCATCGGCTCGGCGGCGCACCCGCATTGAACCGTGCCGGCTGGCCCGGCCCGGTCGCGTTGGCGAGTCGTCGTCGCGTCGAGCGTCGTGTTTTCTGGGGCGGGGGCGTTGAAACCCCCGCCTGCACCCGGCGGACCGCTTCGGTCTGGCGGGTTCCGCCCCCCCCCTGCCCCGTGTGGCAAGCAAGCTCAAGGAGTCTAGGGTCCGATGAAATTCGTGAAGACCGCCGCCCTCGCTGTCGCCTTCCTGCTGATCGCCCACGCCTCGGCGTTTGCTCAGGAAGGCGCCCCCACCGCGGGGGCCACCCGGATCGCCTATCCGTTCTCCGAGCTGCGTGCCCTGTCGGTGGGCCTGGTCATCATCGGCGCGGCGATGGGCATCGGCGGCCTGACCCGCTCGTCGGTCGAGAGCATGGCCCGCCAGCCCGAGGCGGTCGACGCCATCCGTGGTGCCCTGATCCTGGCGGCCGCGCTGATCGAGGGCGTCGCCTTCTTCGGCCTGATTATCATCGGGTTCATCCTGTCGTCCTGATCGACCGGCCGACCCGCCGGGACGGTCACGCCGGCCCGCTTCCCGTATTCTCTGGACAGAATCCCTGGCTCGGGCCCACACCGCCCGTCCCCATCCCCGGGGGCGGGCGGAACGGTCCGTTGGAACGCACGAGGTCGCGACCGATGCCCCGGTTGACCCCCCACCTGGCCCTCGGGCTCCTGAGCCTCGGCCTGCTGCTCCCCCCCGGCGACCTCGCCCTCAAGGCCTCCGCCGCCCCCGCCGCCGAAGCCCCTCGCGCCCACGGCAAGGCCATCGAGTCGACGAAGGAAGGGGCGCACGGCGGCAACGAGCCGAAGAAGCCCGACATTCTGGCGCTGGACCTTCCTCTGGAGATCTGGTCGCTGGTCGTCTTCGTCGTCCTCTTCGCGGTCCTCGGCAAATTTGCCTGGGGCCCGCTGCTGACCGCCCTCCAGAAGCGCGAGGAGAACCTCACCCACACCCTCTCGGAGACCGAGCGGGCCCGGACGGAGGCCGAGAACCTCCTGGCCGAGCACCGTAGCCAGATGGCGCAGGCCGCGGATCAGGTCCGCGCCCTGATCGAACAGGGCCGCCGCGACGCCGAGGCCTCCGCCGCCGAGATCGTCCGCAAGGCGCAGGCCGAGGCCGAGGCGGCTCGCGACCGCGCCCAGCGCGAAATCGGCACGGCCCGCGATCAGGCCCTCAATGAGATCTGGACCAAGACGGCCGACCTGGCCGTGTCCGTCGCCGGCAAGGTCCTGTCGAAGGAACTGAGCGGCGAGGACCAGCGGCGGCTCGTGGAACTCGCCACCAACGAACTGCCGGCCCACCCCGGCGAGACCAACGGCGCCGGGGGGCAACGGGCATGACCGCCGACGCCGCCCAGGCCCCCGAATCCGTCATGGACGACGCCTCCGCTCAGATCACGCGCAGCTACGCCGAGGCGATCCTCAACGCCGCCGTCAAGGACGGGCAGGTCGACGCGGTCCTGGATGACCTCGAAGCGATCCGCGCCGACGTCCTGCGCCCCAACCCGCGGTTCGCGGCGCTGCTGGGATCGTCCGCGGTGCCGGCGGAGCAGAAGGAGCGCATCCTCTCGGACACCTTCAAGGGCCGCGCCCACGACATCGCCCTGCGGTTCTTGAGCGTGCTGAATCGGCACGGACGGCTGGGCCTGCTCGACCCGATCATCGTCGAGTCTCGGGCCGCCTGGGACCGCCGCCAGAACCGCATCGCTGTCAGCGTTCGCTCGGCGGTGCCGCTGGACGCGGGACAACTGGAGGCCCTCCGCGCCCGCCTGGCCACCCTGACCGGCGGCACCCCGGTGCTCCGCCTGGAGATCGACCCCGCCCTCATCGGCGGCCTCGTCGTCCAGGTCGGTGACGACCTCTACGATGCCTCCGTCCGCAGCCGCCTCCAACAGATCCGAAGCCGCATCATCGCCTCCGGGACGGCCGCCGCGACCGGCCGCCGCGGGCTGGTCGAGGCGTAACGATCGCTCAGAACGCCCGCCCCGGAACCGAACACTCATCGCCGCCCCCCCTCGCGAGACGAGAACCGCACCATGAAATTCCGTGCCGACGAGATCACCTCGGTCATTCAGCGCGAGATCGAGCAGTTCCAGCCGGAAGTCACCCGCAGCGAGGTCGGCCGCGTCCTGGAGGTGGGCGACGGCATCGCACGCATCCACGGCCTGGCAGGCGTCATGACCGGCGAGATGGTCGCCTTCGAGAACGGCGTCCGCGGGCTGGCCCTGAATCTGGAAGAGTCGTCCGTCGGCGTCATCATTCTGGGCGAGTTCACCAATATCCGCGAAGGTGAGACCGTCACGGCCACGGGCCAGCTCCTTCGCGTGCCGGTGGGCGACGCCCTGATCGGCCGGGTGGTTAACCCCCTGGGCGTGCCGATCGACAACCAGGGGCCGATCGTCACCGAGCATTCCCGCCTGATCGAGTCGACCGCCCCCGGCATCGCCGCCCGCCAGCCGGTGGACGAGCCGATGCAGACCGGTATCAAGGCCATCGACGCCATGACGCCGATCGGACGCGGTCAGCGCGAGCTAATCATCGGCGACCGCAAGACGGGCAAGACCGCCATCGCCATCGACGCGATCCTGAACCAGAAGGGCAACGGCGTCATCTGCGTCTACGTCGCGGTGGCCCAGAAGGAGTCGACGACCGCCTCGCTGGTCGACATCCTCCGCCGCCACGGCGCGATGGACTACACCATCGTCGTCGCCGCCGGAGCCAGCGACCCGGCCCCGCTGCAATACCTTTCCCCCTACGCCGGCTGCGCGATGGCCGAGTACTTCATGTACGAGCGCGGCGGCGCGACCCTGTGCGTGTACGACGACCTTTCCAAGCAGGCCGTCGCCTACCGCGAGCTTTCGCTGCTCCTGCGCCGCCCGCCGGGCCGCGAGGCGTACCCGGGCGACGTCTTTTACGCCCACTCGCGCCTGCTGGAGCGGTCGGCCAAGCTCGCCAACAAGTACGTCATCGTCCCGGAGAGCGCCCCGACGGACACGGAAACCGTCGGCGAGGACTGGGGCGTCAACGGCAAGGTGTACCTCGGCGTCCCGGGCGCCGAGGAGGCGAAGCACGACCTTCAGGCCAATTACCCGCAGGGGCACAAGATCGCCAAGACCACGAATTCCGGCGGCTCGTTGACGGCCCTGCCGCTGATCGAGACGCTGGAAGGCGAGGTCTCGGCGTACATCCCGACCAACGTGATTTCGATCACCGACGGCCAGATCTACCTCCAGCCCGACCTCTTCTTCGCGGGCGTGCGGCCGGCCATCGACGTGGGCATCAGCGTCTCGCGCGTGGGAGGCAAGGCGCAGATCCCGGCGATGAAGAAGGTGGCCGGCGGCCTGCGGCTCGACCTGGCGGCCTTCCGCGAGCTGGAAGCCTTCGCGCAGCTCGGCACCGAGCTGGACAAGGCCACGCAGCAGCAGCTTGACCGCGGCTATCGCATGGTCGAGCTCCTGAAGCAGCCGCAATATCAGCCCCTCTCGGCGATCGACCAGGTGATGAGCATTTACGCGGGGACCGAAGGCTACCTCGACGACGTGCCGATCGCCGAGGTCTCGAAGTGGGAGTCGGAGTTCCACAGCTTCATGCACACGCGCAAATCCGATGTCTACGGCCTCCTGGAGCGCGAGAAGAAGATGAGCGACGCGGTCGTCTCGGGCCTGAAGGCGGCGCTGGCCGAATTCAAGGCGGCGTACCGCTCGCCATCCGCCGCGGCCAAGGCCGCCCCGAAGACCCCCGCCCTGGCCGGCGCCGGCGCCGGCGCCTGACACGAATCGCACCGCACCGCACCGCACCCGTCCCCGAGCCAGAGACGAGACACCGATGGCCAAGGCCCGTGCGATCATCAAGCGCCGCAAGTCGGTGCAGAACATCCGCAAGATCACCCGGACGATGGAGCTGATCGCCACCGCGCGGTTCAAGAAGGCGCTGGACCGCGCCTCGGAGGCGGCGGCCTACACGCGCAAGATCGCCGAGCTGGTGGCCGACCTCGGGGCCACGGGGGCGGAGGCGTCCCACCCGCTGCTTGAGGCGCGCAACCCGGTCAAGCGATCGTTGCTGCTCGTCCTGACGAGCAATCGCGGCCTGGCCGGCGGGTACAACGGCAACGTCCTGCGGGTCGCCACCCGGACGTATCAGGACGCCTCGATCGAGGGGGTTCCGGTCACGCTGGAAATCGCTGGCAAGCGCGGCCTCTCGTATATGCGATTCCGGGGCATCAAATCCGACGCCCAGTTCACGCATTTTGAGGACCGGCCGCAGTTCGACGAGGTCGAGGTCCTGGCCAACCGCTACATCGGGATGTTCCTCCGCGGCGAGATTGACCGGCTCGACGTGGCCTACACCAAGTTCGTCACCAACGCCCGGCAGGAGGCTGTCGCCGAGACCCTCCTGCCCATGACCGCCGCGCAGGTCGGCGAGTCCGTTCCCACCAAGTCAGGCGCCGCGGGCGCCCCGCCCGCGAAGACGCCGGGCACCGAGCGCGTGCCGTATGAATTCCTGCCCGACGCGGCGAGCATCCTGGAGGAGATCGTCCCGGTCTCCTTCAAGGTGCGGCTGTTCAAGTGCTTCCTCGACGCCGCCGTCAGCGAGCAGATCGCCCGGATGGTCGCGATGCGGGGGGCGACCGAGAACGCCGACGAGATGGTCAAGTCGCTGACGATGCTTTATAACCGCGCCCGACAGGCGCAGATCACCCGCGAGCTGGCCGAGATCATCGGCGGCGCCGCGGCCCTGGAATGAGACGAAATGCTCCGTGGAGGGGCGGAGGACCTGGAGAAAACCTTCCAAGAATTTGCATCTTTCTCCGTGTCCTCCGCGCCTCCGTGGTTGATTCTTCCGCGAAAGGAAAGCTGAGATGGCCACCGCGACCGCGACCGCGACCGGCACGATTGCCCAGGTGATCGGCTCGACGTTCGACGCCGAGTTCGAGGCGGGGCACCTGCCCGAGATCTACAACGCCCTGACGGTCGACAGCCGCGAGAAGGGGATCGACATCCACCTGACCGGCGAGGTCCAGCAGCACCTCGGCGGCAACCGCGTGCGTTGCGTGGCCCTGGGCTCGACCGACGGCCTGGTGCGCGGGATGACCGTGGTGGACACCGGGGGGCCCGTCACCGTGCCGGTCGGCAAGGAGACGCTCGGGCGCGTCTTCAACCTGCTGGGCAAGCCGATCGACGGCCGGGGCGACGTGGCGGCGGCGGAGTACTGGCCGATCCACCGCAACCCGCCCACCTTCGACGTGCTTTCGCCGAAGACCGAGCTGTTCGAGACCGGCATCAAGGTCATCGACCTCCTGACCCCATTTGTCCGCGGCGGCAAGATCGGCCTTCTCGGCGGCGCCGGGCTGGGCAAGACGGTCATCCTCACCGAGCTGATCGCCCGCATCGCCAAGGTCCACAGCGGCTTCTCCGTTTTCGCCGGGGTTGGCGAGCGGACCCGCGAGGGGAATGACCTCTGGTTGGAGATGCAGGACGCGAAGATCGGCGACACCGGCAAGAGCGTCATCGACAGCACCGTCATGTTCTTCGGCCAGATGAACGAGCCCCCCGGCGCCCGCCTGCGCGTCGCCCTCTCGGCCCTGACCAACGCCGAGTGGTTCCGCGACTCCACCGGCTCGGACACCCTCCTGTTCATCGACAACATCTTCCGGTTCAGCCAGGCCGGCTCGGAAGTCTCCGCCTTGCTGGGCCGGATGCCGTCGAACGTCGGCTACCAGCCGACCCTCGCCACCGAGATGGGCGCCCTCCAGGAGCGGATCACCTCCACCGCGACCGGTGCCATCACCTCGGTGCAGGCCGTCTACGTCCCCGCCGACGACCTCACCGACCCCGCCCCCGCCACCACGTTCGGCTTCCTCGACGCCTTCATCGTCCTCCAGCGCTCGATCGCCGAGAAGGGGATCTTCCCGGCCGTCGACCCCCTGGGCTCCTACTCGCGAATCCTTGACCCGCAGTACGTCGGCCAGGAGCACTACGACGTCGCCCGCAACGTCCAGACGATCCTCCAGCGCTACAAGGAGCTGAAGGACATCATCGCGATCCTCGGCGTCGACGAGCTTTCCGAGGACGACAAGCGCTCCGTCCACCGCGCCCGCCGCATCGAGCGCTTCATGTCGCAGCCCTTCTTCGTCGCCGAGGTCTTCACTAACAAGCCCGGCCAGTACACCAAGCTTGAGGACACCATCCGCTCCTTCAAGGAAATCTGCGCGGGCAAGTGGGACCACCTGCCCGAAAGCGCCTTCCTCTACGTCGGCTCCGTCGATCAGGCCGAGGAACAGGCCAAGCGCATGGCCCGTTGATTGCCCCGGATGGGTTGGGTCGGCCCCCCGGCCTTTCCACCTCCCCTACCGACCGAGAAGGGAAACGACCATGCGCCGCTCCCGAATCGTTCTGGCTTCTCTACTCGCGTCCCTGATCCTCGCCGGGTTCGCCGGTGCGGAAGGCGCCGAAGCGAAGGTTGTGATGCCTTTTGTCGGCCAGAAGGCGGCGGCGATCCTGCGAACGGCCTCGAAAGTCGAGGTGTTCCGCATCGCGAAAATGCGCGTCCTCAAGCCCGAGGCCGACGCCATCGAGGGGCATCCCCTCAAGGCGAAGGGGAAGGATCAGGATCAGGTTTTCGCCGCGAAGCTGGCTGCGATCTTGCTGGATAACAGGACCTACAGCTTCGACTCGGCGAAAGGGTGCATCTTCCAGCCGGGGATCGTCTTCCGCGTCCACGGCGGCGAGGGGCAAGGCACCGTCGACGTCATCGTCTGCTTCGACTGCACCGAGCTACGCGTCATCACCAGGGATGCCGACGGCAAGACGGTCAAGACGGTCGGTGAGGACTTCGACAACGCGAGGCCCGCCCTCGTCGCGCTCGCCAAGGCGGCCTTCCCGGACGACGCCGAGATTCAGGCCCTCAAAGAGTAACTGAGCCCACCGACCGAGGTCCCCCCGCGATGGCAATCGTCGACGACGTGCCCGAAGCCAAGAAACTCCCCGGGCACGACCACATCCAGTGCGTGGTGGTGACGCCGGAGACGACCCTCCTGGACGAGGCGGTCGACTTCCTCGCCTTGCCGCTCTACGACGGCGAGATCGGCATCCTGCCGGGCCGTTCGCCGCTGATCGGCCGGCTCGGATTCGGCGAATTGCGGACCAAGCGGGCGGGCCAGACCCATCGCTACTTCGTCGACGGCGGCTTTGTCCAGGTGCGCGACGACGTCGTCACCGTCCTGACCAATCGCGCCATCCCCGCCGAGAAGGTCGACACCGAGGCCGCAGCGCAAGAACTGGCGAGTGCCCAGGCCCGCAAAGCGATCACCGACGACCAGCAGGCCGAAAAGGCCCGGGCGCTCGACCGCGCCCGGGGTCAGCTCCGCGTCGCCGCTCACAAGGGCTGAGCGAACTGGGGGGTCGGCTCAAGACGGCCCCGGGGTCGGTGCCAGGCCGGCGAAGAATCGGACGGTCTGGACGAGCGGGAAGATCGACCATTCCGAGCCTGTCCAGGCGTGGTGGATCACCGACACGTTGTCGTCGACCAGGGTGATCTCCAGGAATCCGGGGGGGTGCAGGCCGGTCGGGTCGCGGAGGAGCGGCGCCCCGGAGTTCAGGCAGAGTTGCTCAGGCAGGGTCGTGGGCCGGAAGGCCCAGGCGGCGTGGACGTGCCCGCAGCAGAAGAGGTGCGGGCCGATGCCCGAGAGCCACTCGCGCGCTTCCTCGGCGTTCTTGAGCCGCTTCTGGGCCAGTTCGGCCACGTAGGGCGGGGGCGCGGCCAGGGGGTAATGGCAGGCGACGATCAGGCGACGCGGTCGCGTTTGGGGGTCGAGCACGAGGGCCCGAGCCGCCGCCAGTTGCGAGGGGGGCAAGTACCCCCGCGCATTGATGTGCGACCGGGTCGGGTCGAGCCCGAGGATCGCCGTCTCCGCGTCCAGGGGACGCAGCCAGGGGTAGCCGCCTCCCGGTGCGAATTCGCCGAAATACGACTCGAACTGCTTGGTCCGCACCGAATTCCCGGTGTAGCGGTCGTGGTTGCCAGGGATCACCGTCGCCCGTGAAGCGTCGGCCAGCAGTGGCGCCAGGGCGAGGCGGGCGGCCCGGAACTCCGTGGGGAGCGCCGTGGTCGTCAGGTCGCCGGTGATGAGGACGTGATCGGGCTCCAGCTCAACCGCCCGCTGGACCACCGCGTCGATCCGCTCAAGGCGGAACCGGCGTGCCCGGCCCCTCAACAATTCGGCGATGCCCAGGGCCCGCTTGCTGAACAGCCGCATCGGGTTAAATTCATAACGCCAGATGTGGACGTCGGAGAGGTGGACGATCCGCACGCGCGAGGGCCCTTGGACCGTGTGTCTCAGAAATGCCAGCCGAGCCAGCCCACCAGGATATCGTAAACCGCATGCGTGCCGACGGCGATGCCAAAACCGCGCGCCATGAAGACCCAGGCGAAATACACCCCCGCCACCCACCGGAAGATGAACGCGTACCAGGTGAAGGCTTCGCCAGGCGCCCCGGCGTGATGCGCGATGGAGAAGGCCAGGGCCGAGCCCGTCACGGCCAGCACCGTGGCCAGAACCCCGGGCGCGTGCAGGAGCCTCGCCGTCCCGAACAGCAGCGGGATCAGAGCCAGGCGGAACAACGCCTCCTCGTACACCCCCGCCCCCAGGAATCCGATCAGGGAGGCAATCGGCTGGCCTTTCGCCGCCCCTACGACCGCGAGCGTGTGCGGGCCGGCTTCCAGCCTCGCGAAGCCCAGGTCCACCAGCTTGCTCAACCCGATCAGAGCCACGGCCAGGACCACGCTCTCGACGGCCATCCCCGCCAGGCAGGATGGCCCGAATCGCCAGCCCCCGGCGGTCGCCGCCTGCCAGCCGAGCAAGGTCAGGATCAAGGCGAGCGGCAGGAACCAGCGGTCCCCCTGCCCTATCGCCGACAGCGCCTGGCGCATCCAGGAGTCAGCGCCCGTCCGCGGAGCATCGGCGGAAGCGCCCCCGAGCCAGGCGATGCCGAACTCGTAGGCCAACAGCATCGGCAGCACGAACACCAGGCAAGGCAAGGGCCCGCGGGTCCGCGACCAGTACGATGATGCGTCCTCGGGCGCGAGCTGAGGCGCCTCGTCCCACCAGAGGTGGTCGTAGCCGAACCGGGAACGGACCCGCCTGGGCTTGGCGGCGGGAGGGCGTTTGGAAGTTCTCACGCCACAAGGATCGGCCGGGGGCCGCCCGCGCGATCAGGGATTCGAGCCCGCCGGCCATCGCGAATTTCGTAATTTGCGAAATGCACGAAATGGCATGGACCCTTGTGGGCACCCCCCCTGGTAGATACGATACCCCAGGGTCTTGAATCTTCGAACGCTGGTAGACTTCCGCTCAGTCGCTCGGGACACGGTCCATGCCGGTTCCCGCGACCACAACCGCACACTCCTTGACCCTGCCGCGAGCTTCTCGGCAGGAGTTCTCAGGAGAGAGTTGCGGGTTTTCCCGGGCTGGGGAGGATTGACGCGTGACTTCGCGGGTTTTCTCGATCTCGGCCATGATTGGTGCCGGTGCTCTGGCCATCACTGGCTGCAACTTGAGCTCTGGTCCGCTTCCGTTCGTCCGCAACGTTCGTCTGGCCGACGAGTTGAAAGTGAAGCCGAAGTTCCGCGACGCCGTCAACGAGGTCGTCGTCAACACCTTCGGCCCCTCGCCTCGCCAAATGGTCATCCCGACGGGAGCGACCGAGGCGGGACTTGAGCTCGGCGGCATCCGCCTGGCGGGGGAGGCGATCGTCGATCAGAAGCGAGTCCCCTTCGAACTGGTAACCGCGAACGGTCAGCGCGTCCCGCAAGAAGGGGGCTATGCCCTTTATCGCCGCCACTGCCAGCACTGCCACGGCGCCTCCGGCGACGGCAACGGCCCGACGGCCGACTTCCTGTTCCCTCGCCCTCGGGATTACCGCAAGGGCCTCTTCAAGTTCACCTCCACCGCCTCCAACCAGAAGCCGACCCGCCAGGACCTCAAGAAGACGCTCAACCAGGGACTGCACGGCACGTCGATGCCCGCCTTCGAGGCCCTGATGAGCCCCGCCGAGATCGAGCAGGTCACCGACTACTTGATCTTCCTCAGCATGCGGGGCGAGTTCGAAACCAGGCTCCTGACGGACGTCGCCACCGCCGAGGAGACCGACGACCCCAAGGAAGCGCTCTCCGAAGAGGTCGTCGAGGGCAACCTGAAACTGATCTTCGAAGGCTGGAAGTCCGCCGGCTCGACCGTCGTCGACCCGCCCATCGACCGCGTGGCGGTCGCCCCCGAATCCGCCCATCGCGCGAGCGTCGTCCGGGGCCGCGACCTCTTCTGGAAGAACGACTGCCGCGACTGCCACGGCTACAAGGCCCTCGGCAACGGCCAGAGCTTCATCGACGAGGCGACCTTCCAGGACGTTGTCTTCCGATACCCCGAGGAACGCGACCGCTTCGACGACGCCGAGATCCTCGGGTTGCTCATCGCCCAGCAAGAGGCCCGCGACAAGAAGGCGACGGTCCCGGACCTCCCCAAGGAGATCAAGTCCGTCGGGGTCGACCACCCCTGGGCCTCCCTGGATGTGATCTTGAAGCGGCTGGAGTCCAGGGGCGAGATCAGACGCAACCCCGCCGCGGGCCCCGAAGCCTACACCGTGTACCTCGACCCCGAGATCGTCGCCAAGCACCGCAAGGAGCGCGAGGCGTGGCTCGGCTCCCTCGACGAGTGGGGCCAACCGCTCCGACCGGCCAACCTCAACCGCGGGATCTACAAGGGGGGCCGGCGCCCGCTCGACCTCTTCTGGCGGATCAACAAGGGGATCAATGGCGCCAAGATGCCCGCGCACGTCTTGCTCAAGCCCGAAGAAACCTGGGACCTGGTGAACTTCGTGTTGGCCCTGCCCCACGACCCCCAGTTGCTGGCGGGGCCGCCCCCCCCGCCGACCGAGATGGCCCCCGCCTCGGCCCCCGACAAGGTCGCCGGGCGTTGATTCGGCCGTGAACGAACCGGCCAGGCGGATAGCGCGATCGGCGACGCCTGGCCGGCCCCGAGAAAAGCGACTCGATCCGACCCGAATTGACCCCAACCGCATCGCCGAGGATTTGCCGACCGTCATCGTGTCCGGCCGCCGCCCGGGCCTCGGCCCCAGCCCGACACTAGGGAGCGTTGCCGTGCGTTACTGGAGCCTCTTGTTCTTCGTGGCCGCCGTCTTCAGTGTCGGCTCATTCCTGTACGCCCCCCTCACCGGCAATCTCGACTGGTGGCTGCCCCAGAACGTTTCAAGGTTGGGCAAGGAGGTCGACCACCTCTTTCTGATTATCCTCTGGATCACCGGCATCGTCTTCATCGGGACGCAGGTGGCGCTGGTCTGGGCCACCTTCCGCTTTGCCGACGACCGACCCGGCCGCCGCGCGGACTACTTCCACGGCAGCCAGCGGCTGGAGGTGATCTGGACGATCATCCCCTCGGCCATCCTGGTCTTCATCGCGTTGTACCAGATGGGGACGTGGGCAAGCATCAAGTTCCGCTCCTCGCAGCCCAAGGTGCAGGTGCTCGCGGAGGTGACCGCTCGCCAGTTCCAGTGGGTGTTTCGCTACCCGGGCCTCGACGGCCGCATGAACACTGCGGACGACCTCTTCACGGTCAACGATCTGCGGTTCGTTAAGGGCCAGGACGCCGTCATCCAGTTGAAGTCGGGCGATGTCCTGCACTCGTTCTTCTTGCCGCAGATGCGCATCAAGCAGGACGCCGTGCCGGGGTTGACCATCCCCGTCTGGTTCGACTCCGACCGGTCCGGGAGTTTCGAGCTGGTCTGCGCCGAGCTGTGCGGGTGGGGCCACTACAAGATGCGGGGGAACGTGACCGTCTACGACACCCCCCAGGACTTCCGGGTGTGGGTGGAAACGGCCTCCAAGGAGCAATCGCGGGACCGCGTCGCCTTGGCCTCCGGCCCTCAGGGGAATTGACACGACCATGAGCATCGCACACGCCGCCAACGGGCACGGACACGCCGTCGACCACGAGCACGACCAGGCCGCGCACGACCACATCCACCCGGCGCCGACCAACGTCCTGACGAAGTACGTCTTTTCCTCCGACCACAAGGTCATCGGGATCCAGTTCCTCTTCTCGGGACTGATCTTCTTCGTCCTGGGCGGCCTGCTGGCGATGGCGATCCGCTGGCAACTGGCCTGGCCCTGGTCGAACATGCCGATCCTCAGCCAGACGCTCTGGGCCGAATACGGCGGGAAGATGCCGCCGGAGGCGTACAACAAGCTGTTCACGATGCATGGCTCGGTGATGATCTTCTTCGTCATTATCCCGCTGCTGACGGGCGCCTTCGGGAACTTCCTGATCCCCCTGATGATCGGGGCGCGCGACATGGCGTTCCCCAAGCTGAACATGTTCAGCTACTGGTTCATGTGGCCCGCCTTCTGCATGATCCTGTACTCGTTCACCGTGACCGGCGGCTCGGCCGAGGCGGGCTGGACGAGCTACCCGATCCTCGCGATCGCGCGGTGGGCGACGCCCGGCTCCCTCAACGGGCAGACTTTCTGGCTGATCGCGCTGCTGTTCGCGGGCATTTCTTCGCTGATGGGGTCGATCAATTACATCACGACGGTCATCATGCTCCGCGCACCGGGCATGAAGATGTTTCGGATGCCGATGTCGGTCTGGGCGCTCTTCATCACGGCGCTGCTCCAGGCGTTCGCCCTGCCGGTGCTGACTTCGGCCCTGGTGATGCAGTTGCTGGACCGCACGGCGGGAACGAACTTCTTCAGCCCCGCGGGGTGGACCGTCGCCAACGCGCCGCCGGTCGTCGGGGGGGGGCAGACGCTGCTCTGGCAGCACCTCTTCTGGTTCTACTCCCACCCGGCCGTTTACATCATGATCCTGCCGGCGATGGGGTTCGTGTCGGACATCATCTCGACGTTCAGCCGCAAGCCCCTCTTCGGTTACAAGCCGATGGTCTTCGCCACCAGCGCGATCGCCGGGCTGGGGTTCATCGTCTGGGGGCACCACATGTTCCAGTCGGGTATGAATCCCGCGCTGGGCGCGACGTTCATGCTCTCGACGATGATGATCGCCTTGCCCTCGGCGATCAAGGTGTTCAACTGGATCGGGACGATGTGGGGGGGCCGCATCCACTTCACGTCGGCGATGCTCAACGCCGTGGCGTTCGTGGCGATGTTCATCATCGGCGGCCTGTCGGGCATCTTCATGGCGGCCACGCCGGTCGACATGCACATCCACGACACCTACTTCATCGTGGCGCACCTGCATTATGTCCTTTTCGGCGGCAGCACGTTCGGCATCTTCGCGGCGATCTACTTCTGGTTCCCGAAGATGTTCGGACGGCTGATGAACGAGCCCCTGGGCAAGTTGCATTTCGCGCTGACGTTCCTGTTCTTCAACGGGACGTTCTTCCTGATGCACATCATCGGGCTGCACGGGCACCCCAGGCGGATCGCCGACCCGACGGTCTACCAGTTCCTGACGACGCCGGGCGTGGTCGGGATGAACCGCTTCATGACACTGAGCGCCTTCGGGCTGGGTCTGACGCAGATCCTCTTCGCGTTCAACTTCCTGTACAGCCTGGTCGCCGGCCCGAGGTCGGGGGCCAACCCCTGGAAGTCGAACACCCTGGAGTGGACGACCACCTCGCCGCCCCCTTACTACAACTTCGAAACGATCCCGACCGTCTACCACCCTGCCTACGAATACAGCGTGCCAGGGGTTGACGCCGACTTCCTCCCACAGACCGAGCCACGCCCCGCCCAGGCTGGCCCGCTCGACCCGGTCATGGCCTGATTGATCTCCCGAAGCCGGCCCCCCTCGCGATTCGCGGGGGGCTGGCGGCGTTCCCTCCCCCTCCCGGGAAGAATCCCCGCGATGCCCGCAGTGCGTCAAGCCACCGAATTCCGCCCCGGCCCGCATCGGGTGGCCGTCTTCGCGGCGGCCGTCACCTGGCCATTGCTGGTCGTCGGCGGCCTGGTGACGACCTACCGCGTCGGCATGGCCGTGCCCGACTGGCCGACGACGTTCGGCATCAATATGTTCCTGTACGACTTCACCAAGGCCGCCTGGGGTGTCTTCGTCGAGCACGGCCACCGGCTCTATGGCGCCGCCGTGGGACTCGCGACCGTCATTCTCGCCGCCTGGTTCCTGCTGGCGGATCGCCGCCCCTGGATGAAGGGCCTGGGAGTCGCGGCGCTGGCGCTCGTGATCGCGCAAGGCCTCCTGGGTGGTCTCCGCGTCCGGATGAACTCGACGCACCTCGCCGCGATCCACGGCTGTACGGCCCAGGCGTTCTTCGCGTTGATGACGGCCCTCTGCGTCCTGACGGGCCGCCCCTGGGCCGAGGCCGCAGCGCCCTTGCCCGACCCCTCGCGTCTCCGCCGGCGCTCGGCGGTGACGCTCGCTCTGGTTTACCTCCAGATCGTCGCCGGCGCCTGGCTCCGCCACTTCGGGACGCCCGCCGCGCTGGTCCTCCACGCCCTGCTGGCGGCGGCCGTCTGGGGCCACGCGGCGATGCTGTCGTGGCGGGTCTTGCGGCACAGGGCCGAGGCGCCCGCCCTGGTCGCCTCGGCCCTGGCGATGGACCTGGCCGTGACTCTCCAGGTGGCCCTGGGCGTCGTCGCCTGGTGGATGCTCCGTCCCTTCGACGGGATTCCCGCTCTGGTCACGACCCCGCAAGCCCTGATCCGCACGGGCCACCTCGCCAACGGCGCTCTCCTGCTGGGCTCGGCGGTCGTGCTGACCCTGCGGGCCTTCCGGGGGTTGTCTCCCTCGCTGGCGTCCTCGGCCGTGCCCACGACCCCGGCGGCCCGCAGTCTGGAGGCCATCGCTTGAAGACCGTGTTGCTGGCCCCCGAGGTTCCGGCCGAGACCCCTGCCGTCTCGTCCTGGGTGGTGGCTCGGCCGAAAGTTGCGGATTACCTCGCCTTGACGAAGCCGAGGATCGCGCTGCTCGTCCTGGTGACGGTCGCCGTGGGGTTCCTGTTGGGGGGCCGGGGAGTGGCCCCGCCCGTGACTTTACTGCTGACGCTTTCCGGCACGGCGCTGGTGGCCGCCGGGGCGAGCGCCTGGAATCAATATCTGGAACGGGAGCGGGACGCCCGGATGCGGCGGACGGCGAACCGCCCCTTGCCCCGCGGCCGGCTCGCCCCGGCGGACGCCGCGGCCTTCGGCACGGCTCTGGGGCTGGTGGGGTTGGCCATGTTGCTGCTGGGCGTCAATGCGGTCGCCGCGGCGGTCGCCGCCGCCACGTTCGTGCTTTATGCCTTTGTGTACACGCCCTTGAAGCCGATCACGACGCTGAACACCGCCGTGGGCGCCGTGCCAGGGGCCTTGCCGCCGGTGATCGGCTGGGCGGCGGCGACGGGGAGGCTGGACCTCGGGGCCTGGGTGCTGTTCCTGATCGTCTTCCTCTGGCAGTTTCCCCACTTCCTGGCGATCGCGTGGATCTACCGCGAGGACTACGCCCGCGCTGGCCACAAGATGCTGCCGACGGTGGACCCCTTGGGCGCGATCACGGGCCGGCAGGCGGCCGGGCACGCCCTGGCACTGGTGCCCGCGGGGCTCCTGCCCGCGGTGATGGGCCTGGCGGGCCCCTGGTATTTCGCGGGAGCCCTGGCCCTGGGTCTCTTCTATCTGGCGTACGCCGTCCGGTTCTGGTCGGATACCTGCGAGTCCAACGCCCGCAAGCTGCTGGCGGCGTCGTTTCTCTACCTTCCCGCGGTGCTGCTGCTCTTGCTGCTGAACCCCTTGCCGGCCTGACCCGATCCGTGGACCGATCGGAACCTTGCTTTCCCTTACTTCCTTGGTGTGGACCCGCGATGACCGAAGCCCCCACCTTTCCGGCCCCGCTCCCCATCGACCGCCCTTCGATGGCCACGCCCGGCCCGCAGGCGCTGCCGGTCACGCCCGGCAAGGTCGCCATGTGGCTGTTTCTGGCCACCGAGATCATGTTCTTTACCGGCCTGATCGGCTCGTACATCGTGCTCCGCGCCGGCAGCACCCCGACCGCCTACAGCGACCTGTACTCCCCCAACACCGCCCTGACGAGCCCGATGACGGACGCCCGCGGCGTCGTCCTGACCGACGCCGGCGCCGAGCGGGAAAACGTCGCCGAGGTCGTCCGCGAAGTCACGGGCCTCGACAGGCACCTGGCCGAGGAGTTCGTCAAGGAAACCCCGCAGGTCGTCCAGGCCGGTCTCACCAAGAAGGACGCCGCCGCGCTCGTGGAGCGGCTCAAGGCCGCCGGCGCGACGGCCGACATCCGCGAGAATCACACGTATTCCTGGCCGCAACCCTACGACAAGCTGACCAACCCTCTGAGCATCGACCTGACGGCCTTCAACACGTTCATCCTCATCTGCTCATCGGTCACGATGGTCCTGGGCCTCTCGGCCATCCAGCGCGGTGACAAGCGGAAGCTCTCGATGTACCTGCTGGCGACCGTCCTGATCGGCTCGGTCTTCCTGGGCATCCAGGTCATCGAATACTACAAGCTGATGTTCGGCGACCTGCACTCGATCGGCATCGGCGCGTCTCGGCATTTCCGGCCGGACGTGAGCCTGTTTGCCTCGTGCTTCTTCACGATGACCGGCTTCCACGGCGCCCACGTCTTCGGCGGCGTGGTCATGCTCTTCTGCATCTTCCTCCAGTCCTTGCGAGGCACCTACAGCGCCGGGCACCATAGCTCGGTGGAGCTGGTGGGCCTTTACTGGCACTTCGTCGACCTCGTCTGGATCATCCTGTTCACGGTCGTCTACCTGGTTTGAGTTTGACCCGACCCGACCCGAGCGGGCGAGCCCGAAAGGTTCTTGCAATGACCGAGGCCCACCGCACTCCCGACCAGCAGCAGCACGTCGAGTCGCACGCGCCCTATATGAAGATCTTCTATGTGCTGCTGGTCCTGACGGTCCTGGAATACTTCTACGCCAAGCTCGCCAGCAAGATGGGCTTCAGCCTCGCCGCCCTGATCCTGGGCCTGATGGGCCTGGCCATCACCAAGGCGACCCTCGTGGGCATGTACTTCATGCACCTGAAATTCGAGGGGCGCTGGGTCTACCTGATGCTCCTGCCCGCCAGCCTCCTGGCCCTCGGCCTGATCTGCGCCCTCTACCCCGATATCGGCCAGCAGCGCACGGCGGACCAGGAAGCGGCCGACGACGACGTGGTGTCGGCCTCCGCCTCCCTGTCCCCCGGCCGGGCCGCCGCCCCGCGCCCGCTGTCGTAACACGAGCCAACCTTGAACAAGTCCTACCGGCTGGGCCTCACGGTGGTCTCGGGGGCCCTGGCGCTCGGGGCCCTCGTCGCGACGATCCTCCCGGCCCCCTCGCATCGCTCGGCGGCGCAGGAGATGGGCGACCATCCTCTGCCCCTGGGTTCGTTCTCCCTGGTCGACTCCCGGGGAAATTCGATCACCGACAGCGAGCTGGGAACGGGCGTCTGGATCGCGTCGTTCACCTTCACCCGCTGCCCTTCCTCTTGCCCGAAGATCACCGAGGTCATGAAGCGGCTTCAAGCCGCCCTGCGGCCCGGGACGGGGGTCCGCCTCGTCAATATTTCGGTCGACCCCGAGCACGACACGCCGGAGGTCCTGGCGCGATACGAGAAGGCCGTCGAGGCCCATCCCGGGTCCTGGCGTTTCCTGACCGGCCCGAAGGACGCGGTTTACCGGCTGATCCTCGACCGCTTCCGCGTCGACGTGGCCGAGTCGAGCCCCGCCGACCGCGCGCAGGGGGCCGACGCGGTCATGCACAGCGACCGCCTCGCCCTGGTCGACCGCGGCAACGTCGTCGTCGGCTACTACCGACCCCTCGACGACCAGGAACCCGATGCCCCCAAGCTCTTGCTGGCGCGGGCCAAACGCCTCGACGCCCCCGCGTGGGTCCGCGGCCTGCCGGTCGTCAACGCGACCCTCAACGGCAGTTGCGCCCTCCTGCTCCTGACCGGATGGGCCCTGATCCGCGCCGGCAGGGTCCGCACCCACGCCGCCTGCATGGTGTCGGCGATCGTCGTCTCGGCCCTCTTCCTGTCGAGCTACCTGACCTACCATTTTCACGCTGGCAGCGTCCCGTTCCTCGGCCACGGCCCGGCGCGGTTCCTGTACTTCACCATCCTGATCTCGCACACGCTGCTCGCCGTGTCGATGCTCCCGCTGATCGCCCTGACCGTCTTGCGAGCCGTGCGCGGCCAGTTCGAGCGGCACGTGCGGATTGCCCGCATCACCTACCCGATCTGGCTGTACGTGTCGATCACTGGGGTCGTCATCTACCTGATGCTGTACCGGCTGCCTCAAAGCCCCGGCGGCTGAGGCGCCCGCACTCGCAGTCGCGCGGCGAACTCCGCGTATTCCGGGCTCGCCAGGCCCCGCTCCAGGGTCGCGATGATCCCGGCGCGACCCCCGGCCCAGAAGGCCGCGGGGTCGAACCAGAGGCCGGGGAACGAGCGACTCCGGTAAATCCCGTCGGCATCGGGGGGGACAACCACCAGTCGTCCGTCCTGGAAGCGATGCCAGTGGACCTCGCCCGACGGCACGTCCAGGACGAGATATTCCGGGACGCCCGCGCGCTCGTAGTCGACCCTCTGGGGACCCAGGTCGATGGATCGCGAGGAAACGGCGACCTCGACGGCGAGTTCCGGGACGCCGTGGACGAATCCGCCGACCACCCGAGTCCCGCCCCCCCCATCGGGCGCGACGTACATCATGTGATCGGGCTGAGGTTCATTTTCCGGTCCCAGGACGAGGGTCGCATCGGAGGTCACCCGCACCCCGGGTGTTCCGAGCTGAAAATAGGCGAGCCAGAAGCCCGCACGCTCCGTGATGACCCCGTGCAACTCAGAAACAGGGCTCGCCAGGCCGTCACCGTCCCCCCCGACATAGACGACCCCGCCGATCAGCCTCGCCTTGACGTTGCGGGGCATTGGCTCGTACCGTCGGTGGAACTCCTGCCGCGCGAGCCGTTCCCCGGAATCCAGGGGCGGGCGAATTTCTGTTTCGGTCGGCATGTCCCGGACCTCCTTGGTGTTCGCAAGTCATCGTACCTCGTAACCCGGCCCCTACCAATCGTCCCCATTTCCGCCGACGGGAGGCGCTCGCCCTTCTCGCCGCTTTCGCATAGAATAACCCTCCGCGGCCCCGACTTCGTTGTGTCCCGTTGCCGAGGGGTCGTGGGGTTTGCCCCAATCGGAGATTCTGCCCATGCGGGCCTTGAAATGGCTCCCGATCGTCGTGGCATTCGCCTTGCTCCTGATCGTCGTCGCCGACGCGACGGCCTGCCCGGGCTGCAAGGAGGCCATCGCGGCCCAGCCTGAAGACGCCGCGCGGCTCAAGGACGGGTATTTCTGGAGCATCCTGTTCATGATGGCGATGCCCTTCGTGATGCTCGGCACTGGCGGTTTCTTCGTCGTCCGCGCCGCCCGTCGCGGTGCCCTTCCCGAGTTCTGAACGTGGCAGACCCAGCCATCGCCGAGGCCGCGAGGCGGATCGCCGGGGCCCGTCACGTCGCCGTGCTGACGGGCGCCGGCGTCTCAGCCGAGAGCGGCGTCCCCACCTTCGGGTTGATCACGTCGCCCGGGCGTCCCGACCGATTCGTGATCGAGGTCCATCTCGAACCGACGCCCGCCAGCGGCCAGGTGGACCGCTGCCTCCTGGGGCTGGCCGGGACGATCCTTCCCCAACTCCTCCCGACCGCATGACGGCCCTGGAATGGCCTCTGGCCGACCGCCTCGCCGGTGCGCGTCGCGAAACGTTGGCCTTGATCGGCAGGGTCGAGGACGCCGACCTGAACCGGAGCCTCAACCCCGAGTTCAGCCCGATGCGCTGGCATCTCGGACACGTCGCGGCGTTCGAGGCGGCCTGGGTCCTGGTCCGCGCGGGCGGGCAAGCGAGCCTGAGCGCCGAGTACGACCACCTCTTCGACCCGACCCGCAACCCCAAGGCCGACCGCATCCACCTGCCCCCTCGCTCGGAGCTGATCGCCTTCGCCGATCGCGTCCGCCAGGGGACTTTGCGCATTCTCGAAGAGGCGACCGCTGACCACGAGTGCCCGCTCCTGCGGGACGGGTTCGTCGGCGAAATGGTGTACGAGCACGAGTGTCAGCACCAGGAGATTTTGACCTTCCTGCTCCAGATGATCCCCCCCGGTCGCAAGGTCCGGCCCGCGGGGTGGTCACCCGCGACGGCGGGGGTTGAGCCGCCCGACGCGATGATCTCCGTCCGCGGCGGCACGTTCCTGATGGGGGCGTTGGAAGCGGGGTTCGCCTATGACAACGAGCGCGACGCCCACCCGGTCGATCTGGCCGATTACCGGATCGCCCGTTCGCCGGTGACGGAACCGGCCTTCGCCGCCTTCATCGAGGCCGGAGGCTATCGCACCGAATCGCTCTGGTCGGCCGAGGGCTGGCGATGGCGGGCCGAGCACGCCATTGAGGCCCCGCGAGATTGGTCCCCCACCATTGCCGGGGGCTGGCGGGTGCGGGCGATGTTCGAGGACCGCGAGATCCTCGCGGGAACGCCCGTGGTCGGAGTCTCGCAGCACGAGGCCGCCGCCTTCGCGCGGTGGGCAGGTCGTCGGCTGCCGACGGAGGCCCAGTGGGAGCGTGCCGCCGCCTGGGACGTTGCCAACGGCCGCTCGCGACGATTCCCCTGGGGCGATCCGCCCCCTTCCCCCCCCCTGGCCAACACCGATGGCCACGCCTGGGGCACCCGGCCCATTTCCGCCGCCGGCCGGAGCGCCTGCGGTGCCGACGACCTGGCCGGTCAGGTCTGGGAGTGGACGACGACCCATTTCGCCCCCTATCCCGGCTTCGCCGCGTTCCCCTATGCGGGGTACTCGCAAGACTGGTTCGACGGTTGTCATCCGGTCCTGCGGGGTGGCTCGTGGGCGACGCACGGGCCGCTATGCCGGAACAGCTTCCGCAACTGGTATCACCCGCACGTCCGCGAGATTTTCGCCGGCCTCCGCCTAGCCGCGGAGGCCCCTTAAGGCCACTGATCTCATCCCGCGTCGCCCGCCTGAGTCGATCGTCGACCGCGATGCCGAGAAACGGCCACGCTTCGACTGCTTGCGGTTCCGAAAGCGTTCGGACTCGCTCCTTGCCGGCGTCCTTCGCCCGGAGTAGACTCAAGCATCAGGTCCGATTCCCGTCGGGAGGTCATGCCGTGCGCGAATTCGACAAGCCGATCGGTCGGGTCTGGCGGCGGTTGCGCGTGCAGCGCTTCCTGTCGGCGTTCGTCTGGTGCTGGTGCGGGGCCTTGATCGCCGCGGCGGTCGGGATCGGGGCGAGCAGGCTCCTGGGCCGCCCGCTGCCGGGGCCGTTGTGGTGGCCGTTCGCGGGGGCGACGGGCCTCGGGGCGATGATCGCGGGCCTGATCGCGGCGACGAGCGGGGCCAGCAAGCTCGACGCGGCGATCGCCATCGACCGCGCCTTCCTCCTCAACGAGCGGCTCAGCACGACCCTCAGCCTGCCCGACGAGTTGCGGCGGACGCCCGCCGGTCGCGCCCAGGCGGCCGACACCCTCCGCCACGTCGAGGCTCTGGACCTCGCTTCGAAATTCGGCGTCCGCACCCCCCGCCGCGCCTGGGTCCCCCTGATCCCGGCCGCACTGGGCGCCGGCCTGCTGGCGATGCCCGCCGGATGGGTCCAGCGGAACGCCCGGGCCGACCGCGTCGAGAACCAGGTCGACCCCAAGCTCGTCACTCAGAAGACGCAGGCGATCCGCCAAACCCTCGCGCGGAAGCGTAAGGAGATGGACCCGGCCAAGTTCGCCGAGACCGAGAAGCTTTTTGCCGAGATCGAGAAGGCCGCGGATCAGCTTTCCAAGGCCCCGCCGGCCGACAAGGACAAGGCCCTGCTGAAGCTCAACGAGATGACCGACGCCCTGAAGGACCGCCAGAAGCAGCTGGGCACCGCCGAGCAGGTCACCAAGCAGCTCCAGCAGCTCAAGCAGAACGGCCCCGAAGGCCCTGCCGACCCGTTCGCCAAGGCCCTCTCCAAGGGCGACTTCCCGAAAGCCGCCGCCGAGTTGAAGGACCTCCAGGAGAAGCTCGCCTCCGGCAAGATGAGCGAGAAGGAGAAGCAGGCACTCAAGGACCAGATCGGCGAGATGAAAAAGCAGCTTGAGAAGCTCGCGAACCTGGAAAACCGCAAAAAGCAGCTGGAAGAGGCCAGGAAGAATGGCGCGATGACTCAGGAGCAGTTCGACAAGCAGATGGCCAAGCTCAACGAGCAGGCCAAGGACCTCAAAAAGCTCCAGCAACTTGCTCAGAAGCTGGGTGAGGCCCATAAGGCGCTGGACCAGGGCGACATGCGGAAGGCCGCCGACGCCCTGGGCATGACCCAGAAGGACGTTGAGCAGATGGCCAAGCAGGCCCAGGAGATGGAAACCCTCAGCGAGGCGATGGCCGACATCCAGGACGCCAAGAGCGCCATGGCTGGCGAGGACGGCGCCAACCAGCTTGGCAAGAACTTCGGCGAGATGGACGGCGGGACCGGCCAGAGTCCCGACGGCCCGCCCGGCAGCAACCTCGGCCGCGGTCGGGGCCAGGGCGCCCGACCGGAGGCCAAGGATTCCACGGCCTCCTACAACACGAAGGTCAAGACGCAAATCGGCAAGGGCTCCGCCGTCAAGGTAGGCGACGGCCCCCCCAGCGCCCAGACCAAGGGCGACAGCACCATCAACGAGCAGGAGACCGTCGAGGCCGCCAGCGGCCAGTCGGCCGAGGCCCTGACCAACCAGAAGGTTCCCAGCGGCGTCAAGAAGCACATCTCCGGCTACTTCGACGAACTCCGCAAGGGAAACTGATCGCCTGCCTTCCCGGTGACCGACGGCGAGGGATCGTCGCGGCCCTCCTCAGGGCGTCGCTCTCACTTCTGGAGATTGGATCTCAATTGTGGGGTGGCTGGGGTCGGTACCCAGACCCCGGAATCCGCCGGTGGGGCCGATCCGCGGGGATTCCGGGGTCGGAGGACCGATCCCAGCCACCCGGAGGGGATCGTCGAAGCTCCCGAATCGAGAGCGACACCCCCTCCGCCGGATTCCTCGGCTCCCCCGTCCGGGTCGGGTGCCCTTGACGATAACGCAGGCGGCCAGCCCTTCGCTCGTGCGGGGGGTTGACGAGCCGTCGGCGGCCCCGCATGCCCGCATGTATCGACGGCCGCGGGCGGTGCGGACACATGACGATTTCACGCAACACACAGGGGAACACCGATGAGACGAACCACCTTGATGCTGGCCGCGGTCCTAGGATGCATCGCCGGGGCCACCCCCGTCGGGGCCGCGCCCGTCGTGTACACCTTCCAGGGGGTCGGTAACGGCTCGCTCGGCGGTTCGGCCTTCAACAATGCCGCGTTCACGATCACCGTCGACTCGGACACGAACCTCGTCACGCCCTTCAGCTTCGTGAACAACGGCTTCACCAACAACGGCTTCTCGATCTCCCCCTCCCCGGCGAGGATCGATGTCACAGGCTTCGGGACGGCCAGCTTCACCGGCGGGGAGAAGGTCTTCGTCAACAATTCCACGGTCGTCCTGGGCTTTCAGCCCCCCTCCAACTCCGACTTCCTGGACCTTAACCACCCGACGTTCGCCACCTACGACCTGAAGTCCTCGACCGGCCCCCTCGCGGTCACGACCGACCTCCGGTTCGGGAATCAATTCGTCAACGTCGCGACCAGCGCCGGGCTGCTCAACCTTTCCGGGCTCCAGCCTAACGTGACCTTCCAGGCGCGGGTCGTCCCCGAGCCCACGGGCGTGGCGCTGCTGGGCCTGGGGGTGCTCGGGATGCTGGGCCTCGGCCGTGTGGCACGGAGCCGGGGGCCGTTCGCCGGTTGTTGAACGGCGATCAGCTCCATCTCAATTCAATGAGGGGGAAATCGAGCGGCCCCCGTCGCTCCACCGCGCGGGGGCTGCTCGATTCGACCCGATCCGCCTTCGGACGCCCGGGCGGTGAGGGCGTGGGCTCGCGGGGACAGCAATGACTTCCGCGCGTGTCAGCCGGAACCACGACCTCTTGAGGTGGCAATCCTCCATCTTGCCGACGCCTCGGCGTGGGAGTGGGAGTGGGCACGCTCGATGGCGGGATCGGCCGCGGGCCCCTCGCGGTTGACGTACGACCGCGTGAACCGCCCCGCCGGCTGGACGGCTGCCGTGAAAAAAACACCCCGGGGAGGAACCCCGGGGTGTGGAACTCCCCGACTAGGACTCGAACCTAGAACCTAGCGGTTAACAGCCGCTCGCTCTACCGATTGAGCTATCGGGGAATTGGTCCCTCGAAGATACTCAATCCGGCGGGGAGACTCAAGGGCACTAATCCGAAGTCGGCGGACCGACCGAGGAAAGGCCGATCAGCCCGAGAGGGTCCGTTCCTTGGTGGTGTCCCTGGCATCGTGACGCTCGATCGCCTTTTCCAGGATGCCAACGATCAGGGCGTTCAACGAGGCTTTTTCCTCCTTGGCCCAGCTGGCGAGTTGCTCGTGCAAGGCGGGAGGCATGCGGATCTGGAAGTGGACGACAGTCTCGGGCATGGCTCGATCTCCTGGACGGCTCGCTTCAATTCAATAGGAATGAGCCCCGCATGTCGATTGGGGTGGGAGAGAGGGGGGCTCCGGGCTACCATCGGTCGACGGCGCAATTGGGGCTTCCATCATTGTATCCTGAAAATGGGGGTCGCACCTAGAATTTTCACCATCTTTGCCGGGTGCCCGAGGGGACGCTTGCCCCGAGGCGGCGCCCCGGCTACAAAAACGCATCCATTCCGGCTGGTGGCCCGGGCGGCTTGAGCTTCGGGAAATTTGACCCGTTCCGTCCCCTCCCGTCCCCGCCCGAGGACGACTCCCACCCATGAATGATCCTGTTGCGACGTGCCCCGAGGCTCCCGGCTCTGGGGGGGGCCCCGAATCCTGGGACCTCGTCCGGGGCTTCGTCGAGCATTGGGGAGTGATGGCCCGCTCCTGGGGAATCAACGCCACAATGGGGGAGCTGTTCGCGCTGCTCTACATCACCGGGTCGGACTGGACCGCCGAGGCCCTGCGCGGGCGCCTCCAGATTTCGCGAGGCAACGTCAGCATGAATCTGCGCGAGTTGATGGGCTGGGGCGTTGTTCACAAGGTCCACCGCCAGGGGCAGCGTCGGGAGTTCTACCGCGCGGAGGCCGACGTCTGGACGCTTTTCCGCCGCATCCTCGCGGAGCGCAAACGCCGGGAACTCGATCCGACCCTCGCGGTTTTGGACCGCACCGCACGCGATTTCTCCGAGGGGCAAGGCCCGCCGGTCTTGCGAGAGCGGGTCGTCGCGCTCCAGCAGTTCTTCGCCCTGATCAATACCCTGGCCGAGCGCCTCGCGACCCTCGAACCCGATGATCGGAACGACCTCCAGCGCCTCGTGGAGTCGCCCTCCCCCGGTCCCGTGGACGGGCGTGGTGAGATTTTCCCGAAAAATCATTCGTCAGCCCTGGCCCGTCGCCATCCCGCCGACTAGAACAGCCCCGTGGCCGCCAACGGCCCGACGGAGCCAAGAGCGGACGACTTCGGCGTGCCGCCTGCGCAATCTGGGCGGAAGGCGTGGGCAACCCACCTTGGGGGTGGGGGCATACCGATGTTGTAGCCAACCGGGGGTCCGACGCATCTTTCGGGATGGGTCGCGGCCCCCGGTGGATTTTCCCCGTCAACCCTCACGGGAACGTCCCGAAAACGGGCCGGCCCTTTGACGAGGGCCCCCGGGTCGGTTAACTTGCTGGGAGGTTCCCCGTCACGAATTTCGGGGGCCCGACGCCGACGCCGGCCCTCCCCCCGGGCGCCGAGGCGAGCGAGGGTTTGGCCCCACCCGGCTCGGACCGTCGAGGGCCGGGAAACCGACGCCTTGCGGCCGGACCTGGAGCGGAATTGGACATGAGCACGGCGCTGCTTGACCAGTACTACCCGGGCCTTGAAGGGGTCATCGCCAACGAGACGGCGATCGCCAATGTCGAAGGCCAGCACGGCGACGGCGGGCTCGAATATCGTGGCTACGCGATCGAGGACCTCGCCGCCTCCACCTCGTACGAAGAGACGGCCTACCTGCTCCTGCACGGCGACCTGCCGGGTGCCGCGCAGCTCCGGGAGTTCCACGCCCGCCTCGTCGCGGCGCGGTCGCTCCCCGAACCCCTGGTCGACCTTTTTCGCAAGCTCCCCGCCCACGTCCACCCGATGGACGTGCTGCGGACCTCCGCAAGCGTCCTGGCGCACTTCGACCCGGACACCGACGCCGACCCGACCGACCACGCCGCCAACGTTCGCAAGGCCGAGCGCCTGGTGGCGCAGCTCGCCACCGCCGTCGCCTACCGCGAGCGGATCACCCGCGGCCAGGAACTCATCCCCCCCCGCGACGACCTGGACCACTCGGCCAACTTCCTGAACATGATCAACGGCCGCGTCCCCTCCGAAACGATGCGGCGGGCCTTCGACCTGTCCCTGGTGCTCTACACCGAGCACGAGCTCAACGCCTCGACCTTCTCGGCCAGGGTCACCGTCTCGACCCTCTCCGACCTCCACTCGGGGATCGTCGCGGCCATCGGCACCCTCAAGGGGGCCTTGCACGGCGGCGCGAACGAGGAGGCGTGGAAGGTCCTGGAGCGCGTCGGCTCGCCCGAGAAAGCGGATGATTGGATCAAGGACGCCCTGGCCCGCAAGGAGCGAATCATGGGCTTTGGCCACCGCGTCTACAAGACCGGCGACCCCCGCGCCCGCATCCTGAAGGAATACTGCACGAAGCTGGCCGCCGAGGTCGGCGACGACCGCTGGGAGCGGATCGCCGAGCCGATCGAGAAGGCGGTCACCGAGCAGAAGAAGCTCCCCCCCAACGTCGACTGGCCCAGCGCCCGGCTGTATCACTACATGGGCCTGGACATCTCGATCTACACGCCGATCTTCGCCATGGCCCGCGTCGCCGGCTGGTCGGCCCACGTCATCGAGCAGCTCGACCACAACCGCCTGATGCGCCCCCGAGCCCGCTACATCGGCCCGCCGCTGCGCACCGTCCGCCCGGTCGATCAGCGGGGGTGAGCAGACTCACCGCGCATTCGGCCTGAGGTCAAGCGCCGGCGTCGTGATCCAGCCCCATTTGGCGCCGGATGATCGAGCAAAGGGTGTCGGCAATCTCGCGATGACGGGGCACCGGGGCTTGCCGGCCATTGGCAGGATTGCGGTAGATGTCATGCCGCTTGCCGTGCCGATGCAGCACGCAGCCACCGGCCTCCAACGCGCGAACCAAATCCCGCCGCTTCAAACCTCCAGCTCCACCGGCCGACGGTTGGCCGATGCCGGTGCCGGGGAACGATCCTGGGTAACCATCATCTCGTAGGCATCCTGGATATTTTCGTCCAATTCGGCCAGGGTTTCCCCTTGACTGAACACCCCAGGCACCTCGACCAGGCGACCGACGTACCACCGGCCATCCTGCCAATATTCGAGCGTGAATAGGTGTCGCACGGCGTCCTCCCCTCAAGCCCCACGCGACCCCTCTCGGAACGCTCAACGACCGGCAAACCACCCCATTACTTCCCCCCCGGCTCCAGCCTGGGCACGGGGACTTCGAGGCTGGGTGCGGCCTTTTCGGTTTCGGCCTGGTTCCGGGTGGCGTCTTCCAGCTCGATGCGTCTGCGGTCGAGGCGATCGACGACCTCCTTGGTCTGGTCGAGCACGCTGACGGAAGCGGGGGGTTGAAAG
>JAABUQ010003404.1_pt1 | contig 29206 bp, 31 predicted proteins | sample 5560001 | NCBI WGS metagenome assembly JAABUQ01 (sample SAMN10711888, study PRJNA513371) | rock metagenome | isolation source: Antarctica rocks | place: Antarctica: Victoria Land, Finger Mt nord | collected 2015-12-18 | reverse complement strand
GGCACTCAGCGTGACGATATACTTTTTGACCGTGCTCAGTTTCGCAGACACCGAAGCGACCCCCTAACCAGCGAAGCCGCCATCGATTCAGAGGGGCCGGTCACTGTCAATGACGGAGTCTACTAGTTGCTCCTCCAAGTGCCTGCTTGGCACCGTTGGGCGAAGGCTAGCACGGCATGCGCCGCGCGCTAAGGCGAGGCTTGTAGCAACGCTTCGCCGAGCCGGGCCTGGCGGGCCAGCCGCGCCGTGCGCGCGACGTTGAGCGATGTTTCCAGGCTACCGAACATGGCAAGCACGCGAGGATCGCCGCCGCCGCCGTGACTGTCATGGAACCGACGCGCGCGTTCCAGAAGATCCGCGGTGAGCACGCGGATGCCGACCAGCGCCGGCCCCGGCGGCTCGCCGGTCGCGTCGAGCCGGGCGACGAGCGCCGTCGAACCCTCTTGCATCAGGGCGACCAGCGCGGCCATCGCCCCAAGCGCGGCGGCATCGTCCGGGGTGCCGATCGCCGCCAACCGGCGCAGCAGGGCGCGGAAGCTGCCGACCGTTCCGGCGCTGCCGACCGCGTCCTCGGTGTCACGGAACGGCAGCGCCATCGTCTCGTAGGCCTCGCCCTCTCGTCCGAGCAGGTTTGAGGTTGGTACGTCCGCTTCTGTCAGGCGTAATCCGCAATGCAGCGCCGGCCGCAGTGCCGGCATGTCGGGCATCGCGACGCGCTCGACACCAGGCGTGCCGTGCGGCACCAGGAAGGCGCTGTAGCGCTTGCGCCCGTCCTCCACCGCCGTGATCGCCAGCACGATGAACAGATCGGCGATCGGGCCGTTGGTGAGGTACGCCTTCTCGCCGGTCAGCACGTATGCCTCGTCGCGGCGCTCGGCCGTCGTGCGCAGATGCTTGGGATGCGCGCCCGCGCCGGGCTCGGAGATGGCGATGGAGGCCGTGATCCGGCCGTCGGCGAGTGGCCGCAGCCAGCGCTCGCGCTGCGCCGCGTCGCCGAACTGCTCGACGAAGTAGCGCGCGACCATCTGATGCGACGCGAACGCGCTGCCGAGCCCGGGCGATCCGCCGCCGGCGATCAGCGCCGTCTCGGCCTTGGCGATCGCCGCGTAGCCGCCGCCGCTGCCGCCGTGCGCGGGATCGAGCCCGATGCGGAACAGGCCCGCTTCGGCCATGGCGCGCCAGATGTCGTGCGGAAAATCGGGCTCGGCGCGCAGGTCGCGCCCGGCCACATGCGTGCGGGCAAAACCTTCGAGGTCCACTACTGCGCCACCCAGCCGCCGTCGATCACCAGTTCGGTGCCGGTGATGAAGGAGGCCTCGTCGGAGGCGAGGAACAATACGCCGTTGGCCACCTCGATCACCTCGCCGAGCCGGCGCAGCGGGGTGCGCGCGATCTTGTCGGCGCGCTCGCCGGCGTTGGTCGAATTGAGCATCGGCGGCATGTAGCCCGGATGCACCGAGTTCACCCGCACGCCGTGCGGCCCGTAACGCACGGCAGCCTGCTTGGTGTAGAGCCGCACTGCGCCCTTGGACGCGCCGTACGCGGGATGCCCGGTATCGCTGCCGACCAGGCCGAGGATGGATGAGATGTTGACGATGGAGCCGCCGCCCGCCTTGGTCATCTCGGCCGCGGCGCGGCGGGTGCCGAAGAACACGCTGGTCTGGTTGACCGCGATGATCCGGTCCCAGCCGTCCGTGCCGTCGATGTCGTTGAAGGTGGACGAGCCGATGCCCGCATTGTTCACCAGGATGTCGAGCTTCCCGTAGTTCGCGACCGTCGCCGCGACGACGCGCTCCCACTCCGCCTCGCTGGTCACGTCGAGCCGCTCGAAGCGCGCCTCGCCGCCGTCGCGCCGGATGTCGGCGGCGACCTGCTCGCCCATGTCGGCGAGGATGTCGGCGACCACCACCTTGGCGCCTTCGCGGGCGAACAGCCGCGCCTCTGCTTCGCCCATGCCGTGCGCGCCGCCGGTGACGATGGCCACCTTGTTCCTGAGCCGCATCGTGCGCTCCTCCCGCTTGGCGGGAACTGTACGCCTTCAGTCGGCGCGCGTCATCCCGCCGGCTTGCTCGACGAAGCGCGCGACCTCGCCCACCCCTGTGCCGGCGCGGATGTTGCTGAACACGAATGGCCGTGCACCGCGCATCTTGCGGGCGTCGCGGTCCATCACTTCGAGGCTGGCGCCGACGAAGGGGGCGAGGTCGATCTTGTTGATGACCAGGAGGTCGCTGCGCGTGATGCCGGGGCCGCCCTTGCGCGGGATCTTGTCGCCGGCCGAGACGTCGATGACGTAGATGGTCAGGTCCGCGAGCTCCGGACTGAACGTGGCGGCGAGGTTGTCGCCGCCGCTCTCGATCAGGATCAGGTCGAGCGTCGGGAACCGCGCCTCCAGCTCGGCCACGCCGGCGAGGTTGATGCTCGCGTCCTCGCGGATGGCGGTGTGCGGGCAGCCGCCGGTCTCGATGCCGAGGATGCGCTCGGGCGGCAGCGAGCCGGCGCGCGTCAGGAACTCGGCATCCTCCTTGGTATAGATGTCGTTGGTAATCGCCGCGATCTCATAGCGGCCGCGCAGCTGCTTGCAGAGCGCGTCCATCAGCGCCGTCTTGCCGGTGCCGACCGGGCCGCCGACGCCGACGCGGAGCGGGCCGTTGGGGGAGCGTGTCATGAGCGGAACAGCCTCGTGTACTGGGTTTCGTGGCGCATGGAGGCGATGTCGGCGCGGAACGTGCAGCCGCCGAGATCGTCGAGCGTGGCGTGGCGGGTTTCGTCGGCGATGGAAAGCAGCGTCGGTTCGAGGGCGGCCAGCACCGCGAGGCCTGTGCTCTGGCCGAGGGGGATCAGCCGCACCCCCGCCGAGATCAGGTTGGAGGCGAAGGCATGCAGGTAGGCGAGGGCCGCGTCGTGCTCCGCGATGCCGTGCGCGCCGGTTAGGGTGCCGACTGCGACGGGGTAGGCGGCGTTGCCCTCACCCAACCCTCTCCCGAAGGGAGAGGGCTTCGCTGCTCCCTCTCCCTTTGGGAGAGGGCCGGGGTGAGGGGATGGCACGAACCAAGCGCTCCCCGCCGCGCCAAAGGCGGCACCCTGCGCGACCGTTTCCATCCGCCGCTCCCGGCTCGGCGCAACGGCGTGCGCAAGCTCGGCGATCTCGCCCAGTTCCGTCGTATCGTCCCACGCGCGATGCGCATGACGCAGCAGGATCGCGTCCGACCGTCCGCTGCCGTGCGCCAGCACGTCGTCCAGCCATTCGCGCAGAGTGTCGCCGTCGCGCAAGTCGCCCGCCTCCACGGCCCACTCCAGCCCGTGCGAGTAGGCGAAGCCGCCGGTCGGGAACGCGGGCGACAGCCAGGCGAGCAGGCGGAGGAGCGCCCGCGGTTCAGTCGTCATCATGGTGATGGTGCTGATGCCCGCCCGCGTAGGCGCCGGCCTCGGGGTCGAACGGCGCTTCGATCGGGTGCGCGTGGCCGCCTAGCAGCGCGATCATCGCCTCGATCACGTGGTCGGCGCGGATGCGAACGCGCTCGCCGATGAACTGGATCGGCAGGTGCCGGTTGCCGAGATGCCAGGCGATGCGGGCCAGTTCGCCCGGATTATGCGCGTGGATCTCGACCAGGCTCTCGGCTCGCGCGCACACACGGACCACGCCGGATGCGGTCTCCAACCCGTCGCCGTCGCGCAAGCGCGTGGCCTGCGGCAAGTCGAGCAGCACTTCCCGCCCGCTCTCGCACCTCAGCGCGATGCGGCGCCGATGCCGGCCGTCCCAATCCATTAGTACGCAGTCGATCTCGCGCGCCGTATCCCAGGTGCCGGCGGGGAGAACCTGCCCGGCGCGCATCAGAACAGGAAGTAACGCTGCGCCATCGGCAGCAATGTCGCCGGCTCGCAGGTGAGCAGCACGCCGTCGGCGCGCACCTCGTAGGTTTCGGGATCGACCTCGATCACCGGCAGGGCGTCGTTGTGCACCATGCTGCGCTTGCCGATGCCGGCGCGCGTGTCGCCGACGGCGGCCAGCTTGCGCCGCAAGCCGAGCGCGTGGCTGATCCCCCCGTCCAGCGCGGCGCCGGAGAGGAAGGTGACGCAACTCGCCGCCAGCGCGCCGCCGAGCGCGCCGAACATCGGCCGGTAGTGCACCGGCTGCGGCGTCGGGATCGAGGCGTTGGGGTCGCCCATCGCCGCGAGCACGATGGAGCCGCCCTTGATGACCAGGTTGGGCTTGGCGCCGAAGAACGCGGGCGACCAGAGCACGAGATCGGCGAGCTTGCCCACTTCGATCGAACCGACCTCGCGCGCCAGCCCCTGCGCGATGGCCGGGTTGATGGTGTATTTGGCGACATAGCGTTTGACCCGCGCGTTGTCGGCGGCGCCGTCGCCGGGCAGCGAGCCGCGCTGCTGCTTCATCTTGTGCGCGGTCTGCCAGGTGCGGATGACGACCTCGCCGACCCGCCCCATCGCCTGGCTGTCGGACGAGATCATCGAGAGCGCGCCGAGGTCGTGCAGGATGTCCTCGGCCGCGATCGTCTCGCGCCGGATGCGGCTTTCCGCGAACGCCACGTCCTCCGGGATCGCCGGATCGAGGTGATGGCAGACCATGAGCATGTCGAGATGCTCGTCGAGCGTGTTCGCGGTGTACGGCCGGGTCGGGTTGGTCGAGCTCGGCAGCACGTTGGGCAGGCCGGCGACCTTGATGATGTCGGGCGCGTGACCGCCGCCGGCGCCCTCGGTGTGGAACGCGTGGATGGTGCGGCCGGCGAACGCGGCGATGGTGTCCTCGACGAAGCCGCTCTCGTTCAAGGTGTCGGTGTGGATCATCACCTGCACGTCGAACCGGTCCGCGACCGACAGCGCGCAGTCGATCGCCGCCGGCGTGGTGCCCCAATCCTCGTGCAGCTTGAGACACGACGCGCCGGCACGGATCATCTCCTCGAGCGCCGCCGGCCGCGACGCGTTGCCCTTGCCGGCGAAGGCGAGGTTGACCGGCAGGCCCTCGGCGGCTTGCAGCATCCGTGCTAGGTGCCAAGGGCCGGGCGTGCAGGTCGTCGCCGAGGTGCCGGTGGCCGGCCCGGTGCCGCCGCCGACCAGGGTGGTGACGCCGGAGGCGAGCGCGTCGTCCGCCTGTTGCGGACAGATGAAATGGATGTGCGCGTCGACCCCGCCCGCGGTCAGGATCTTGCCTTCGCCGGCGATGATCTCGGTGCCGGGGCCGATGATGATATCGACGCCGGGTTGCACGTCGGGGTTGCCCGCCTTGCCGATCCCGGCGATGCGGCCGTCGGTGATGGCGACATCCGCCTTCACGATGCCCCAATGGTCGATGATGAGCGCGTTGGTGATGACGGTATCCGCCGCACCCTCTGCCTGCGACGCCTGGCTCTGCCCCATCCCGTCGCGGATCACTTTCCCCCCGCCGAACTTCACCTCCTCGCCGTAGATGGTGCAGTCGCGCTCCACCTCGACGAACAGGTCGGTGTCGGCAAGCCGCACGCGATCACCCGTCGTCGGGCCGAACATGTCGGCGTAGGCCGCGCGCGCGATGCGTGCCATCAGTCGAGCGCTCCCATGACCTCGCCGCGGAACCCGTAGACGGCGCGGCCGCCGCGGAACGGCACCAGGGTCACGTCGCGCGTCTGCCCCGGCTCGAAGCGCACGGCCGTTCCCGCCGCGATGTCGAGCCGCTTGCCGCGCGCCTGCGCCCGGTCGAAGTCGAGTGCGGGATTGGTTTCCGCGAAATGGTAGTGGCTGCCCACCTGGATCGGCCGGTCCCCGGTGTTGGCGACGGTCACTGTCGTGCGCTCCAGGCCGGCGTTGAGCTCGATGTCGCCGTCGGCGGTGATGATTTCGCCTGGTATCATCGTGCGTATGCGCGTCCCACTCATCTAATCGGCTCGTGCACGGTGACCAGCTTGGTGCCGTCGGGGAAGGTGGCCTCTACCTGGACATCGTGGATCATCTCGGCAATGCCGTCCATGACGTGTGCGCGGGTGATGACCTGCGCCCCTTGTTCCATCAAGTCGGCGACGCTGCGGCCGTCGCGGGCGCCCTCCACCACGAAGTCGGTGATCAGGGCGATCGCTTCGGGGTGGTTGAGCTTGACCCCGCGCTCCAGTCGGCGGCGCGCGACGGTGGCGGCCATCGCGATCAGCAGCTTGTCCTTCTCACGCGGCGTCAGGTTCATCGCATCCTCAACACAGCCACACGCGCGGCAGCGGACGCGATCCGCGCAGCGCGTGCAAGCCCGTTGTCGTGGCCGCCCGCAGCGCCGCGCCGTCGGCGGCCAGGATGCGCGCGACCAGCATCCCGTCCCACGCGCTCGCCCCCGACTCGGCGGCGGTCGAGGCCAGCGCCTCGCGCATGCCGTCCAGGTGTGTCTCCGCGTCGGGCGCGACATGGACGATGGTGGCGAGCGCCCGCGCGCTGGCCATGGTCGCCGCCCGTGCGAGCAGCGCATCGACCGCGCCGTCGAGCCGGATCGCGTCGTGCAGCACGAGCGCGCCGCCGCGCCGCACACGGATGGTATCGCGCAGCGCGGCCTGTCGCACCGTCTCGCCCATCGCGGCCCGGCCGAACAACAACGCCTCCACGCCGAGAAACCAACCGTTCGGCGCAAGCGACACATCGAGCCGCCGCTCCATCGCGCAGCGATCGAACAGGATGGTTTCCTGCGGCAGCCACTCGGCCGCCGCGCCCTCGCTGATATTGACGCGGTTGCGTACCGTCGAGGGCGGCGTGCCTGGCAGGGCGCGGTAGAACCGCTCGGCCGCCTGCGTTGCGACCGTCGCGCGTGCGCCGGCGCCGACGCAGACTTCGGCCGAGAGCACGTCGCCGCCGGCCACGCCGCCTGAGCTGTTGAGCATGACTGTGCTTGTCCAGGCGTCCCGCTCAGGGCGGGGGAAACGCGCCTTCAGGCAACCCTCCTGGCGCAGCCCGTCGAGCACCGTTTCTCCGTCACGCAACCGGAACGAGACGCGCAGCGCGCCGCGCGCGCGTTGATGGACGAGCGGGTCAGACAGAGAGGCGGCGTCGTACATCCTCTTCGTCCAGCTCCCCTCGCCGTCCCGACAGCACGATGTCGCCGCGATCCATCACCGCGATCGTCTGGGCGAGCTCGCGCGCGAAGTCGTAGTACTGCTCGACCAGCAGGATGGCCATCTCGCCGCGCGACCGCAACAGCGCGATCACCCGGCCGATGTCCTTGATGATGCTCGGCTGGATGCCCTCGGTCGGCTCGTCGAGCACCAGCAGGCGCGGGCGCGTCACCAGCGCGCGGGCGATGGCGAGCTGCTGCTGCTGGCCGCCCGAGAGGTCGCCGCCGCGCCGGCCCATCATGGTTTTCAACACAGGGAATAGCTCGAACGTCTCGTCCGGCACGCGGCGCTGCCCGCGCGGCAGCACGGCGAAGCCGGTTTCCAGGTTCTCGCGCACCGTGAGCAGCGGGAAGATGTCGCGGCCCTGCGGCACCCAGGCGATGCCGCGCCGGGCGCGCTCGTAGAGCGGCAGCTTGGTGATGCTGGCGCCATCCCAACGGATGTCGCCGCGCGTTATCGGGTGCGCGCCGACGACCGCGCGGAGCAGGGAGGTCTTGCCCACGCCGTTGCGGCCCAGGATGCAGGTGACGGCGCCGATCTCGGCGGTCAGCGAGACTTTGCGCAGCGCGATGGCGGCGCCGTAGTGCAGGTCGACTTGGATTAGTTCGAGCATGGAAAGGCCCTCACCCAACCCTCTTCCGGAGGGAGAGGGCTTTTCTCTGCTCCCTCTCCCTACGGGAGAGGGCCGGGGTGAGGGGGGTGCGGCGCGACATCATCGCCCCAGATACACTTCCACACGCGCGGATCCTCGCTCACGTGATCGATGGTGCCTTCCGACAGCACGGATCCCTCGTGCAGGCAGGTCACGCGCACGTCGAGCGCGCGGACGAACGCCATGTCGTGCTCGACCACCACCACGCTGCGCGTGCGGTTGATCTCGCGCAGCAGGTCGGCGGTCTGCGCGGTTTCCGCATCCGTCATGCCGGCGACCGGCTCGTCGACCAGCAGCAGCTTCGGCTCCTGCGCCAGCAGCATGCCGATCTCCAGCCATTGCTTCTGCCCGTGCGACAGGTCGCCGGCGATCCGGCGGCGCTCGGCGGCGAGGCGCGTGGTCGCCAGGATATCCTCGATCCGCTCGCGCTCCGCCGCCGTCTCGCGCGCCCACAGGGAGAAACGCGGGGCGCGGTCGCCGGCGAGGGCGAGCAATAGGTTGTCCCAGACGGTGTGCTGCTCGAACACGGTGGGCTTCTGGAACTTCCGCCCGATGCCGAGCGAGGCGATGGCGGGCTCGTCCAGCTTGGTGAGGTCGGTGCCGGACCCGAACAGCACTTTTCCGGCGTCGGGCCGGGTCTTGCCGGTGATGACGTCCATCATCGTCGTCTTGCCGGCGCCGTTGGGGCCGATCACCGCGCGCATCTCGCCGGGCTCCAGCACCAGCGACAGGCCGTTCAGCGCGCGGAACCCGTCGAAGCTCACGCTGACGCCGTCGAGGTAGAGCAGGCTGTCGCTCATCCGGTGATTTCCTGGCCCACGACTTCCTTCTGCGCCGGCGTGATCTCCGGCTGCGGCTTGACGCGGCGCGCTCGGAACAGGCCCATGATCCCGTTCGGCAGGAACAGCGTCGTCAACACGAACAGCCCGCCGAGCGCGTAGAGCCACAGCTCCGGCAGTGCGCCGGTGAACACCGTCTTGCCGAGATTGACCAGCACCGCGCCGAGGATGGCCCCCGAGAGCGTGCCGCGCCCGCCGACCGCGACCCAGATCACCGCCTCGATCGAGTTCGCCGGCGAGAACTCGCCCGGGTTGATGATGCCGACCTGCGGCACGTACAGCGCCCCGCCGATGCCGGCCATGACCGCCGAGAGGGTCCACACGACGAGCTTGTAGTTCTCCGGCCGGTAGCCGAGGAAGCGGGTGCGGCTCTCGGCGTCGCGCACCGCGACCAGCACCTTGCCGAAGCGCGAGGTCACCACGTAGCGCGCCAGCAGGAACTGGGCGCAGACGAACAGCGCGGTGATCACCAGCAGGGCGCAGCGGGTGCTGTCGGCCTGCAGCGGCACGCCAAGCGCGTCCTTGAAGTCGGTCAGGCCGTTGTTGCCGCCGAACCCCATGTCGTTGCGGAAGAAAGCGAGCAGCAGCGCGTAGGTCAGCGCCTGCGTGATGATGGAGAGATAGACGCCGGTGACGCGCGAGCGGAACGCCAGCCAGCCGAACAGCAGCGCGAGCAGGCCCGGCACCAGCATCGCCATCAGGACGGCGAACGCGAAGCTGTCGAAGCCGTGCCAGTACCAGGGCAGCGAATGCCAGTTCAGGAACACCATGAAGTCGGGCAGGTCGGGGTTGGCGTAGACGCCGCGGGCGCCGATCTGGCGCATCAGGTACATGCCCATCGCGTAGCCGCCGAGCGCGAAGAACGCGGCGTGGCCGAGCGAGAGGATGCCGGCGAAACCCCAAACCAGGTCCACCGCGAGGGCGAGCATGGCGAAGCAGAGGTACTTGCCCGCGAGCGAGACGGCGTAGGTCGGCACGTGCGCGGCGGACGCCGGCTCGGTGCCTAGGTTCAGCGCCGCCATCAGCAGCGCGCCGCCTAGGACGAGGATTAGGGTGAGGGTGGTGGTCCTTGTCATGGCGCACCCCTCCTCCCGGTCTCCTCCCGCAAGGGGAGGAGGAGAAGAAAGCCCCCTCCCCTTGCGGGAGGGGGTTGGGAGAGGGGCGGCTGCCGTGCCACGGTCAAGCCTCGACCGCCCGGCCCTTGAGCGGGAACATGCCGCGCGGGCGACGTTGGATGAACAGGATCAGCAGCACCAGCACGACGATCTTGCCCAGCACCGCGCCGGCGACCGGCTCGAGGAACTTGTTGACGATCCCGAGCGTGAGGGCGGCGACCACGGTGCCCCAGAGATTGCCGACGCCGCCGAACACCACCACCATGAAACTGTCGATGATGTAGCCCTGGCCGAGATTGGGGCTCACGTTGTCGATCTGGCTCAGCGCGACGCCCGCGAGGCCGGCCACGCCCGAGCCCAGGCCGAAGGTCAGCGCGTCGATCCAGGGCGTGCGGATGCCCATTGCCGCCGCCATGCGCCGGTTCTGCGTCACCGCGCGCATCCGCAGGCCGAGCGCGGTGTAGCGCAGCGCCGCCATCAGCGCGGCGAGCACCAGCACCGCGAAGACGATGATGACGAGCCGGTTCCAGGTGATCGTGAGCTGCCCGACCTGCACCGCCCCGCTCATCCAGGCCGGCGTGCCGACTTGCAGGTTGCTCGGCCCGAAGATCGAGCGCACCGCCTGCTGCAGCAGCAGCGACAGCCCCCAGGTGGCGAGCAGTGTCTCCAGCGGCCGGCCATAGAGGAAGCGGATCAGCCCGCGCTCGATCGCCATGCCGATCAGCCCGGTGACGAGGAAGGCGAGCGGGATGGCGATGAACAGGCTGGCGCCGAACAGGCCGGGTGCGGCACTCCGCAGGACTTGCTGCACGACGAAAGTCACGTAGGCGCCGATCATCACCATCTCGCCGTGCGCCATGTTGATGACGCCCATCACGCCGAAGGTGATCGCCAGCCCGGCGGCGGCGAGCAGCAGCACCGAGCCCAGGCTCAGGCCGTAGAACACGCTCTGCCCGTAGCTCCACAGCTGCAGCGAGAAGTCGATCGCGCTGACCGCCTTGGCCGCCGCCTCGGCGACCGCCGGCGGCTGGCCGGAGAGCGAAGCGAGCAGCGAACGCGCGTCGAGGTCGCCGCGCCCGGCGACGACGCTTACCGCTGCCAGCCGGTCTGCTTCGCGGCTGTCGGGAGAGGCGAGGACGACCGCGGCGCGGGCGTGCATCATGGCACGCTTGACGCCGGCGTCGCCCTCCTTGGCGATCGCGCGGTCGAGTGCGGGCAGGGCGGCCGGGTCGCGCGAGTGGAACACCGCGTCGGCGGCGTCGATGCGCGTTGCCGGGTCGGCGGCGAACAGGCGGAGGCTGCCGAGCGCGGCGTCGATCGCGACACGGACGTTGTTGTTGAGGCGGACCTGCTTGAGGCCGCTCACCATTACGTCCGGCGCGGGCGCGCCAGTGAGGGCGTTGGTTATCGCGCCGTCGGGGGCCTTTATGAACAGGGCATGGTCCGCCCGCGTGTAGAGCGTGCCGGATTGCAGCGCGGCGATCACCGGGATCGCGCGCGGGCTGCCCGACAGCGCGAGCTGCTCGATGCCGTGCCGGATCTCGTCGAAGTTGCCGGAGCCGAGCGCGGCGAGAGCGGAGTCTGCGGATTGCGCGCGTGCGGCGGGCGCGAGGAGCAACGCGAGCAGGAGCATGCATGCGGCGACGCGAGCCCTCACCCAACCCTCTCCCGAAGGGAGAGGGCTTGCTGTTCCCTCTCCCTCCGGGAGAGGGCTTTCTGCTCCCTCTCCCTCCGGGAGAGGGTCGGGGTGAGGGTGGGGCACGGCCTTACTTGCCGGCTCCGCCGCATTTGCCGAGCTTGACGTTGTAGTTGCCGCAGCTCATCGGCGGCAGCCAGTCGGCGATCAGGTCGCGCGAGCCCTCGAGATACGGCGACCACGCCTGGGCGACGATCAGCCCGGGCGTCTGCGAGACGATGTTGAACTGCCCGTTGTCCTCGATCTCGCCGATCAGCACCGGCTTGGTGATGTGATGGTTCGGCATCATCGCCGCGTAGCCGCCGGAGAGGTTGGGCACGCTGACGCCGATCGCCGCGTCGATCACCTTGTTGGGGTCGGTGGTGCCCGCCTTTTCCACGGCCTTCACCCACATGTTGAAGCCGATGTAGGCTGCCTCCATCGGGTCGTTGGTCGTCCGGTTCGGTTTCTTGGTGAAAGCGTGCCACCGGTCGATGAACGCCTTGTTCTCCGGCGTGTCGACGCTCTCGAAGTAGTTCCACGCGGCGAGATGGCCGACCAGCGGCTTGGTGTCGACGCCGGCCAGTTCCTCCTCGCCGACGGAGAATGCGACGACCGGGATGTCGGTCGCCTTGATGCCCTGGTTGCCGAGCTCCTTGTAGAACGGCACGTTGGCGTCGCCGTTGATGGTCGAGACGACCGCCGTCTTCTTGCCCGCGGAGCCGAACTGCTTGATCTTTGCCACGATGTTCTGCCAGTCGGAATGGCCGAACGGGGTGTAGTTGATCATGATGTCCGCGTCCTTGACCCCCTTCGCCTTCAGGTAGGCCTCAAGGATCTTGTTCGTGGTGCGCGGGTAGACGTAGTCGGTCCCGGCCAGCACCCAGCGCTGGATGCCGTTCTCCTTCATCAGGTAGTCGACCGCCGGGATCGCCTGCTGGTTCGGCGCGGCGCCGGTGTAGAACACGTTGCGGCTGCTCTCCTCGCCTTCGTACTGCACCGGGTAGAACAGGATGCCGTTCAGCTCCTCGAACACCGGCAGTACGGATTTGCGCGACACGCTGGTCCAGCAGCCGAACACCGCCGCCACTTTATCCACGCTCAGCAATTCGCGCGCCTTCTCCGCGAACAGCGGCCAGTTGGAGGCGGGATCGACCACCACCGCCTCCAGCTTCTTGCCGAGCAGGCCGCCTTTCTTGTTCTGCTCGTCGATCAGCATCAGCATCACGTCCTTCAAGGTCGTCTCGCTGATCGCCATGGTGCCGGACAGCGAATGCAGGATGCCGACCTTAATGGTGTCCTGTGCCTGTGCCGGCTGCGGCGCGATGCCAAGGGCCAGGGCCACGGTCGCCACGGCGACGCCGAGGCCCGCAAGCCAGCTGCGGACAGATGCCATTGTACTAGGTTCCCCCAAATCTTCTCGGTCGCGCCTGTGATTGCCGCGTGACCTGCCGGAGACTTCTGCAACGTTTGTGCCATGCAGCCCTGGGTGGCCGTGGCGGGCCTGGCGCCGCGGACGTGCTCAAACTCGGCGCACAGCGTGCCGGAAAACAACGCAGCCGTTTCGGTGCTGCGGAACATCTCCTGGTTGTGCTAATGACCGTCATTGCAGCTTGAGAAGGCTTCGTGACCGAGGCGGCGCGGCAGGAATTCGCGAAATGGGTGATCGGCGGGGCCGCCGTGCTGCTGGCCGCGGGGTGCGTCGCCAGCCTGCTGGAGCCGATCGCCCTGTGGGCGATGTTCGCCGGCGTGGCGCTGATCGCGGTGGCCGGGCTTGCGGTCAGCTTCCCGGTCGCCGCGTGCTTCGGCTGGTTCGTCCTGGTCGCGACGACGCCCGAGATGCTGATCGGCGACGTGGTCGGCAACGGATCGCTGATCCTGGCCGGGGTCAAGCTGCTCGGCCTGGCGCTGGTCGGCGTGTGCATGGTCCGCTTCGGGAGTGCGGCCGACCCGTTCAACCCCGGCCTCGCGTTCGTCGTCATGTTCGCGGTCAGCCTGACGCATGGACGCGCACCCGGTCTCGACATGGACGAGAGCCTGCGCTCGCTGATCGGCTCGTTCGCGCCGTTCGCGTTCTCGTGGAGCCGGCTGTCCCGGCGATGGTCGGAGACCATCATCCGGGCGACCCGGTGGCTGCCGTTGATCCTGATCGGTTTCGGGGTGCTGGCGCAGATCGCGGGCATCCGGCCGCTGTTCGTCTCCGACAACGGCTGGCGGCTCGAGGCCACCGGGCATCCCGCGTTCCTGGGCGGTTTCACCCTGGCGGCGGGGGAAGCCTGCCTGCTCGAATTGCTCCGGGACGGGCGTCGCGCGCATCTCGCGCTGCTGCTGGTCAACCTGCTGATCCTGGTGGCGACCGGCGCGCGGGCGCCGATGGCGATCGGCGTCGCGGTGACGGCGATCGCCATCATCGCCATTCCCTCGAAGCGGTTCGGCCTCGCGCCCCGCGTGACCCTGGTGCTGCTCGGCGCCTGCCTGCTGCCGCTGCTGGTGGTCGCCGCCGGCGCGCTGAGCGACGTGCGCCTGTTCAACGTGCTGTCCAGCGAGGCCGGCAACTTGAGCGGCCGAGATCTGATCTGGCCGTTCTTCCAGGACGCCTGGGACAAGTCGCCCTGGCTCGGCTGGGGCGTCGGGGCCGGCAAGACGGTGATGCCGGCCGATTCGGAACTGGTGAAGCTGCTCGGCACCACGGCCGCACATGACGAGTATCTGCGCATCGGCGTCGAGGGCGGCTGGCTCGGGCTCGGCGTGCTGATCGCGCTGTTCGTGGCCTGGACGGTCTGGCACACGCGGCGGATGGCGCAGCCCGACCGGACCGTGATGCGCGTGGTGATGCTCGCGTTCGCGGCCCACGCCTACACGGACAACGTGCTGATCGCGACCACGTCGTCGGTGCTGTTCACCTGGGTTTCCGCGGTGTTCGCGCGGGGTGCTATGGAGGCGGCCGAGTCGGGGCGAATCAGGCGCGCCGGTTGACACGAAAGAGCCACCTCCATGCGCTTGCTGCTCGTCGCGCTTCTCCTCGTGACCGCCGGTCCGGCCTGGGCCACTGGCCTCGCCTTCGTGGTCAATTCCGGCAGCGCGTCGATCAGCGTGGTCGACATGCGCGCCGAGAAGGAGCTGCGCCGCATCCCGGTGTTGCGCGAGCCGCACCACCTGGCGCTCAGCCCGGACGGCCGCTCGCTGCTGGTCGGCGATACGGTCGGCAACGAGATGCTGTTCCTCGATCCCGGGACCGGGGCGGTGACGCGGCGGGTGCCGGTGGCCGACCCCTATCAGCTCGGTTTCAGCCCGAACGGCCGCTTCCTCACCGTGAACGGCCTCGCCCGCAACCAGGTGGATGTCTACGACGCGGCCACGATGAAGCTGCTGCACCGCTTCCCGCTCGCCTCCATGCCGAGCCATCTCGCCTACGCGCCCGACTCCAGCGTGGTTTACGTGAGCCTGCAGGGCACCGACCGGCTGGCCGCGATCGACCTCACCCGCATGGCGGTGCTGTGGGACGCGCCGGTGGGCGAGACACCCGCCGGCGTGCTCTGGCATGACGGCCGCGTGCTGGTCGCCGACATGGGCGCCGACGACATCGCCGTGGTCGATCCGACGGACGGCCGCGTCGATCGCCGCATCCATGTCGGCCGCGGCGCGCACCAGATGTTCCTCTCGCCCGACGGCCGCACCATCTGGGTCAACGCGCGCGTCGAGGGCACCACGACGGCGCTCGATGCGCGCAGCCTGGCGGTCACACGAACCTACAGGATCCCCGGCGGTCCGGACTGCATCGATTTCGCACCCGACGGCAAGCTCTGGATCACCCGCCGCTGGGCCGAGAAGGTGGACGTGCTCGACCCGGCGACCGGGGCGACCCGGAGCATCGACGTCGGCCGCTCGCCGCACGGCATCTTTCTGAATGGGCGGGCGGATCGATGAGCTTGCGGCCGCCCTCCCGTGTCGGGCTTGCCCTTGAGTCGGACCATGCGAGCGACCAGCCTAGATCGTAGTGAGCAGGAGGCGCGTATCGCCATGTATCAGGCGGATACCGAGCTGAAGATCAGGCAGGCCAGGAACGAAGGGCTGAAGCTGTTTTGGCAGGGTGTGGCCGCCGGCGGCGGATTGTTGGCGGGTGGCGCGGCGCTGCTGGCGCTCATTCTCAAGCTGACCGGAAAGATCTAGTGAGCCCCTGCTTTCCGAGGCTCTTCATGTGCTGACGATGCTCGACCCGTTCGACCTCACCGCCGGCTGGCTGCAGGAGCACCTGCTGATCCCGCTGCTGTATCAGCTCGACTGGATGCAGTGGGAGGACCTCGCCTACGGCTGGGCGCTGTTCGCCGTCTACGGCGCGGTGCAGGTGGCGTTGACCTTCGCGGTCTGCCTGCCGCTCGAGCGCTGGCGGCCGGTGGAGCGCTGGCCGGACCGGCGGGCCGAGTGGGTGGACGTGCTCTACACCGTCATCGCCCGCGTCGGCATCCTGCCGCTCATCACCTTCGTCGGCTTCTACCAGGCGCAGGTGGCGCTGAACGGCTGGCTCGCCGACCACGGCTGGGTGCCGCCCACCGTCGAGCGCGCGCTGCCGTTCCTGCTCGGCCACCCGATCCCGACCTTCGTGCTGTACGCGATCATTCTCGACTTTTCGGAGTATTGGCGGCACCGGCTCTCGCATTCGCTCCGCTGGTGGTGGGCGCTGCACTCGCTGCACCACGCGCAGCGGCAGATGACGTTCTGGTCGGACGACCGGAACCATCTGATCGACGAGGTGATCGCCTTCCTGTGGTTCACCGCGGTCGCGCTGCTGATCGGCATCCCGCCGCTGCAATTCCCGCTGCTCGTGCTGGTGCTCCGCTTCCTGGAAAGCCTGTCGCACGCTAACGTGCGGCTCTCGTTCGGGCGGCTGGGCGAGCGGCTGCTGATCTCGCCGCGCTTTCATCGCGCGCATCACGGCGTGCTCGCCGCCGGGCAGCGGAGCTGCAACTACGGCGCCATCCTGCCGTGGTGGGACATGCTGTTCGGCACGGCGGATTTCTCCCGCGCCTACGCCGAGACCGGCGACCCGTCCGGCGCCGAGGCGCTGGCGACCGGCGGCTACTTCGCCCAGCAATGGGCCGGGCTGCAGCGCCTGGCGCATAGCCTGCGATCCTGACCCGGCCTATACTTTTCTCCAACCCAGGGGAGGGTAGGCCATGCAGGATCTCGACGAGAACACCGTCACCGACGCCGCCGTCGCGCAGATGGCGAACACGCCCGACCCGCGCATGAAGCAGGTCATGGAGTCGGCGGTGCGCCATCTCCACGCCTGGGCGCGCGAGGTGAACCTCACCCCCGCCGAGTGGATCGCCGGCATCAAGTTCCTCACCGAGGTCGGCCACGCCTGCACGCCGGTGCGCCAGGAGTTCATCCTGCTCTCGGACGTGCTCGGCCTCAGCGCGCTGGTCAACGCGCTGCACGACAAGACCGCCCTTGAAACCGGCACGCAGACCAGCCTGCTCGGCCCGTTCTTCCGTCAGGACGCGCCGGAATACGCGCTGGGCGAGAGCATCATCAAGCGGATCAACGCGCCCGAGATCGTGCTCTACGGCCAGGTGACGGACGCGGCCGGACGCCCGGTTCCCGGTGCCACCATCGACGTCTGGCAGACCGATGAGTCGGGTGCCTACGACCTGCAGATCGCCGGCGGCGCGGAGGCCGACATGCGCGGCCGGTTCCGCTGCGACGCCGACGGGCGGTATCATTTCCGCAGCATCCGCCCGCTCGGCTACTCGATCCCGATGGACGGCCCGGTCGCCGCATGGTGCGCCAGCAGCGGCGGCACGGGTTCCGGCCCTCGCACATCCACATGCTGGTCGGCGCGCCCGGCTACCGCGAGCTGGTGACGGCGCTCTACATGGGCGACGACGAGCACATCGCATCCGACACGGTGTTCGGCGTCTCGGCCGCCCTCGTCGTCTCGCTCAAGGCGGACGACGCCGGATCGCCGATCCCCGGCCTGCCCACCATCCGCTTCGATTTCAGCCTGGGCCGCGCCGCCGACAACGACACCGGGCGGGTCGGCGCCGACCCCGCGCAGATCGTGCGCGCGGCGGAATAACGATGCTTCCCCGGCTGCTGCCCACGACCGTCGTGGGCAGCTATCCGCAGCCCGACTGGCTGCTCGACCGCGCGCGGCTGAGCGGGCACGTGCCGCGGGTGCGCGAGGTCGATCTGTGGCGCGTGCCGGAGGAGTGGCGCGAGCAGGCGCAGGACGACGCGACCGTGCTGGCGATCCGCGACATGGAACGCGCCGGCATCGACATCATCACCGACGGCGAGATCCGGCGCGAGAGCTACTCCAACCGCTTCGCGACCGCGCTCGACGGCATCGACCTCGACCACCCGGCCGAGGTTGCCAACCGCAGCACCGGCACCGTCCGGGTGCCGCGCGTGGTGGGCCGCATCGCGCGGCGTCACGCGGTCGAGGTGCGCGACGTGGAGTTCCTGCGCGCCAACACCGATCGCGTGGTGAAGATCACGGTGCCCGGCCCGTTCACCATGGCGCAGCAGGCGAAGAACGAGTTCTACGCCGACGATGCCGCGATGGCGCTGGACTACGCCGCCGCCGTGAACGCCGAGCTGCGCGACCTAAAGGCGGCGGGGGCCGACATCGTGCAGCTCGACGAGCCGTGGCTGCAGGCCCGCCCCGACGCCGCGCGCCGCTACGGCGTCGCCGCGATCGACCGCGCGCTCGAAGGGATCACCGGGCCGACCGTGGTGCATCTCTGCTTCGGCTACGCCGACATGGTGCGCGACAAGCCGAGCGGGTACTCGTTTCTCGCGCAACTAGCCGGCTGCCGCGCGTCGCAGATCTCGATCGAGGCGGCGCAGCCCCGGCTCGACCTCGGCGTGCTCGCCGATCTCGCGGATAAGACGATCCTGCTCGGCGTGCTCGACCTAGGGGCGCCCGAGGTGGAGACGCCGGAGGTGGTTGCCGGGCGCATCCGCGCAGCGTTGCGGTATGCGCCGGCGGAGCGGATCGTGCCGGCGCCGGATTGCGGCATGAAGTACCTGCCGCGCGATCTCGCGTCGGGCAAGCTGCGGGCGCTGGCGGAGGGGGCCGCGATGGTGCGGCGGGAGCTGGGCGGGGGTCGCTGAGCGGTCTCGCCGGGAAGTCGGTCGCCGACCGGCGCAATGGTGGTTGATTGCTCGGGGGCACCGACCAATCACCGTGACTACAGTGGTCATGGTGGCGCCAGTGCGTGAAATTCAGCTCCGCGAGGCCAAGGCGACGCTTTCGGCGGTCGTCGACAACGCCCGGCAGGGCGAACCCTCGGTCATCACCCGTCACGGCCGGCGCGAGGCCGTGGTGCTCAGCTTCGAGGAGTGGGAGCGGCTGTCCCGCGTGCCGTCCTTCGGCCGGCTGCTGATGGCCGCCCCGCTTCAGCCGGACGACCTCCCGGACCGAGGCGTGGGGCGTCTACGCGAGGCGGATCTCTGAAGCTGTACTTGGTCGACACCAATGTCCTCTCGGCCGGCGCGCCTACCAAGGCCAAACCGGTCGCCGACCTGAACGGCTGGATGGACCGAAACAGCGGGCAACTCTATTTGTCGATGATCACGGTAGCCGAGGTGGAGGACGGAATCGCCAAGGCGCGGCGCAGACATGCGTTCCGGAAGGCCGACGGGTTGGTCGATTGGCTCGATACCATTCTGCATCTCTACACCGCCCGCATTCTCTCCCTGGATATCGCGACTGCCCGGTTGCTGGGTCTCCTGTCGGATCGGGCCCGCGGTGCCGGACAGGCACCCGGCTTGGCCGATCTCGCCATCGCGTCTACGGCGCAAAGGCATGGCCTTACAGTCCTGACCCGAAATCTCCGGCATTTCCAGGTGCTCGGGGTTCCGGCGCTCGACCCGTTCGCGACGCTGCCAGCCGATGTCGGATAAGGAAATGAGTGCAAGGGGGCGAGTGATCTCGACAGAGCCGGCGTTAGCCCCGGCAGTTAAAGATGCCGCGTCGATCAGTTCCGCCCCAGGAACGCCCGCACGTGGGCGGCCACATCCGCCGCCGCACCGGCGACCGTCGCATGCACCGGCGCCGCATCGGCCACGGCGCCAAGCCGGCGCACGTGCGCGGCGACGTCGGCGCCGGCGGTCGGCAACTGCACCGCCGCGGCGGACAGACTCCGTTGCAGGTCGTTCGGCGGCTTGGCGGCGAGTGCCGCCACCTGCGCGGGCGAGGGCTCGACCGGATGCGCCGAGACCGACGGCGGCCCGTCGTTCAGCGGGTCGGGGTCGAGCGCGGCCAGCAGGTCCGGCGCGGCGGCGTCGCGGGCGGTCAGCGGGGCGAAGCCGAACAGCCGGCGCAACGTCGCGATGATCGAGGTGTGGTCGAACGGCGTCGGGCCGGGCGGCCGGACCACCGTGCCCGCCCGCACATAGGGCGACACGATCACCGCCGGCACCCGGACGCCGAATGTGTCGAACGTGAACCCGTCCGGGTTGACCCCGTCCGGGGGCGTCGCGGGCGGCGGGAGCACGTGGTCGTAGCAGCCGCCGTGCTCGTCGTACGTCACGATCAGCAGCGTGTTCCGCCAACCCGGACCGCTCCGCAGCGCGTTGTAGACCGCGGCGACCAGCGCCTCGCCTTGCGCCACGTCGTGCGGCGGGTGCTGGTCGTTCGGCACGCGGCGCTGCACCGGGTCGGTGAAATAGCGCGGCTCAATGAAGCTGTAGGCGGGCAGCCGGCCGGCCGCCGCATCGGCCGCGAAATCCTCCTCGAAATGGTGGAACCGCGTGAACACGTCGTCCCAGAGGCGCGCCAAGGTCGTCGCCTGCGCGATGTCGTGGAAGTAGATGCGCCAGTCCTGCCCGACGCCCGCGAGACGGTCGAACACCGTCTCCATCGTGTAGGGGAAATGCGTCGGCGAATTGTTCACCCGGCCGTTCGCGGTGCCGGCATGGGCGAAGAAGCGGTTGGGCCAGGTCTGGCACGGGGCTGAGGCGTGCCAGCGGTCGGAGACGCCGAACGCGCGCGCGAGCTGGCTGAGCACCGGCACCTGGTCGGGCGTGAAGTAGTGCATCACCGCGGCAGGATCCGGCGGGGTGCCGCCCGGCGGCTGGGCCATGTAGTTGTCGACGAACCCGCCCATCGCGGCCGAATCGGCGACGCCGTGGATCTGCGCGTGGATGTCGGTGAACAGCTCGCCCGGATCGGGGTCGGGCACGCGCAGGACCTGCGGGGTCAGCTCCGGCGATTTCCACACCGCAACGTCCTGCCGTGTGCCGTCCGGCTTGTGCCAGAAATTGCTCTCGGTCCCGGTCAGACCGTCGAACCCTGGGCCGCTCTCGTAGAGCATCCCGAGCATCTGATCGAACGACCGGTTCTCCAGCATCAGCACGACGACGTGCCTGATATCCACCATGTCCCGCCCCGCCCGCTGCCCTGGCCCATCGGCGTGGTTACGGCCTAGACTCGCTCCGTCAGACCAGCGAGGGGACCGCCGCGATGCCGCGCCGCTTCATCGACATCTCTGTGCCACTCAAGGCGGGGATCGCCAGTGACCCGCCTCACATGTTGCCGCGGATCGACTACCTCGATCACCACCAGACCGCGCCGCAGATGGCCGAGCAGATGGGGATACGGGTGGACCAGCTGCCCGAGGGCGAATACGCGGCGGTCGAGCGGGTCGAGATCAGCACCCATAACGGCACCCATCTCGATGCGCCGTATCATTACTTCTCGCGCATGAACGAGCGCCTCACGCCGGGCGGCGAGCCGTCCTGGCGCATCGACGAGGTGCCGCTCGAATGGTGCTTCCAGCCTGCGGTCAAGCTCGACTTCCGCCACCTGCCGGATGGCTACGTCGCCACCCCCGGCGACGTGGACGCGGAGTTGCGGCGCATCGGGCACGAGCTGCGCCCGCTCGAGATCGTGGTGGTCAACACCCGCGCCGGGTCGCGCTACGGCGAGGCGGATTTCGTCGACAGCGGCTGCGGCATGGGCAAGGCGGCGACGCTGTGGCTGCTGGAGCGCGGCGTGCGCCTGGTTGGCACCGACGGCTGGAGTTGGGACGCGCCGTTCTCGGCCACCGCCCGCCGGGTGCGGGAGACCGGGGACGCCGGCCTGATCTGGGAAGGCCATCGCGCCGGGCGCGAGATCGGTTACTCGCACCTCGAGAAGCTGCACAATCTGGAGCAGCTTCCGGCCGACGGGTTCGAGGTGGTGTGCTTTCCCGTGAAAGTGCACCGAGGGTCGGCCGGGTGGACGCGGGCGGTGGCGATTCTGGCGGAGTAGCCCTCACCCCGGCCCTCTCCCGAAGGGAGAGGGAGCAGCGAGGCCCTCTCCCTTCGGGAGAGGGTCGGGTGAGGGTGTCGCCGCACGACATAAGGAAGCAGCCCATGCAACTCGGCCTGTTCCTCAACACGCAATGGCGCGACACCGAGCGCGTTTCCGTCCCCGACCTGCTGGCGCAGGTGCGGGCGGCGCGCGACGGCGGGTTCACCTCGCTCTGGCTGCCGCACCACTATCTCGTCGCCCCCATGCAGATGCTGCAGCCGATGCCGCTGCTCGGCCGGCTGGTGCCGGAGGCCGGCGGCATGACCCTGGGGATGGACATCCTGCTGCTGCCGCTGCTCAACCCGGTGCATGTGGCCGAGGAATGGGCGACGCTCGACGTGCTCAGCGAGGGCAGGGCGGTGCTCGGCGTCGGGCTCGGCTATCGCCCGGAGGAGTTCGGCGCCTTCGGGGTGCCGATCGCCGAGCGGGCGGCGCGCACCGCCGAGAGCATCCGGCTCATTCGCCAGCTATGGACCGAGGAGCGCGTCAGTTTCCGGGGCCGGTTCTACACCATCGACAACGCCGGCCTCAGCATTCGGCCGGTGCAGCCGCACGGCCCGCCGATCTGGCTCGCCGCGCAGGTCGATGCCGCGCTGCGGCGCGCGGCGCGCCTGGCCGACCGTTGGCTGATCGTGCCGTCGTCCGATATCGGCACCGTCGCCGCGCAGATGCGCGTCTACCGCGAGGCCCTGCAGGCCGCGGGCAAGACCGGCGACGCCCCGGCGGCGCTCACCCGCGAGTGCTACATCGGCAGCAGTCACCAGGCGGCGTTCGAGGAATGCCGCGAGGCGCTGGAGTGGAAATACGGCGCCTATGCGTCCTGGGGGTTGGAGAAGGCGGAGCCCGCGAAGCAGGATTTCGCGGCGTTCGCGCGGGACAAGTTCCTCATCGGCGACGCGGTTTCCGTCAAGGAGGAGATCGCCCGCTACCGGGAAACGCTCGGCATCGACAGCCTGATCGTGCGGCCGCACTGGCCCGGGCTGGCGAACGAGGCGGCCGTGCGGACCATAAAGACACTCGGGAAAATTATTTCCTGACACACCCGAAAGTTGTCGACATCCTGCGATAAAGTGACGATACGCGAACGCGCTCGGCGGCGGGCCGCGCCGCATCCGAACATCATTCTGCAGACGAGTGCATATAAGCCGGACCGCCGTTCATTTTGTTTCGAGGGTTTGCGTCGGGACAATCGGGACCACCTTCAGCCCTTCGCCCAACCGTATCGGATCGCCTCATATGGGATTAGCGCCCGTGAACGTGATTAATGTGCAAGACGCACTGCTGGCCCACTCGGACGACTACGCGATTTCAGCCCCCGCCTCCTTGCAGGAGCGCCGCCCCTGCACGCTCAAGCACGGCGACACGTTCGGCGTATTCGACCGCAGCGGCGACATCGTGACGGGAGAAGGGTTCGCCGAAGGGCTTTACCATTACGACACGCGGCATCTGTCCCGCCTCGAACTGGTGTTTGCCGGGGCGCGGCCGATCCTGCTCAGCTCGAGCATCCGCGACGACAACGCGACCTTCACGTGCGATCTGACCAACCCCGACCTGAGCGGCAACGGCAGCCCTCTAGAGCACGATCTGCTGCACATCCGGCGCTCCAAGTTCCTGTACGCCGGCAACTGCTACGAGCGCGTCGCGGTCCGCAATTTCGCCGACCGGCCGCAGCTGGTCGCGCTCGAGATGCATTTCGCCGCCGATTTCGCCGATCTGTTCGAGGTCCGCGGTGCGTCCCGCTCGCGCCGCGGCGTGTCGCACGAGCCCGCCGTCGGCGCGGCCGCGGTGACGCTCTCCTACACCGGGCTCGACGATTACCGGCGCACCACCTCGCTGCGCTTCGACCCGGTGCCGCATACGCTCACCGCCCGTAAGGCGAGCTACCGGCTGTCGCTGCCGGCGGGCGGGCGTTGCGTGATCTATCTCGAGGTCGGCTGCGACCGCGACCCCGACGCCGAGGAGTCGGGCGAGCGGCTCGGCAAGACTTATTTGCGCGCGATGCTGCGGGCACGGCGCGCGCTGCGGCAGTCCGCCTCCCGCGCCTCGTCGGTGGCGACCTCCAACGAGATCTTCAACGAGGCGGCGCGGCGGTCGGTGTCGGACCTCTACATGCTCGTCACGGACACCGCGCACGGCCCGTATCCCTACGCCGGCATTCCGTGGTTCAGCACCGCCTTCGGCCGCGACGCGATCATCACCGCGCTGGAGACCCTCTGGCTCGACCCGGCAATCGCGCGGGGCGTGCTGCATTACCTGGCGGCGAACCAGGCCACGGTGCTCGATCCCGTGGCCGACGCCGAGCCCGGCAAGATTCTGCACGAGGTCCGTCGGGGCGAGATGGCCGAACTCGGCGAGGTTCCGTTCCGCCGCTACTACGGCAGCGTCGATGCGACGCCGCTGTTCGTCATGCTGGCCGGCGCCTATCTCGAGCGCACCGGCGACGTCGCGATGCTTCGCCCGCTGTGGCGCCACGTCGAGGCGGCGCTGCGCTGGATCGACCAGTACGGCGACCGCGACGGCGACGGGTTCGTGGAATACTTCCGCATGACGGAGAAGGGGCTGGCCAACCAGGGCTGGAAGGACAGCCACGATTCGGTGTTCCACGCCGACGGCACGCAGGCGCGCGGCCCGATCGCGCTGTGCGAGGTGCAGGCCTACGTGCACGGCGCCAAGCTCGCCGGCTCGCGCATGGCCGCGGCACTCGGGATGCTTGAGCAGGCCGGGGCACTCGCCGCCGAGGCCGAGGGCCTGCGCGAACGCATCGAGGCGGCGTTCTGGTCGGAGGAGATCGGCACCTACGCGCTGGCGCTCGACGGCGACAAGCGCCCGTGCCTGGTGCGTTCCTCCAATGCCGGCCACATGCTGTTGACCGAGGTCGCAACCCCCGAGCACGCCCGGCGGGTGGCCCAGCAGTTGATGAGCAGCGGCTTCTTCTCCGGCTGGGGCGTGCGGACGATCGCCTCGTCGGAGGCGCGCTACAATCCGATGTCGTACCACAACGGCTCGGTGTGGCCGCACGACAACGCGATGATCGCGATGGGCCTCGCCCGCTACGGACTGCGCGAGCCGGCGGCGCGCATCTTCGAGGGGCTGTTCGGCGCCTGCTCCTACATCGAGCTGCGGCGCTTGCCGGAGCTGGTCTGCGGGTTCCCGCGCCGTCGCGCCCAGGGCCCGACCTTCTACCCCGTCGCCTGCGCGCCGCAGGCCTGGTCGGCGGCGACTCCCCTCAGCCTGCTGCAATCCTGCCTCGGCCTCGGCTTCGACGCGGCGAGCCGGACGGTGATCTTCGACCGACCGATGCTGCCGGACTTCCTGGAGGAGGTTGTGCTGCGCCGGCTAGCCATCGGCAACAGCCGCATCGACGTGGCGCTGCGCGGCCGCGGCCCAGACGTGGCGATGACCGTGCTGTCTCGCAGCGGCGACATCCGCGCGACGATGATCAGCTAGGGCCGGCAACCCCCGGCATGGTCTGCCGTTCGCTCCGTCGGGACCAGGGAGATGCGCCATGTCGGATGCAAAGCGGGACGACGCAGGGCCGGCCTCGAAGGACAAGCCGGGCGAGCCGCGGCCGGTGGATCAGCAGACGCAAGAGGAGGCATCCGAGGAGCGAGAGAAGGAGGGCGGCTACGACTGACTGGCGGGTGCGCGAATGGAGGGCGGCGGCCCAACCCGGTGCCATCGCATCTGAGTTCGCCGGCCGCCGCCGAGCCTAGTGCCGAAGCGTGAGCGTGGTCGGGAACGAGCGGGTCAAGTTGATAGCGGCCGCCCTAACAATCTCGGTTTGGCCTTCGCGATCGGAGGCTTCGTGGCACCCGCCATCAACGGTCAACTTCTCGGCTTAGGGGCGGTGCGGTTCGTTGCTTGGTTCGCATTGGGGCGGGCCTACATATTTTCGCGCAGATCGTGCTCGGAGATTGAAGGATGACGACTGAGCAACTTGTCCGGTGGTTCATCTGGGCCGCCGTTGTGGCGATCATCGCGGGCGGTGGCGGTATCTGGTGGTCGCGCCGGCTGTAGGGATGGCTTCTGCTTGCGTGACCATGAAGGTTAATGAAGCTTTTTTGCCCCGGGGCAACTGCAATGGCACAGGGCCGAAAAATTTGCCTTCGGTGTGATCCATCTCACATCCCGCCAAGTAGGGATCATGGAGAATTTCCTCCGTCGGCCCGGTGCCGCCCGCTCGCTGCGCTGGACCGAGTGGGCCGCGAGGTCCACGTCAACCCGGACCTTTCACTTGCGGCCCGGTCGTGATTGCGACCGGGCCGTTTTTTATCCGTCCCCGTGCCTGATCGAGGATGAATGCCCCGCCCGCCTTGACGGCAAGCTCGGGTCCGAACAGAGCGCCCGGGGTGTAAGCACCCGGCCGGCCCCCGTCATGTGCGAGACGGCAAGTGACCTCGACCACGACAGCAATCGTGAACGCCATGGCGTCGCCCAAGCGCAGCCATCCTTCGCGGCTCTCGCCGGATGCCCACCTGACCCGCGCATGCGCCCATGAGGACTCCCTCCGTCGCTCCTGCTGCTTCGCATCAGTTCGGGTCTTCGGCTTTATCGTGATTGCGGCCACTCGGCGTTTGGCCAGGCTTCGGAGCGCCGTGATCCGCAGCAGCGTCAGTGCCGCCGGCAGGATCGCGCGGAGCACCGGCGCGCTTGGCGCCAGGCTCGAGGCGGCCACCGCGAAGGACGCGCCGCTGGCGCGCCGGGCGGCTTCCAGTTCGCCGGACGGACCGTCGGCGGTCTTGGCGGCGAAGCCATCCGGCAGTGTCAGGCTTTCCAGATCGCCGAAAAGCCTGGCGCGAACGAGTTTGCCATGCGCGTATCGGCGCCCGCCGTCAGCAATGGCGTCGATGATCGCGGCCGCCAAGGCGGAGCCAATCCGGCCGGGCTCCACTTCCACCACCGGCAGTGCGTCGACCCGCACCTGCGTCGCCGGAGGCTGACCCTCGCACAGTTTGAGCACGACGCTCTCGGTCGCGAGCACGCCGAACCCGGCGCCGGTGACGAATGTCCGCCCGGACGAAACCGCGGCATCATGCATCCCGAGGAGTTCGATGACAGATGAAAGCTCGTTGGAGAGGTCGACGTAGTGGGTGCCCGGCGGACAGGCTCGGGCGATCGGCACCGCCGTCTCGGTGAACGGGCCGATCGTGTTGACCACGACGGCGGGGTTGCCGCGCGAAACCGCTGCGACAACGGCGTCGACCGAACTGGCCACCACGATCCGCACATCCTGGCCGATTGCGGCTGCGATCTGGCGCAAGCGCGTGGCGTCGCGGCCCACCAGAACAGGCGACAGCTGCCGTGCCGCCAGATGCGTGGCGATCGCGCGGCCGCTGCGGCCCGTTGCTCCCAAGACCCAAATATCGCTCATGGCTTTCCGAAGTAACTCGGCTGATCGATATCGGCGATGAGCTTGGGCTGGGTCGCCTCCCAGCGCAGCAGCGCCCGGGTCCGCTCGCTCGAGGTCGGAACGTCCATCCCCGCAAACATCGTGAACCAGCCGAAATGCTCAGCCGCCTCTTCCGGCGACATCGAAACGACCGGCAGATTCAGGCGCCGGCCGATCACGCCGGCAATCTCGCGGAATGGCACGCCCTCTTCGGCAACGGCGTGATATCGGCTGCTCGCCGCACCGCCGTGCTCCAGCGCAAGACGATAGACGCGGGCGGCGTCGAGGCGGTGCACCGCCGGCCAGCGATTGCCGCCTTCGTCGATGTAGGCCGAGACGCCCTTCTCACGGGCGATGCCGATCAGCATCGGCACGAAGCCATGATCGCCGTTGCCATGAACCGACGGGGGAAGCCGGACCACCGATGCGCGCACCCCGCGCGCGACGAGCGCATCCGCCGCCGTCTCCGAGGCGCGGGGATAGGACGCGGAGGTCGGAACGGGCGGGTCCTCCTCCGTCCCGAGGCGGCCCGGCGCGGCGAGGGCGAGGCCCGACGTGACGAGCAGCGGGCGGTCGGAGCCTTCGAGCGCGTTGCCGATGGCCTCGATGACGCGGCGGTCCGTCTCGCAGCTTTCCGCGAACTTCGAGAAATCGTGGATGAAGGCCGTGTGGATGACCCCGTCCGCCGCCGCCGCGCCACGCTTGATGCTGTCGAGGTCTTCGAGCGTGCCGCGATGCGGCGCGGCCCTGACGGCGGTGAGCGCCTCGGCAGCCTCGTCCGATCGGACGAGACCCACGACCTCATGACCCGCGCCGATGAGTTCCTTGACGACTGCCAAGCCGACGAAGCCCGAGGCGCCGGTGACGAAAACACGCATGTTCGGTTCCTTTCGAGATAATGAGCCGTCTATCTCGACGAGGGTGGGGCTCGGCTCTAAGCTGGTGAAGTAGTGACGCTTAACTATTATATCCGCTACCAGGATCGGCATGACCCTACCCGACGATGACAACCTCCTCGGCGTCTATCTCCGGGATCGCCGCGCGCGGCTCGATCCGATGGCTCTGGGTTTCCCTGCGGCGCGGCGGCGCACGCCTGGTCTCCGACGGGAGGAGGTGGCGCAGCGTGCGAACGTCAGCGCAACCTGGTATACTTGGCTCGAGCAAGGCCGCGGCGGCGCGCCGTCGGCCGACGTCCTTGACCGACTTGCCCGTGCGCTGACGCTAACCGCCGCCGAGCGCGAACACCTCTATCTCCTGGCGCAACGCCGGCCGCCCGAGGTTCGGTATGAGGCGGCCGAGCGCGTCACCCCGCGGCTGCAACGCGTGCTCGACGGGCTGCAATCATGTCCTGCCATTGTGAAGAACAGCATCTGGGATGTTGTCGCATGGAACCGCGCCGCGGCGGCGGTCCTGACCGACTACGGTGCGATCCCCCCCGAGCGGCGCAACATGTTGCGCATTCTCTTCACCGATGCCCGCGTGCGGGACGCCTTCCCCGATTGGGAAGGCAACGCGCGCTTCGTGGTGGCGGTGTTCCGGGCCGATACGGTCCGAGCCGGCGCCTCGAAACGTGCGGAGAAGCTGGTCGCCGACCTCTGCCGCCTCAGTCCCGAGTTCGAGGCGATGTGGCACGACAACGACGTCCGCACGCCTGAGGAAAGCACCAAGCATTTCAACCATCCCGAGGGCGGCGCAATCGCGCTCGACTACTCCGCGTTCGCGGTCGCTGGCCAACCCAGCCTCACGATGATGGTGTTCACGCCGGCCACGCCGTCCGACGCGGCCGGCGTCGGCTCGCTGATCCGGGAGAGCCAGGCAGCATGACGACGGCCGCATCTTGATTTCTGCACCAGGTTGAACGTCGGCTCCTCGCCAATCGCACCCTCGACTGGCGCGCATCGCCGGCCTCAGGTGTCGAGCAATCCCTCCGCGAATATGTCCTCGCAGGTCAGCAGCCGCTTCGTGAGGCCCTGTTCGTAATGGTAGCGCAGAACGGTATCGACCGCCTTGCGGTTGGCTTTCATGCCATAATACCAACCCTGAGTGAGCGTGACTCGCGGGGCTTGCCCGACGCGGGGCGTTCTTGATTCAACATGGCGAACCGAGGAGCTTCGCCATGCCGATCCCGCTTCGAGACGATTTCGACGCCGCCGG
>JAABUQ010003403.1_pt1 | contig 29209 bp, 23 predicted proteins | sample 5560001 | NCBI WGS metagenome assembly JAABUQ01 (sample SAMN10711888, study PRJNA513371) | rock metagenome | isolation source: Antarctica rocks | place: Antarctica: Victoria Land, Finger Mt nord | collected 2015-12-18 | reverse complement strand
CCGACGAGGTTGAGGTGGAGGAGGGAGCCGTTGAGGAGGGTGTAAGTTGTGGATGTTGGGGGCGCGGGGGGTTGGTAGTAATTTGGGGGATCTTGAAAGAGGGTTGTGGGAAGAGAGGGTTCTTCGTCGTCTGAGACAGACATGATGGCGGGTGGTCGGTGGGTTGGTGGTGGGGATGTTGAGGTGTGAGTTGGGGGCGGTGAGACGTTTGATAGGGTCATTGGTGAAATGTCTTTGAGATGTTTGAAGCATAGATTATCATTACAAATAAAGCTCTTCTTCCAATCATAAAAAGTGGTACGCCTGCACATCGCTTTTCTTCCCCCAATAACTTGGGAAATCGCTGCCAATAGTACGATGTTGTACAGCAGACGTACGCGGCACATTCCCGCTTGACGTTTTGATCAAACACCAGCTTACAGTCCCAATCCCACGGCACTCTCACAGCCCACACCCCCGTCCAACCCCTCCAGCTCCAGCAAAGTATCACTTTTACCAGTGCCAATACTGCCATAATTCCCAAGATCACAACTACTAAACTCCTCCCCACTCGTCAGCTCCTCCTCACTAAAACTCAGTATGCTCTGTGCTCCTGGCTGGCAGTTAAACTCCAACGGCATACTCCAAAGATCAGAACAGAAGTCATCGGTTGAAAGATTATCAGTTGCCATGGTCGAGGGTGATAAGTAGGAAAACATGCTGTTATCTGGTGATTGCACGAGGTTGTCGAATTGATTTCTCTGCCGTGGACTGGGGTTGGTGGTGCTCTTGCGTAATGGCTTTGCGTCGCTGCCAAAGTCGAGGTAGTCCAGGTTGGGCAAAGTGATTGGCTCCTGGTAAGGGGTTCCAGCTAGGTCGGTGCGCTTTGAGTGTAGCTTCATCTGCATGCGGTTGGGGATAGCAGAGGAGACGCTGTTGCGGCTGGCACGGCGATCGTAGATTGGTAGCGTGCCCGTGGGCAGCGTTGGGGCAGTGAAACGGCGGCCGATATTGATGTTCTCTTGCTTGACGGGTTTGGTTTCCGAAGTCTTTGATCGAGACATAGTAGCTTCATTCTTGCGGCTCGATTTTGAGACAGCCCTGGGAGCCGGCATGGATGTGTCCGAAATTCGACGCGACGAAGCATCATCTGGCCCTCGGGACGACTGGGAGAATCGATCGATACTGATCATCGCGCAGGCAATCTTTTTGAACTCCGTGGCGCCGGGGGCTACATCACGCTCGAGTATAGAGACGACAGAGCAGAGGAGTCGTTGGCTGTCCTGGATGAGCTTACCCTTGTGATCGAGAGTCAAGGTTTGGAAAAGGAGGCCGAATCCTGCGAGCAGCAGGACTTCGTTCTTGTTGAGACATAAAGAGAAACTCATCCGGCGTTCTTCGAGTAATTGGATGATCTGGACGATGTGCTTGCTGGATTGAGCGAGTGCTACGACTGAGGATGAGGCTTTGTTTCCTAAAGTGGAGCCGACTGCAGGACGGTGGATGAGAGTTCGAATGTAATGATACGTAAGAGACTAGACTTCGATTAGCTTCGACACTGTGAAGCGGTCTAGGTTACGTACCAATAAAGGAGATCGACTCCCAACAAGATTTGTGCTTGGCTTGTCCTGAATAAATTCCAAACGTAGATGAGATGGAAGACTAGCGAGCCAGGTATCAAGCTCGTCGTTCAAAGCACCGATCTTTTGAAGAGAAACATCATGAGACAAGGCCGCGGGATAAATTTCTTCTAGAACTTGAGACATGATCCGCGCGCCTCGGAACAATGCTAGAGCACTAGAAACGCGAGTCGATTCTCCAGGAAGAGTGGACTGGAAACCTTGTTCAGAGACATTCTCATCATCGACGTCGGCAGGGTACTCTGCGTGAACGTCGCTTTCGTTGAGTAACTTGGGTAGGCCGAGAAGGGCCGCAGAAAAGCTATGGTGTGTCAGCCGGGAGCCACGGTAGATCTATATCCCACGGCCACTCACCAGTCTAAAGTGTATAGCGTCCAGAACACCTTCTTTCTTGTTTCAAGAGTAAGAACACCCAGTGAAAAACGTTTCTGGCTTTGATGTAAACCTAGGCGATGTGAAACACTGATAGCTAAGCCCTTATAATGGAGAAGCTTGTTGTAGTCGGCTTTAGCAATGCAGTAGATCTGGGCTAGAATCAAGCATTGCAAGATAGGCAATGAGTTCTCTTCAACCAGAGCTTCCAAGGCAGGCTGCCATTGCGATTCGAGGTCTTCCATGTTTTGTTTGTTACACTGTGCGACAGTCAATATAGAAGTATGGAAACGTCGCTAAGAATTTCCGAATACTTACATCCGCAGATGTTGCTGCAATACTAAAGATCAGATATAGTTGAATGATAGAATGCAGATCCTCGACACTCTCAGGATCAGCTACGTAGTCAGAGTAGACTTTCAAAATCGCGGGACGGTGCAGCACTGGGAAAAGCGGCGCCCATTCCTGGAAGAAAACGTTGATCATTTGATCCGACACGATTCGCGGCGGTGCTTTTGGTGTCGGCGATGTTGAAGGGCTCAGTGACATTGTCGTTTCCTCAATTTCCTTGGAGTCCTTTGAGTCGGAGGTGAAAAAGACGTCCGTCTTGACATCTCCGCATGCCTTGCCGGTTTCCTGAACCTTGGATTTAAATACGTCTATTGTAATCAGATACATGATTTATTGCTGGATTTGTTTCATACCCACCGACGAAAGATCTGCCACTAGACGCTCCCATAAGGTACGAGTCCGAGTCCGAAATGTCACGATCGAGTAAATTAGGAGACTGCTGAATTCTGAACGTGTCTCCTTTTGGCTGCTCGGTATCTACTGCCTGCTTCACATCGAGAGCGTCGGAAGAAGTTGATGTTGTGCTGGATGGACGTCTCATTGAGGGAGAATTGGAGTGCATCCTTAACAGCATGTCGATCTTTTCGTCCTTCTCGTCCAAGAGATCCTTCAACTCCCTTACTTCGTTCTCCAACGATCGGACTCGCTCTTCCAGCGACTCTGTGTAGCCCCTGGGGAATGCCCTTCGACTGAGCTTATCACTGGTCTTGCACTCGAAGCCAACGTTGGCACACTGAGAGCAGCAAGGAGAGACACCATCGCAGCGAATCTTTTTGCTCCTGCATCGATCACAAGCTTGTGCAATCCGGCTCTGAGCGCTGGTTCCGACCTTGATGACTTTCATGGGGAGTATGCCAGGCATGTTTGCATGCGATATGATCGTATCACACGTTTCCCCTCTCTTTTTCAAATCCTGTCAGTCGTCGTAAGTGCTATTATGTGGTCTCAGCTGGAGCACTCCGTCGTGGATGATAGGTAGTGGAATATCCAGCGGTATAGGATGGAAAGACGGCTGACGTATGTTGTAGAAGAAAGGTAGGGAATAGGGTAAGGAGAAGATGTGGGGTAGGGTAGAGTTCCAATGGAGGGTATGAAGTCACATCTGCAGAACATGAGACCAGACCAAACTACTCCAGTCTTCTTCTTCTCCGCGCGATGCAAGGCGCCTCAAGCACTTTTGCGTGTTCGGCATTTTGAGGCATACAGTCAAGCATTTCCATCACGGCTGATTGGGCGATCGAATTGGTGACTACGCCATTCTTGGTATTGAGCGCAATTCTCCGAGCTCGAAATGGGCTTGGTCGGGAAAGGAGGGGTGGTACTGGCGTAATGGAGGGGCGCCAGGGAGTGATAATGGGATGATAGTGGGGTGTTCGTTGCACGCTTACCTTAGTTCCCACACTCGGTAATAATGCGGGGAATGGTCAACGAATCAGACTCGCGGCCATCGGATTATCTCAATGGCCCGATGATCTAGATCGAGGCAAATGAAATCGGTACAGATTTACACACTATGACATCTTCCCACCATCGTTACCATCCCAATGTGGGCAAGTGCCAATAATGGAAAATGCGACTCGTGCTCAATGCACCAGTGGTCTCGCGAAACAACAGTACTGGTCTCTGCTTTAGCAACATCGTTGTTTTTCATGAGAAGGCGTCGTCCAGCATTGCTGATTCAGCGCTGGGCGTCGAGCGGAGATACTCCTGAACAGTCGTGGATTCAAGAAGCCTCAGCTTCTAGAAATTCATCGTCAGCTACAGACTCCAATAGTGCGGAGTATTTTCGTAGTCACCCTGGCTTCGAACTCTGCATACGCATTTAACATCACAACCTCTTCCAGATCCCGCAAACTCAATGCATTATCACCTACGCTTGTCCGTATTGGCTTGGTTTGCAGCGCCTCCTGAACGTATGATTTGCTGGCCTCCATTCTCAGCAATTGCTGCTCTATGCGACCTTGCAGCGTGGTGACGGCTCGCAGGTGGAAAACATCCCAAAGCTCTTCCTTTTCAAGCACGTTCTGTAGCTTTGACATGTCGGTGATCTCCGTTCCTTTCCATGAAGCCTGTAGCTCCAGCTCCCCTTCGATGCTCTGCAGAACTTTGAAATCCAGACCGTCCTCTTCGTTCACGCAGAGTATCCAGACAAAAGATCCCTCCCAATCAACCGTGTCCCCTTGTTCGAACAAACGAAATCCAGGGGCCAAATCCGCCGCTGTCTTTTTCACAATCTTCAGTGGATCATCGTCCGGTATGTCCAGGTCAAGAAACAGCTCTTTTGCAGATGTCATAGTTGATTCAATAAAGCCATACGAAAATAACATCTCACAGGCGCCCTTTTCGTCCCCGTATGTGATTGTGACTTCCTCGTTTTGCGTCAGTCTTTTCCCATCTCGGAGGATAAGAACGGCGTCGCCGTTACCATCCGTCTCATACAGAGCAGTAGTATTTTCGCCCGAGGCATGGTTGGCCATGTCGATGTACGGCACCAGAGCATGTCCTGTCCCCGGCAAGTCCAGCGCTCGTGATCTATACATCGCATCGACATGTTTCCAGTCGTCGAAGGAAAGTTTACCGGTTCCGCTGTCCCACCAATGATTGCGGCACCATTGTATCGAGGACGTTTTGTTTTGGAGCAGAGAAAATTCTCCATCCAGACTCCGTAGTTTGGCGCCCAGCGCAGCCTCGAGGGAGGTACCCGTGAGAAGCGCTCGCTCGGCTTCGTCCCAGAAGGTAGGGATCGGGATGTTCGCGGGGAGACATTTCACATATTCACTAAGGGGGTTAGAGACTCCTATATCACCATGCGTGGCGTCATTGGTCAATTGCAATAGAAGGAAAATCAAGATAGCTCCCCTAGCTGTCTGGCCCATGTTAGCCGATTATTTCCCACATTGCCATTGTATGTTTGCAATTTGCGGACCGAAGTACCCTTGAGTACTCGCCAACAGCTTCCAGAACCTGCAGAAGGTGCTGGTCTGCTTTGGCGTAAACCCACACGTTCTCGAGAGACAACACCAACTCCTGTGAGACAGTGACGAGGATAGGGTCTGTATCAGACATGTCTGTGGTAGCGACCAGTCCAGTCCCTCTATTTCCCGGGAGCGTGGTGGCAGCAATACCATTGCGCTCGACATTGTTGAGCTTTGCCCAGAGGGCCAATCGATCGGTTGGCAACTGCTCCCGATGCATAGTACCCAGTGACCAGAAATTTGGGAAAGCAGTGAAGCTGGGCGTTTGATCTCGGACGCGAAACAGAGAATCCGCTATGGAAAAACTTCGGCACTCGTCTAACGATGATGACGGCATGGCTATGATGCCCTCCACAAGCTCAAATGGATCTATCTTATTTAAACCACCTACAATGTAACGCCTACAGCCATTAAACAGCAATTCCACCTAGATCCCTTCCAACTCCCACTTCACACTTCGAAAATGCCACCCCTCCGCTACAACCTCCGCCTCCCCTCCCTCCGCCCCTTCACCCGCCCCGCCTCCACAACCTCCACCTCCTCCTCCTCCTCCCCTAACGACCCCAAATGGCAAGGCCGCCAGCCCCACGAGCACATCACGAACCAAACCGGCGAACCCAACATCCAAGCTTCAGCTTCCGGGTCAGGAAAAGCGGATCGAGCGAGCGCGAATGCGGGCGGGGAGAGCAGCCAGGCGGCGAGCGAGGCGGATCAGGGGAATCATAACGAGAGGGCGAAGAAGGATCATCCTGAGGCGCCGGGGCCGGTGATTGGGATGAATGATGAGAGGAGGGGGGAGTGGGCATTGAGAGAGGGGATTGGGGGTGGAACGGAGACTGGGAGGAAGGCTGGGGGCCAGGGGAGTAGGATGCCGTGGTCGAATTTTGCATTGGTGTTGGAATCGAGGCTGGCGGTATAGCAGTATGGCATCAGATTAAGGTTCTACATGGATGGCAACATCTGGTCATCGTCCGACCTTGAATGATAGCACCTGAGTCCAATTGTCAGCGTCCTGCCAGGATGGCTTTTTCGAAAGACTCACATCATTTTTCCCCACCTCCACAATCTCATCCTCAGACACTCGAATCCCCCCTGCCCCCTCAACATACGCCAACGGTGCATCCCCCATTACCTTTCTCGCGCAATCCCTTACCGTCGTCCCTTTCTTAACCAACACGCAGTCCCTGAAAACCGCATTACTCCCAGCAGCTCCAGACCTAAAGCCATGAATATTCCTGACTGGAAAAACAGGCACAAGACCCAGAAGCTCTGCTGCTCGCGACAGCACTTGTACTACGCCCGTCGAGCCGAAGCGGTAGAGTACCATATCTTTCAGGTTCTCGATCCGGGTTCTCAACTTCTCGTCCAACTCTTTCAGTCCTCCACCGTCTTCTTCGCCCACCTCTAGGAGATCTTCTCTTGTATCAACGAACTCGCTGCCCTCCACGTATCTCACAAAACCCTGCTTTGCCAGTTTGCGGAGGAAGACCTCTGAGATGGCTGAGCATAGCACTATTGATTGAGGGTCTTGCATCTTCGCAATCTTGGCAATGTTCTTGTCCGCGTCGGGGTGATCAATTTTATTAAGGGCGAAGACGGTGGGAAATTTCTCGTCAGTGAAAGCGTTTACAACTGCAGAAATGGTTTCTGGGGACCACTGTTCCAGAGATTCTTTTAGTTTTAAGCGATCGAGAGTGCGGGCGACTGTTTGTGGTGTGCTTCCGTATCCGGAGAACTGGTTTTGGAGGGTTTCGACGGGATTGGCCTCTGTCATGGTGAGCGCGAGCTTGGTGAGCAGACAGCGGGACAGACATACTAACAGCGACATGTCGGCGTTTTATAGAGCCCCTACGTAGAATTTAGAGCGACGTAGACTGGTTGCATCCATCAATCGTTTGCCATACCATTTGTCCATCAAATTTCCTTCAATCCATCGAACAATCTCCGATCTTAGCCAGACAATATCTTGTGATGGATCATATCCTCTTGTGGCCTTTCCTGGGGAGAGACCAGTTTAGTCCCTGCATTTTGAGCCCAAATTCTGTATCATCTGCCGTCTTCTTACCCTCTGCATCTGTAGTCCCACTGACATCGACTACATGTATCAATGCGTCCGCATGTCTCAAGTCATCCAAGAACTTATTTCCAAGCCCTTTGCCCTCGTGAGCACCTGGTACCAAGCCTGCAACATCGAGAAGCTCTATGGGTACTGATCTCTTCCCTTGTACACATGCTCCGTAGTTCGGTTTGCAGCGGTCAGATACATCGTACCTGGCACAAGCGCAGGCGATTTGGAGATAGCCAATGGCTCGTTGAGGGTCGATCGTTGTGAAGCTGTTGAGGCATAAGCGAAGGATTTGGCAAGTCGAAGAGCATTGATTACGGGAAGTTGCCTGAGACAAGCAGTCAGTCATGTTCTTCGTCCACATCAGATGTCTGGACTTGCCGACTTTACTACTGGCATCTGTAAGACTATTGAGCGTGGTGGATTTTCCAGACGAAGGCTTTCCAACCAGTCCGATGAGGGGATCTCGAGGCATGGTAGCCCTGATTACAGATCCATTCTTGGGTTCTGTCTGAAGTGGAGATGTTGCTCTGTCATTAACGAAGCGATGCAAATAGATCGGCCGCTTTCAAGTAGAAGAAATTCAACCTCATCATATCTTATCCACAACCAGGACTGTCTTCAACAAAAGACCTAGGTACAATTGAAATGCCAGCCAGTGGCTACCACTGCCGCAAGGCATTTTTCACAACAATGAATGCTGCTGCTGCTTCTGTTCAAGCTAACTAATCTAGGGAGGTATCACTCGCAGCACCGCATTCGATCGTGCAACGCCCGTCTCATCTAATCATCTGACCATGGACCCTATTCCACCCTTCTCGCACTCGCATCTCCCCTCCTACTCAGCCGCCTTCTGAATATCTTGCTCCGCACTCCTCTGTTTCGTCTTCGCATCATCATGCATCATCTGATACTTCTCCTGCGCTTCCCTGTCCCCCGTGATCCCCGCCCCTGCCCCCCCAAGTGCTCCATGCACCCTATCCTTGACCCCGTGCCCAAAATCGCTCAGCTGCCCCTCAGCCTCCATCCCCTTGCCTGACGCATTTTGCTGCTGTCCTTCTTTCTTTAGGCCTTCGGCACCGAACATATTTCCAATGGACTCTTTGGCAGCGCCCATGGTTTGGTCGTAGTTGCCCTGGGTGCGGCGAGGATCATCGCTGGATATGCCGCCCGAGGAAGAAACAGCGTAGGGACCGAGTTTGCCGATTGTGTGGGATTCGGCGGATTCGGCGGCGGCTTTCTCTTTGTTGGCGTCGCCTTTGGCCTGGGGTGGTGTTGGTTATATGTATCAGGTGGAAAGGGAATTCTTGATGGAAGTGCACGCATAGAGGCAAGTCGGGGTAGGTAGCATGGCGTTATAGGTGAAGGGAATTTGGACGGGGCAAGTGTGCGTCCGGGAGGTGAAGGTGTAGGGACCATGGTTGAGAGCAGGGTGCCATTATGCTTTGGGTGCTACTGACCTGATTTTCAGTGTTTCCGGTGAGGCTACCCATGGCAGCCTGTCCGGCGCCGACAGCGGAATCGACATAGGACTTGAGGGTGGAAGAGTTGTTGTCCGACATTTGGGAGTTTGGGATAAGAATCAGGAAGTTCTGAGGTGGGCAATAAGGTGAGAGTGAGGTGTAGAATCCGCAATTGAGTCTGAAGTATTATGACAAAAGAAGAGAACGAAGGGAAGGTCCGAGGTGGTCCCAACCGTTTTGTATTCCCGTTGGAGGGGCAGAGGGTGGGGAGGTTTGGCAGCTGCCTGATGACGTAGTTGGCCCATGTGCCCCTGACGGCTGATGTCCCTTTCCCTGCACCGACTTCGAGGAATGAAGAAGAGTAGGCAGCAGAGAGACATGCTGCGATCATTCATACGTACAAGTTGAGCCTATGATCTCAGGCCGTTCGCAACCCATGCTGTGGTCTGCCCGTTTATATTTCTTCTGCAAAGCCAACATCGTTACACTGAAATACAAAAACGGACCAAAGCCCCATCCACTGACACCTACATCCGTAGCTTGACCAGACAGATGACCTCTAAGTACTGGGCCCCTGATCAGTCTTCGTGACATCGTTCGTCAGAAACGGCTTGCCCGCCCTCACCAGCCCAATATCATTCGGCGGCTTCTTCCCCACCGTCGGAACCGTATCTGCCGCTGTGATCGATTTCCCATTGATATATTGCACATTCGCATTTGTTTCCTTGAAGAAGACCACAGTGAAGCTACGCCAATGACCTTTGAGACATGCCCACTGCCCATGCTGAGCGGCGTCGGTGTAACTGTTGTGCAGGACCGCGGAGCCATTGTACATTTGCATGTAGTCCGGGTGTTTACTGGAGTATGATGAGGGAATTGTGCCATCCGGTGCAGCGGCTGTGGCTTTAGAGGAATCGGTTTTGACGCTGCAAAGAGGATGCGAGTACACCATGATGGCTCCCGGGTTTTTGAGCCCAGTATTGGCCCCGATCCATACAGCCACAGACTCGATTTTCTTGCCGCGACCGGTCTTCGTACCGTCAATCATGAAGCTTTCGCAAGGCTTCTCGTCGTTGTGGTTGAGATCCGTGTCAATGTATTCAGTCATCATGATGGTCATGTTGTCGTGCGTGATGTGGTAAGGGTCGCTTCCATGGGGTTCAAGTTCGTAGCCACCACATCTGTCGTCACTAGAGATGTTAGTAATATACGGTAAAGAGGGTTCGGAAGAGCATACGAAAATGTTCGAATTGACCATGCTGCACCATCGTTGGGGTTCCCAGTCGTGTCCATATCGTAGATGGGCCAATTTTTTCTATCGTCGTTATGAAAGGCCTCTATGTACTTCCATCTGGATAGGACATGGTCAGTCAGCTAAATAATGGAAGAAAAGAAACTCTTTTGGGAACACGTACAGCTCATACAGAAGCCACCCGGTAATCGCAAGCAGGACCGCCACCACGACAACGCCGAGAACAATCACCGCAGTCGCGCTGATGGCTCCTACTCCGAGACCTCCACCGTCAGCACCACGTAATCCTAAAGAGCCGAAGCCGCCACCCTAGCCAACATCTTCGACTTTTGATGGGTTCCCCCCACCTCCTTTTCTTTTCTCAAGTTCCGAAAATTCTTCGCAGTCGTGGTCGCCGTTGCAGTCATCATTGTCTCCGTCTCGCTCCTTGACTACTGCTGCTTCGGTATATTCTTGGTATGAGTTTCGTTCTTTGAGGGTCAAAGGAACAGCTAGTTCGCGGTCTTCGACGGTGGGAGGAGGGAGCGATCCAGCACCACTGTGTCATCACTGTGAGCCCACGCATCGTATTATACCGTACATGACCGACTCACTCTAGGGGAAAGTATGGGACACCCGCTGCAGGCAGAGCCCACGTAAAGACGAGGTAGCTCGTAAGTCTTTGAATGAATGACTGGGCGATACAGCGCATCTTGAGCGAGGGTCGGCTTTGTGATTAGAACAGATTTGTGATGGAGGGGAAGAAATTCAGACTGAAAAGAGCGTATTTGCGGTCAATGCGTAAAGGAATTTATCGTCTTAGGAGAGCGACAGGAAGCAGAGCATCTAAAAGCAAAGAAGCGTGTTGAGATGTGAGTACGAACAGGCATGAACGAGATGCCATTGTTTTGTGGTCCGTACTGAAACCGGGGTTCTTGTACCACTCAGGACCACAATTAGCTATGCTTCAAACACTTGATGCCAACACAGAATCGATGTTTTATGAGCAGACTCCGCCCTCTTCGGAGTTATTGGTTGGACAAAAGGATTCAGATAGCAGCTGCCATTATTGAGGTTGCAGCGGAACAACATAAGCGAGCAATTTGCTTCAGGTTCGTAAGATGGCAAGGGTTTTCGTTCTTGATCAAACATCATTGTGTTGGATGTGCTACTGCGGTACTCCAATACTTAGGTAGATAGGGCAATTGAAATCTCCTATAGCCAACAGTGCTCAAGCGGCTCAAGCGGCTCAGGGCTTGAGCGCTTGGAGCACCTTGAGCCGAGAGCTCCTCATCCAGTATAGAAGTCGAGAACTTTCCAGTTCGTTTGGGAGCTGTGTGCTCAACTCAAATTGCAACTTCGCACTTGCTAGTTACTTCTCGCCTTGCATCTCGGATGCTTCTTGCCTTGTGACGTGCATCTACCTTCCTGCCAGTTTGGAAACGGGAAATCGTAACAGGGGGGCGGAGGCTAAGGGAATGGCGTGTCGGTCAAATGCGCCCCGGGCTGCATCCTTCCAAGCTTTTGCTTTTGTCGATGTCTGGCTTTACTCTAGCTGTCTTACTTGTTTTGCTTTCATCTTCGCTGGACTGAAGGGGTAGTTCAAACGATGGGCTGCCAACGCTTTTAGCTGATGGGTACCCGTTATTGTTTTTTTCTCTTTCTTTTCGAGTGGGAAATGGGGCACATAGGAGGGGCAGGATGCGATTCACTTCTGTCACTCATCAGCCTCTTCATTTACCTACAATCAATAAAACTCACAAGCAACATTCACCACCAAGCCCTCTCCCGCTCGTCTGGCGCTCTTTCGCGCTGGAGGCAGGGCACGCCTGGATACGTTAGCACTCACATCCTGGCGAAAAGCCATATCAGCTGACTCGTCCTCTTCGATCAACAACGCCGGGTTCAAGCGTCTGGGAAAGAGTTTCAATGCCATGCCATCTAGTCTCCATGAAATTCGGTGGGATGTTAATGTCGCATTATTGACGCTTAAGAGCAAAGTAGGGGGGTTGCATGTGGGATACTCGGATGTCGAAGAAGATAGAAGAAGATAGAGGCTTCCTTCTGATCACCTGGTCAGATCTTTTCCGGGGTCAAACGGAAGAGAGAAATCAACAATGGGTATCCCACCTCTAAGTCCCCAAGCTCTATCTTTTACGACGAAGGGTGCCTGGCCAAGGGGAGTGCATTGGAAGCCGAGTTGATTATTAGCGGATCAAATCCTCCGGCCTTAGAGGGAGACGACGAACATACCCTCCCGAAGCGAATACGACTTGAGACCCAGGGTGATAGCCAGCTTGAATGTTTACAGACTATTGTACCCTTATCTGCGGCCCTGATGGGGTTGGTCGATCCGGAGCTCCGGAATGAGACGTTATCTATTAAATCCATGAAAGGCGTGATGACAGAGTCACTTTCCGGCGGCCAAAGGGTTAGCGGCGATATGGGAGCTGGGCAGCCCGTCGCAATTGACGAAGAGGAAATCATTTGGAAGGTCGAAGCCTTGTTTTCCAAAGGAGGCAAGGAAGAGGAGTCCGATACCTTATAAAGTGGAAGGGCTTTCCCGACGAGTTCAACACGTGGGAGAAACGAGCCGACATAAGTCCTAAACTGGTGGATAAGTTTGATAGTTAGAAAATACTCAGGTTATTCGAGGTAACCATGTAGGGGTGGAATTACATTGAGAACTCTTGGGAGAATATTATTAGTTGGAAAGGAGAATTCGAGGCGAACGTGTTTTAATATGTACCACAGCAGAATAACTCGGGATTAGAACTTTCAATTCCCTTCCTAGGACACCTCCTTAATCATATAAAGGCTAGTAACACCGGCATCTAGAGAAGAAGCAGAAAAGGAAATGGATGATAAAGTCTCGCGCATCCGGTTCTCTGGTATCATTAGTCACCTCGTCGACGGCCACAGGTCTTGCACTTCCAATTCGGCTATCCCAGAGATCCCCGCAGACGCCGAGAAGTGGACAGCGTCCCCTACGTTCGCGTGGATGTTGTGCACTCTGTCTATCGAATCCTCACACCCCCCGCCCAATGGGACCGGGACCTATCCTCCGCAGCCTATGGCGTAGAAGGGTCGGAAGCGGCAAAGTCAAGTCGTGGAACTTCGTCCGAGGCAGTACGAGAACTTGAATCAGCTCCTCGAAGGAAAAGCTGAACGCGGTAGCTGTCTTCCACTTGTAGTCAACCCAGACCGAGTCACTCAAGCCGACCACGAACAAGAGCTCGCCCTCCCTCACGAGGGGGTTCTTGATAGTCACCTTAGCTGCATTCCAGATGGCGGGACCCTTTCCCAGGGGTAACGCACCCGCGCACGGGCCAACTAGGCTCGGCGCGCTCGCTTCGCCTTCAGGACAAATCATCGACCCCGCACCCTGCCACCTGCTCACAACAAGGATAACATCCAATGCAAAGATTGAAACGGCATAACGAGGCCGCTCTTGATCAAAGTGTAAGCGACCTAGTCTCTTACTTGCCCTCTTACACTGATGTATTGATACCTACAGACTCCTTTGGGGCTAGCCTAGAGTACCTTCATGTGGGACTCTCTTCGATCCTTGGCTGGGCAACGGTCCGAGTCGGCCGCCGCGCCGCTCCCATCTCCGGTGACCATCACAGGTATCAGATTCCCAGCCGACGGGTCGAAACCCCATCTACTCTCTCTCACCACCACAACTCACGGGGTGAGTGATGGCCCTGATTGCTGTTGGGGGCACGTGCCCGATTTGCGAGAGTTTTGGAAGACGGAACAAGCATGGCAATGGCGTGACATCGAAACCTTCAGGCTCGAAGGCCAGCCGCTCAGTAGCTGCGATGGGTTATATGTTGTCTTCTTCTCGTTCGATCTAGAATCGCTACCCGAGAATGGAAACTTTCCTAGGGGGGTGTATGGAAGGGAGCGGGCATTCGCTGGCGACGCGTTCGTGGTGAAGTTGAAGGGGAACGAGATCGGATCTGACCTAGGCGAAGATGGATGGGCGGCTTGGGACGATGTACCCTCAGATATCCTAAGCTTACCAGTTATGAGGATGTAAAGGTCGAGGTTACTAAGGTATCTTGGTTGGTACCTTGTTCATTTATACTGTGCATTGTTCACCAGTCCCAGCCCCTTGGACACGTGGGCAGGCTGTGGAGGGGGTGCGAAGGCTGGCCATCGTTGCCATGGCGCGCACCTGGTTCGCCGACGTCAACATCTTCCCGAACAACTACAACGACCTGATGGACCTGGACGCGGCCATGGAGATCGAGAACATCGTCAAGGTACGAAATGTCCCAATTTTCATGTTTCCAACCGAGTGCGCCAAGGGCAAGGTCAAAGGCGGCGAAGTCCTGCGAGCCTGCCATTGGGACTTCAGCATGGAGGAGCTGGTCGACATCTTCCAACAGGCCGACGATATGGACTCGTACGAGCAGGCGGCAGACTTTACCCGCGAGAGCAAGACGCTGCTCAAGATGCACATGTTCGACGTCCTCACCGTCGTGCCGCTGGCCCATCCCGATGCTCTGCCGTACCGCCGCCCCGTCAGCTACTGGGACGAGGTCGACGGGCAGCGAGTCATCCGAATCAGGGAGGCGGCTGACGGGCCGATCAACGTCTTCTACCCGGACCCAGAGGCTATGGCGGCGTCCAAGAAGACTACGATAGAGGAGATTGGCTTTTATATTTCCTCTATCACCAGCGAATGAGTTTATGATGAGTCCGTGGCGACCATAGGCCCATAAAATAAGGTGAATCAAGTAGACTGTAGACGGCGGGTTTCTGGCATGTACATATCAGCATGGGGACTGGGGAATATATATGATACCTAATGTACCTCACATCGGTACCTTTCACAGAACGACACTGGAGTTCAGATCGTCCTACTTGTATATACCAAAATGATCCTATTTTTCTTGCAGTCGATTGTGAATTTTATTTTGTTTATGAACTAAGGCTTCCGCAAGTGTGTAGGGTGAGACTTGGCCGCCTTATGATCGTGGAGAAGTAGCAGTACTGTCTGAGATACCTTACCTAGGTAGGTACAGTATCTTAGATACGGCCAGTAGCAGAATTTCCCCATTTCGATATTTTCGTTCCCGTGCAAAGAACCTCTGTCGTCTATAAGTGCATGGGTCCCAAACCATACATATACCAGCTCCGACAATACCTGAAACTGCTGCCTTCGGACTCGATTTGGTGGTAAAACGATAAATGTCCCGAGATACTCCAATAATACCTGAAACTGCTACGTTCGGACTCGATTTGGTGGCAAAACGATAAATATCCCAAGGTGCTCCGACTCGCCCACCGCCCACCACCCACCACCCCCCCACCACTTGAAGTTTCCCCTTTTCTGTTTCTTTTTTTTGTAGTTTCGATCTGTCTTAGTTTCCCATATCCACGCGTCGTGAACTCATGGTACACAACGCCAGAAGCCAATCGAGAAGGCGACCAGACCATATCCGGCATTTATTTTCTTCCTTTCCCCTTTTTTTGTTTTTTTTTTGACGTTCCGTAGATGCAACGTACCTGCGAACATGGGATCAAACCAACAGGAGAAATAAGGAAATATAAGGAAAATAGAATAAGACTCGCCAAACGAGTGTAGGGTCGCTTCCGGTCGACCAGGAGTTCGGAGCCTGGCACCCACTTACAACGAGTACAGACGGACTTTGGCGAAGTAGAGACGAAAGCAAAACAAGGCAAGAGGGGAGATTCGTGTGCATGACTCGACCAAGACCAAGGCATTCTCCCAAGGGATCAATTTGAGCAAACCAGACCGAAAGAGAGTAGAAAGGAGAGAGCCACGACCGTGTTTCCGCAGAGGTTGAAGACTGCAGGGAGAGGAGAGGAACAAGGAAAACAAGCATGAGAATGAGCAGAGAACAGGCGCGTCGAGCGAGCCACAATGCGAGACCGAAAAGAACAGAGAGCAGAAGCCAGATGAGAGCAAAAGCGAGAAGGAGGGCCTGGGCGAGGGGACTAGGACGAGGTACGCGATGTCTGGGCGACATGCTCATCAAGCCTCTTTTCCCAGTCGGACTTGGGCCTCTGGTCCTCAGAGCCGATGCCGCCGCGTTGGAAGTTGATCGGGGCCTGGTTCCAAAGCCGGCGTCGATTGGAATGATCGATGAAGTCTCCAATCCTGCTCGAGTTGTCGCCGACGTAGCTGACCTTGTGGGGTTTCTGGCCAGGCAATGTACCCGCATCACGAGACGTCGTCTCGATGTAGGTATTGCGTGCGTCCAGCTGTGCCTCGTTGAGGTGATGGTCCCAGAGACCGACCACGACGACCCAGGCGGGAACAGACTTGCCATCGATCCTGATACTGCGACTGCTTGTCGTGCCTTCCTGGCGAAGGTCATCGAGAGCCTTGATCTTGGGGTTGTTCCACATCTTAACCCTCCGCTAGTAACGCGTACGGCGTCCCTAGGTTGATATTATAGTCAAGAGAGTATTATAATAATATACGCTCGGTAAGGCGGCGAACGATCATATATTACTCTTATTATAATCGAAGAATTTAGAAGAGGTAAAATTTTATAAGTCCAAAGCGCTTTCCTGAGACTATAGCGTTATAACGATAATAATATTATAATTCGAATTTATAATTAGCTTGTAGTAAATATTAATAGAGTATCAAAATCGGGGTTCCTACTGAGCAATACGGATTTGACAAGCTTATACATTCTATAGGAATTCGCGATCTTTTATATATAAGAATTACTTATACTTTAAATATTTGATAAAAATACTCGAAATTGATTAAATTGATTAAATTAATATTAAATATTATTTTGAATTTCTAACTTCTTTGCAAACTTTTAAAATTTCAAAGTTTAATATAAGATCCCGTTATCCTCCTATAGTATTGAGTTTTTGAACTCTCATAAGATCCGAAATATTATATTAAATCGCAAATTAAAGAACTTCGTAATTATCGTATTATAATTAACCTTATATTAAAGCTTATTACTATTTTTCTCAAGTTTATTTATTTTCTCTTAGGCTTCCTTTTATCTTTTGTACTTTGCTATTGCTTCGTTTTTTGACTTACTTAGTTATTAAGTTAGTTGAAGATTTTCTTATTATAACTCGTCAATAGTTATATTGAAGTTGACTATTAAGTATTATAATAATTATAAATATTAATTACGCTCAGCGGATTGGAGCTAATTGTATAAATTTATTAATATTATAATATATTGATTTATAAAATTTATTACAAGTTAAGTCGGTACGGCTTCAAAGGTTCTACCGACTCCCATATATAATTCTTTATAAGCGCTAATTGAATAGTCGTTTATATTTTTAAAGAATAGAACTTGCTTTTCTAACAAAGTTTTTCAAGAATAAAGGTTATCTGAGCAGGGAAGAAAACAGACTTAAAATAACTTAATTGAGATTCTGAATTTGTTCTTTGGAATATTTAATTGTACAAGAAGTTAGTAGTTAAATAATTTTTATTAATATATTCCGATAAACGTTTTCGATAATTGTTTCTTTATTTTCGTTGTTTGTTATTATTAAGACGTATTTCAGCCGTAATATAAAAATATTAAGCCGCAAAATAATAATTATTATAAACTATTATATATAAACGGTATATTTATAATATAAAAACGAATTTATTTTATTTGAAAGTCGCTTTTAAAGCAAGTATATTAAGATAATAGATTATTTTCTGAATCTTATAATATAAGTTATTAAGCAAAGGCAAAACTAAAAAAGAAAATATTAATTATAAAACTATTAATTTTAAAATAAATAATAAAAGTATTATAATTAAAAATTCTTATATATTAAAATAATTTGTCGAAGTTCTTATCGAATTATATAATAAATTTATTTTAAATTTCCAATGTTTTAATCTTCTATATTACAACTTGATTAAATAATTTACTTTTATAATTACTTTAACCCTCCGGACGAATTATAGGGTTTCTTTTATAACCGCCGATCCTTTAAATTTATATATTTATAATACCCTTTGACTATTTAAAGCAAAAGCTAATATTAATATATCTTTGCTTTTAAATAGTTATTAATTAAGTTATATTACTACTTTTAAATATAATTTGCTAATTATAAAGGGGGGTTAAATATTAATATAAAAGTTTTACCAGAATATAACTATTGTTTATATAGTATTTTTTGCTCTAGAACAAGTTTTTTCTTCAAATTTTATAAATTTATAACCGGAGATACCGCCAAAAATAGCAGTTTTATTTAAGGTTTATGAATCTAACGTTAGTTCGAATACTTATATATTCGATTAACCGAAGATTTTGGGAACAATATCCCTAACTAATAAACTATATAATAGGATATAAATTATAAAATAAAAATTGTTTATATTTGTTATTAAATTTAGTAATAAAACCGAAAACATTGAACTTATTAATAACTTCGATATTTCGAGATTAAACGTTTGAAATATAATTGTTTTATTTATAAATTAATTGTTAGGGTGTATAGTAAATAGTAATGTAGAGTATAATAACTAGACGCAGCTGCTACGATAGTAGAGCGTAAGCTGAATACAATAGATAGGTAATTGCTATCAACCTTATCCTCTAAGAGGATAGAAGAATTAACGGTTATTATTAAAAGAATAGGGGACCCCCTAAATAATAAGGTAAAACTTTTAAGCAGGGTAGATATAGGGTTGCTTTAATAGGCTTGGTACTGACGTAGCTTCTATTTATATAATAAAATACGTACAGAACATATACGCAATACCAAGACCTGTGTATAGCTTTACATTAATACTCTTGCTTTATATATATATTTTAATTATATTTTATATTGGATTATTTCTTAACTTTTTAAAGTATCGAATCTTCTTTATCTTCCGAATAACGGTATTTGCCCCCTTTTTTAAGAATTTAATAATAAATGTTTTGAAGATAAAAGTTTAGGTTTTATATTAATTTAAATATATCTTTATATTACGGCTGTAAATACGGACAGAGAAGAACTTTATAATTATCTATTTCTTTAATATAGTTTTCGATATAATTTAATTATTTAAATTAGTTAACAAACTATTGTATTCGAAATATAAAAAAGAGTTTCTTATTACCAAAGTATTAAAAGTAGATTTTAAAAGTAGTAAAATATCTTTTATAATTAAAAAGATTATATTGTATTGGAAGCATTGCAAATTAATTTAAATAAAATTAATAATATTATTGTGAGGCTATACGCAGGTCTTGGCATTGCGCATGCGTTCTATACGTACTCCGGTACGTAATATAAAGGTCGCTACCGTTCGGCCACCGGACCAAAACGATAGCTGCAAGGGTATTAAGCTCTTGCCCTACCCCTCTTATTAGGTACTATAGGTTTACACGTAATTAGAAACTACGTTAGTATTAAACTTGTTACTGGAAGCCTTGGGGAGCAAAATAATTTTATATCTACTTTGCTTTAAAGCTTTACCTTATTATTTTAAAGGTCCTTTATTCTTTTAATAATAATTATTAATTCCTTTATCTTCCTTAAGGATAAGGTTGATAGCAATTATTTATTTATTATATTCTATTTGCGCTCTACTACCGTAGTAACTACGTTTAGTTATTATATTCTATATTATTATTTACTATATACTTTAACAATTATACCCAATTCTTACTATTAATAAATCATTGATTATATAAGAAATATAACTTTGCAAAGTGTAAAGGTATATTATTTAATAAGGGGGGTAAAGTAAGAACCTAATACCCTTGCAGTTATCGTTTTAGCCTGATAGCCAAATAATAGCGATCCTTATAATAATATTAAGCTTTTACCTAAGGAAAAATTTTCTTGGTTATTTTAAACAAAATTAATATACAAATACGATATTATTATTAAATTATCGGGGGATAAATATACCCTAAACAAGCCCCCTTAAAAATATATTTTAAATTATTAAAAGATAAATACGTTTAAAATAAGCCCCCTTAAGAATATATTTTAAATTATTAAAAGATAAATATATTTTCAAATAATAAGCCCCCTTAGGAATATATCTTAAGCTGTTAGGGGATAAATACGCCTTTTAAAAAATAAGTTTTTTTAAGAATATACCTAAGCCGTCAGGGGATAAATATACCTTTAAAATAAGTTTTTTTAAAAATATATTTAAATTATTAGAAAATAAATATATTTTTAAAATAAATTTTTCTTAAGAATATACCCAAACTATTAAGGGATAAATATACCCTAAACGGGTTTTTTTAAAATATTAATTTTTTTACTTCTTAAGAATTCGGGGACAAATTCTTTTAAAAAAAAGGATAATTATAAGAATATATTATTTAATAAGGAAAATAAAGCAAGAGCTTAATACCTTTATAGCTATCGTTTTGGCCCGGTAGCCAAACGGTAGCAATCCTTATACAAAGTTATATTTAATTCGAAAATACTTTATATAATAACTATAAATATACTTATATTTTTATATTACTAATTCGCTATTCTAATTCAATATTAATAACCGCTTTACAAAGAAATATATTAAGAAGTATTAATTTACCTTAATTATATTATATAAAATAGTAATACTTTTCAAGCGTTAACCTAGGCTGGAGTATTACCTTAATATTCTGTTTATAAAGAATAATTATATTATACAAAATAATTCGACTTTCTTTATTACAAAGTAAAGCAATAGTAAATGTTCTACCCGCTAATTGGTAACGAGTTAATATCAAATTGCGGATATGAATAAATCGAATATAATAATAATTTATTTTGTTAACTTTATTTGCTTTCGAAAGATTCCGGGGCTAATACTTTTAATAATCTTAAAAAAGTTTAAATATAAACTTTTTCTTTTATATATAAAAGTCTTCTCTTCGGTTTTGGATTATAAGTTCGTTATTAGAAATCTGTAAGGCTATACGCAGGTCTTGGTATTGCGTATATGTTTTATATATCCTCCGGTATATAATTAGAAGCTATATTAATACCAAGCTTATTAAAGCAATTTTATATCTACCCTGTTTAAAAGTTTTACTTTATTATCTTAAAAATCTTTTATTCTTTTAATAATAATTATTAGTTCTTTTATCCTCCAAGAGGATAAAGTTAATAATAATTATTTATCTATTGCGTTCTGCTTACGCTCTATTATTATAGTAGCTATATTTAGTTATTATACTCTACAATTGTTATTTACTATATACCTTAACAAAATCGAAAAAAGCTTTGAATCTTTTTCGATAATAAAGAATTTAAGGTTACTTTTAAACTTATATTAATTTTCTATTAATAAAAATTACTTAAGTTTTAAGTTACGAAAAAGTATAATATTACAAAATAAATTATTAATTATAATTTAAGGCTTATTATTAAAATAATTACTTTGTCCGTTTATATTAAAATTTCTAAAAATATAAAATTAACTGTAAATATTCTTATTTTAATATCTTTTATATTATATATATTATATTAACGTATAAAGTTTATTTATATATATCGTATTTAATTCAAATAAAATTATTAAAAGTAATAAAGTGTTTATTTATCGATTAAATTAAAGCCCTCCGCTTTAAAGTTATAGTTCGTAAGAAACTAATTATATTTAATACGGAAACTTAATTAACATAAACATAATAAATATATATAAAAAGAGTCAACTTGTCCGTTATTCTTCTAATAAAGCGGCAAATTAAGGATATTTAAATTTTATTAGAATTAAAATATCTCCTTTGCTTTAAACAGTTTAATATTAAAAAGTTTATTTATTGTTTTATAATTTTTGAATACATCTTTGGCAACGAATATAACAAAATATATAAATATAAAGTTGTAAAAGAGCGGATAAGATTTTAAGCTTTTATATAGTAAATATTTTAGCTTTAAGTTATTAGAAACTTGTAGTAAGTTAAGGGGATTTAAAGAAAGAATATTAACTTCTTACCAAAAGTAAAAGATATTCCCTTTGCGTCTTTTACAACTTATATAGCAAACTCGGTATTTCTATATTTGTTGCGGAATATAACAAATATAATATTTTACTAAATATACGTTAACTATTGTCTACTTCGTATTATCAAGATCTTAAAGTGTATTTACGCGGTAGTATAAGCTTCGACCAGAGCCTACTTATAAGGGTATACTACTTAATAAGGGGGGTAGGGCAAGAGCCTAATACTTTTATAGCTATCGTTTTAGCCCGATAACCGAACGGTAGCAATCCTTATAATAATATTAAACTCTTATTTAAGGAAAAATTTTTTCGGTTATTTTAAGCGAAGTTAATATATAAATATAATATTATTATTAAACTGTCGGGGGATAAATATATTTTAAATAAACCCTTTTAAAAATATACTTTAAATTATCAAAGGATAAATATATTTAAAAATAAACCTTTTTAAGAATATATTTTAAATTATTAAAGGATAAATATATTTTTAAATAATAAGCTTTTTTAGGAATATATTTTAAACCGTTAGGGAATAAATATACCCTTTAAAAAATAGGCCTTTTTAGGAATATATTTAAGTTATTAAGGGATAAATATATTTTTAAAATAAACCCCCTTAGGAATATATTTAAGTTATTAAGGGATAAATATACCTTTAAAATAGGCCCTTTTTAAAAATATGTTTAAGTTATTAGAGGATAAATATACCTTAAACGGGCCTTTTTAAAATATTAATTTTTCTATTTTTTAAGAATTCGAAGACGAATTCCTTTAAGAGGGGGGATAATTGTAAAGGTATATTATTTAATAAGGGGGGTAAAGTAAGAGCCTAATACTTTCGCAGCTATCGTTTTGGCCCAGTAGCCGAACGGTAGCGATCCTTATAATACCCGAGTTATTAACTCAATATATTTATTTACTCTAGCAGAGGTAAAGACGTTTAGCTAGATTTCAGCTTATAAATCTACTTTAACTCCTAATATCTTATATATATATTAATTATTCTGCTATAGCTAGATCCTAAGGTAAAGAAAGTAAATTATAATATTATAATACTTCGCCCGTTTTATACAAGTTAATTATAACTCTTTTTATAATAAGAACTTAATAAACTAAATTCTGGTTAGAATTGTATATCAAATATTGATAATAAAGGTATCTTTTTATGTTTAAAGTAATAAGTATTATTTTTTCTTTAATCTTCTTATAACTACTTTATTGCTAATTAATAGTAAAGTTCTTATAAGTTTGGATTATAATATTCAAATATACTTTCGGATTATCGTATTTGCTCTCGATACCGAAAGCAATTGTTTTTATAAAGTCTTTCGATATCTTAATATTATTTAAAGAAGTATTAAGATTATTTTTATTAAAATTGTTTATCGTAATTAGATCCTACAAGCAAAGAAATATATATTATAATTATCAAAGTAACTTATTATTCCCAAAGCTTTAATATTCGTTTATAATTATTCTTTATAACAAGTTGAAATTCTTTCTTAATTTCGTCTCTATTAATAATAACTGTTTTCTTTTTAGAGCCTTTCTTGCGAGCTTGTTGAATAAAGTTCTAAACTGATTTCTAGTTTATTATTATAAATACTATATCAGGATTGAAACGCAAAACAGAAAAGAGATAATAATATATAAAATAAAAGTTCTAAAACGAAGTAGAATAGGAAATATATAAATTAAAAGCTATAAACAAGAAAGGCGAAAAGTACATTAAAAGTAATAAGCTATTCGATATCTCTATTCCAAGAAACCGAGTCTTATTTTATATATGTATATATATATCTCGCTTCCTTAAACAAATTTAGTTATAATTAAGAACAAAAAGACTCGGTTCTAGTATCGCGAGGCGGAGAATTTGGGTACCTATACTTTGATATAAACAGCAGGTTGATCTTAGGTATACTTACTCTTTGCTCAGGTTAAAGCAGCCACCGCTCAGGTTGGTAACCTTAACTAGAACTAGAAGAGTAGAATCATATTGCCCACTTTAGAGGTAGTAGGAGGTCCGCAGCATAACAGAAAATGTCCATGGTGAATGATTCCGAAGCTGACCTTGCCAGGCTGTGCAGTCAGGGTCCAAATTGAGGGTAATTAATCCTTTCTGGTAGTCCATGTCGTGAAGAAGCGTCGCTCAAATTTTCTCGCCACGCAAACCAGCCCGATCTGATAATCTTACTACAACAATTTATCCACTTTGGCAAGCACTTCAAATACCTTCAAATACCCTGTTCGTGTGTTATTGCTCAGATTCAAGTTGAGGGAAGGCAAGCTCTCCAACACGTTGCCGGCTGGAATAATATTTGCAGACAGAATTGTTATGCATCGTCTGGTTGGTTTCTCGCGCGGACTGTTTGTTTGGGAGGTCTGCGCCTTCGACTTCATTTAAAATTACAGGCAATCCTGCCGGAAATTGTTCAAGGCCATGCTTTTGCCCTTTTTCCAAATCATGTCCAACAGTATGGACTTGAAGTTGATTGGGAAGAGCAAAGTAAAGACTTATCAAAGTCTCTGGCGTGCAGTTCCAATCACCAAAAATTCGAGGAGAAATTCAGAACATGTACTAGGCCCACTTCATCTGGAACCCTTAGGCATCCAGGGATCGGCGCTAGACGTCACGCCATCTGATAAGATAAGAGACCTTTCGATGTGGGCTCACCAACGGCCATTTTCGAGCGGAGATTCTTCATATACTCGCACTTGGCTTTACAACATGCTATTGGATTATCATGGATCAATATCTCACCTTCCTTGGCTCAAGTGCGTTGTCTGAATTCCGAAGAAAGTCTTTAGCGAGTAAACTTGGTGTAAGAGATGTTCGAGCCAGGTACATTCACTATGTGGCTCTCAAAGGCTCTCCGGGAGGAAAAGAGGGTGACTACGATACATCAATTCTGCAAGAATTACTGAATTACGGAGATGACGGTCTTGAGGAGGATTCACATAAAGATGGGACCGGACTTGACACCATCTTCGTATATCCAAGGACCGGGACCATATCACCCTGGTCGAGTAAAGGCACCTCCATAGCCCAGGTCTGTGGTCTTGGGAACGAGGTCAAACGGATAGAACGAGGGACAGTTTTCACGATTTTGCCCAAGGGCGATGGGTATGATACTGGTCTCGCATCACGTCTGCTACACGATCGAATGACCCAGGCAGCGAGTCTTACGGCCCCAGATCTGGAAGTAATGTTCGCGCAGAGTTCACCAGCTCCACTGCAACACATCCGTATACATACCGAGGGGACTGATCCGCGAGATGTACTCCGTCAAGCCAGCAAGACTTTGGGACTGGCGCTAGACGAATCGGACGTCGACTACCTTGTCAAGGCTTATGCTATGGACGGTCCCATTGCAAGGGATCCCACCGACGCTGAATTATTCATGTACGCCCAAGTTAATTCGGAACATTGCCGACATAAGCAATTCAATGCTTCGTGGACGATTGACGGTGTCCAGAAACCGTACACTTTATTTGACATGATCCGCAATACACATCGAAAAAATCCTTCATATACTATTAGTGCTTATAGTGACAACGCGGCGGTCTTTGAAGGCCAGAAAGGTGGCTTTTTGGCACCTGATAGACATACCGGAGAGTGGAAGCAGGCTATAGAGTTGGTACCATATCTGGGCAAAGTAGGTAGGTCGCCTGATAATGTGTCTTCCTCTGATTTTAAGGCCAGGAGAAGAGACCTTCGTCGAAATGTCTACCTCCTATGCTTCGTGTTGATTTTTGAGCCAATGCTAAGTCAGTACTCTATCAGAAACACATAACCACCCGACTTCTGTGGTTCCATATGAAGGTGCAGCAACTGGGTCAGGAGGCGAGATACGTGATGAGGGGGCTGTAGGGCGTGGCAGTCGAAGCAAAGCTGGCCTTTGCGGATTTGCCGTGTCCAACCTCATGATACCTGGAAACCAGCAAGCCTGGGAGTTGCCAGAAGTGGGCTGCCCGGGCCACATTGCTACGAGCCTAAGCATTATGCTCGAGGCACCCATTGGGAGTGCTGCTTTCAACAACGAATTTGGAAGACCCTGTCTCACCGGCTACTTCCGTACACTACTCATCAAGATGCCCATTGGAAATGGTAAAGAGGAGCTCAGAGGCTATTCAAAGCCCATCATGCTTGCAGGAGGGATTGGGACTGTACGCGCCCAGCATGCACTAAAAAACCCAGACCTCGTTGGACCAGGCGCATATCTTATTGTCATGGGTGGACCCGCTATGCTCATCGGGCTAGGTGGAGGTGCAGCGTCCAGTCAAGTCTCCGCCGAAGAGTCTGCAGATCTCGACTTTGCCTCTGTCCAGCGAGGAAACGCAGAAATGCAGCGAAGAGCGCAGGAGGTGATCAATGCTTGCGTGGCTATGGGCACTGACAACCCCATCAAGTTCATACATGATGTGGGAGCCGGCGGCTTGTCGAATGCTCTGCCTGAGCTACTACATGATACGAATCTCGGTGCAAAGTTTGAGCTTCGTGAAATTGACAGCGCCGACCGCGGCATGAGTCCAATGCAGATATGGTGCAATGAAGCTCAGGAACGATATGTATTAGCTGTGGATTCTGGCGGAATCAATGTCTTCGAGTCAATAGCCGATCGCGAACGCTGCGGTTATTCCGTTGTTGCTAGAGCTCAGGACGAGCAGGAGAGAGGCAACAGAGTCGTTCTTACAGATCGAGAATCTAAAGACCATCCTCTGCCAATCGATCTACCAACATCCACCCTTTTTGGAAAACCGCCTAGACTATCCCGAGTCGTGGAGTCACGAAAGCTTGTACTACCGGCGTTCGACAGCAGCTTGACTTCATACCTACCCAAGCTTAAAGGCGGCTTTCTAGATGAAGCAGTGTCCAGGGTTCTGCAGGTTCCTTCTGTGGCCTCCAAAACGTTTTTAATCACTATTGGAGACCGGACGGTAGGGGGTCTGACATGCCGTGATCAATTGGTTTCCCGCTGGCAAACACCAGTTGCTGACTGTTGTGTTACCGCGACTTCTCTCACGCCAGGATTAAAATCTGGTGAGGCCATGGCGATGGGCGAAAAGCCGATGATTGCTCTAGTCAGCCCTGCCGCATCCGCAAGAATGGCAGTGGCTGAATCGCTCATGAACATTGCGTGTGCAGATCTGATCGATCGACTTCCGAGAGTGAGGTTATCTGCGAATTGGATGACGGCCATCAATGCTCCCGGTGAAGCTGCAGCAATTTATGAAGCCGTCGAAGCCATTGGTATGGGTCTCTGTCCAGATCTTAGCGTCAGTATACCGGTAGGTAAAGATTCAACGTCTATGAAAATGGGCTGGACAGACCCAAAGACGAAAGAGGCGAAGCAAGTTACGGCTCCACTATCTTTGATTATCACAAGCTTCGCCCCTGTTACAAATACACTCAACACTTGGACACCCGCTCTTCGAAGGCCTGGAGAGGAAGGCATTGGCGAGACGGTGTTGCTGATGGTCGACTTGGCTGAAGGGAAGAAAGCAATGGGTGGAAGTGCAATCGCGCAAGTGTTCGGTCAGATTGGTAGTGAGGCGCCAGATGTCCGAAACGTCCAGCTGCTGAAGGACTACTTCGACGCTGTTGAGCAACTACACGAAGCAGGCATTGTCTTGGCCTACCACGATATCAGTGACGGCGGTTTATTCACTTGTCTTGTGGAAATGGCTATAGCTGGACGATGTGGCGTCAATATCATGTTGGACAGCATATGCAGGTCAATCGACACGGCCGATGTTATATCTACGCTTTTCCACGAAGAACTCGGAGCTGTGTTCCAGGTTCGTAGGTCGGATGAGATCAATTTTCATCGTTGCTTCGCCACCTGTGGTCCTCCTGATGGCCTGATAAAGAAGATTGGTCAAGTATCTTCGACTCGTACAACTTCCTCTTCTTACGATTTGACCATCTACCACCGCATGAATCTTGTCTACCGCTCACCCATGACAAAACTTCACCAGACTTGGGCGAGCACGTCGTATCAAATGTCTAAGCTCAGAGACAACCCAGTATGCGCCGATTCTGAGTTCAACTCCATCCTCGATACCCAAGATCCTGGACTTTCCTACAACCTGACCTTCAACCCAGCCGCTGACATCCTTCCCTTCGCCACCAGGCTTTCTAACCGCCTCTCCCTGAGCGCTAAACCCCGAGTTGCGATTCTTCGAGAGCAAGGAACCAATGGCCAAAGCGAGATGGCCATCTCGTTTATGACTGCTGGTTTCATGGCTATAGATGTCCACATGACCGACCTACTCTCCGGCCGCGAATCGCTCTCCAAATTTGTCGGTCTCGCAGCCTGCGGTGGCTTCTCTTACGGAGATGTTCTAGGAGCAGGTCAAGGCTGGGCAAAATCCGCCCTCCTTCACCGGGACCTGCGACAGCAATTTGCGAACTTCTTCGCAAGAAAGGATACCTTTGCGCTGGGTGTCTGCAACGGTTGTCAGTTCCTCACTCGCCTCAAGTCTCTCATTCCGGGCGCAGAAGCATGGCCAAGTTTTCAAAGAAACGTGAGTGAACAATACGAGGCTCGCTTCTGTATGGTGGAAATTTTGGACAGCCCGAATACAGCATCTGTCTTTCTGCATGGCATGAAGGGGACAAGCATGCCAATAGCGCTCAGCCATGGTGAAGGACGTGCCCACTTCGAAGACGTCACGTCGCAACATTCAGCGGCAGAAAACCTTCTGGCGTCCAATCTCGTCCCAGTCCGCTACGTCGACAACTATCTCAAGCCGACCGATGCCTACCCTGCAAATCCTAATGGCAGTCCTCTCGGTATCGCAGGTCTCAGTACTAAAGACAGCGGCAGAGTCCTCGCCATGATGCCGCATCCAGAGCGATGTGTCTTGAATCCTGGATCTTGGGTGCCACCTGAGGCTAATACTTGGGGAGATCTGGGACCTTGGGGGAGAATTTTCCAGAGCGCGAGGAGGTGGGTCGGATGAGCGGGGCGCAGGGGCTGCATTAGATGGGGAGAGCACGATTACGGAGTACCTCCTGTCATGTAATGCTACGTAAAAGATCGCTTAGGAAGCGAGAATAGTCGCCGAGTATCTAAAGATGAGGATACGAATTTGGTACGGATACCCAATTCCGAAAAGTCCGAGAAGTATCAAGAGTTTCGCAGTGCAGCGAACATCCCTCCACAACACACATAGATCCTCTCCCTTGATAGAGAGCTGTTGAATATCCCGAAAC
>JAABUQ010003402.1_pt1 | contig 29212 bp, 29 predicted proteins | sample 5560001 | NCBI WGS metagenome assembly JAABUQ01 (sample SAMN10711888, study PRJNA513371) | rock metagenome | isolation source: Antarctica rocks | place: Antarctica: Victoria Land, Finger Mt nord | collected 2015-12-18 | reverse complement strand
CTCCAACGCCACCGCTACCACCACGCAGGTGTTCACGGTGAGCCAGAAACCACGTTCAGGATCAAACGGAAGCCGTGTTCACGATCTACCGGATTCAGCGTTCACGATGGACCGGATTACGCAGTGGGTCTCCGAGCCGCTGGTTTGCGCGGCGTTTGGGGTCGCCATCGGCCCGTTCGGCGCCCCTGCTGGTTTGCGGCAGCCTCCCCTGCTCAGCCCTGATGTCGAGCGTGGCTCTGTCGGAATGGCTGGACAACCAGGAGGAGTTGGACAGGCTTGCGGGAACGGAGCTGAGCAATGACGGTGGATGCGATCTTCGGGCAACTCGGGCATCTCACCTGGTGGCAGGAATGCGACCGGGCGCTCGTGGTGTTCATCTATGGCTTCGTCATCGTTCGGGTCGCTGGCCGGCGCGTCTTCGGCAAATGGGCGGCGCTCGACATCATCGTGTCGATCATCGTCGGTTCGAACCTGAGCCGGGCGTTGACGGGAGGGGCATCGCTGGGCGGCACCCTCGCTGCAACCAGCGTGCTGATGCTGCTGCACTGGATCCTGGCGCAGACCGCAGCGCGATCGGCGTGGCTGGCCGGCATCCTGGAGGGAACGCCCATTGAGCTTGGGCGTGGCGGCTCCGTGGACCATGCGACCATGCGCCGGCACTCCGTCAGCCACCGCGACATTGAGGAGGCCCTTCGTCAGTCGAGCCTTGAAGAGGTCGGCAACACGCGCCGCGTCGTTCTGGAGCCGAGCGGCAAGATCAGTGTGCTCAAGAGTTGACCAGTGCCGCTATGCGATCAGGTCGATCGCCAGCAGGCATTTGGTTGCGGCAATGAACAAACGCCTCATGCCGGGGCCGCCAAAGGCGCAGTTGGAGCAGACAGAAGGGGTCGGGATGTAACCAAGCGGGGTGCGGTCCGGTGCGATGACGTGGATGCCGTCGGCGGCCGTGGTCCACACCCAGCCCCGCGCATCGACGGCAAACCCGTCCGGGTAACCATGGTCGGTGTGGCAGAAGAAGCGTCGGCCGGACAGGGTGCCGTCCGTGGCGACGTCGAAGGCCTGGATCTCATGCGTGCTGCCGGTCTGCGGCCCAGGGATCTCGTCGAGCGAGAGCGCCGTGTCGGACACGTAGAGCGTCCGGCCATCGGGAGAGAAGAACAGGCCGTTGGGTTGCTCGAAGTCGGCCATCCGGCGCAGCTCCTTCGTGGCCTGGTCGAACCGGTAGACGCTGCGGTGGTCGAGTTCGGGTTCGGCGAGGCTGCCCTGGTTCGGCATCAGCAGCCCGAAGGTCGGGTCGGTGAACCAGATGGCGCCATCCTCCGCCACCGTGACGTCGTTCGGCGAGTTGAGCCGCTTGCCCTCGAAATGGGTGACGATCGGCTCGACGGCGCCATCGCTGTTGGAGCGGCTGATGCAGCGCCGGCCGTGCTCGCAGTGAACAAGCCGGCTATCCGCACCCAGCGCGTTGCCGTTCATGAAATACGTGCCATCGATTGCGACCGTGACCCGGCCGTCGTCGGGGTGCCACTGCAGCAGCCTGCGGTTCGGCACGTCCGACCAGTAGAGACATCCCTCCGCCGGATGCCAAATCGGGCCCTCGCCGTGCAGGGTTCCTTCATACAGGCGGAGCAGCTTGGTGGACGGGGACAGCACCTGGGCCAGCCGCGGATCGTCGATCTGCACGCCCTGGAATGGCTCGACCGTCTCGGGCGGCCCTGCCCTGCGCAATAGCCGTCCCGGCAGCAGGGAGCTGTCTTGAGTCATCGGCGGTGCTCCCTCACGTCTGAACCTGTTGCAGGTGATCATCCGGGTCGCTGATCAACCGTGCCTGCCCGCCGCGCCAGACGATGCGCGTCGCCGCAACGTCGTTGGCCCGCAGCGCCGGGCCGGCCTGGCCCTTCGGCGTGAGATAGCCGAGCAGTTCAAGATGCGGCGTTCCGCCCTGCGGGTTCATCGGGATGACCGCGACCTCGACGCCGGGCAGGCCGTCGAGGCGTTGCTGCGCCGGCCCCTCGTTGAGGGTGCGCTCGTCGGCGCCCAGGCCGAGCGCCTGGTAGAAGGCCGCACTCGCCTCCGCATTCGACACGCTGATCGCCGAATGATCGATACCGAGCCCGATCTGCCCGTCCAGCCGGCGCCGGTCCCGCCAGGCATCCGGGGTCTTCCCGTCGGGGAACTGCAGCAATTCGAGCGGATGGCCGTCAGGATCGCGGAACTTGAAGGCCTGCACGCCGCCCGAGGAGCTTGGCAGAAGCTGCGGACCTCCCTGCGAGATCGGCGTGATGCCGCGCAGACGGCCATAGGCCTTGTGAATGTCATCCACGACGAGGGCGAGATGCTGGAACCAGAGCGAGGCCGCATCGCTGTCCGCCGGGTAAGGCCAGCCCGGTTGTTCGAACTGGTCGATCCACAGCGTCTGGTCGCCGAGGCTCAGCACTTGGCGCCGTCCCGCGCCGGACAGGCCGAGCAATGCCACCTCGCCATCATCGATCGGCTTATCCGCCCCGTGCGCCGCGAAGCCCAGCACGTCGCGATAGAACTGAACGAGGCGGGCAAGGTCGGCCGTCACTAGGGCGAAGCCGGTGACAGCCTGCAGGATCTGCTCGGTCATCGTCGCTCTCCTGGCCGGCGTCCGCATCTCAGCTTATGTGGCAAGGCTCATGTTGCGGGTCGACGTGAAGCTGCACCGTCATCAGCACGGCCGGATGATCGCCGATCGTGCCCGAACGATGCCCCTTCCGGCTGTCTGCACCCGCTTTGCAGCCCTGGTCCTCGCCGAAGGAAAACTCGCCTGGCCCCTGTTCGATGCGGGTGCCGTCCATGCTCTCGATCCACCAGCGGCCCGACAGCACGATGATCCATTGCGGTGCCGGGTTCTCGTGCCAGTCCCCGACCCAGCCGACCGGCTGCACCGTGACGACGACGGTCGATGGGACGCGCTCGTGCTTGTTGTTCCATTGCGGGTCAGCCCCGCCCACGCCCTTCAGCTCGAACTGCGTCAGCGCGCACTCCTTCTGGTGGCTGACGCCGTTCTCGTCGGTCCAGAGATGCCAATAGGGCACGTGCGGCTTCGGTCCGCCCTTGCCATCCCCTCCGCCCTGACCGCCTTCGGCCGCCATCGTCGCGATCGGGTATTGCATCGCCGGTCTCCAAAGATCAGTTCAGCGGCGCGGAAGCCGCATAAGGGTGGGACGACGCCATCGGATTGCTCACGAAGGCGCGCCAGTCATGCCCGTCGAGCCCGACCGTCAGCAGCAGGAAGCCGGATGCGAGGGAGAAGTTCTTCAGGAAATCCCAGAATAGCTCGCGGCCCTTGCTCTCGCCGGCGCGCCAGAAATCCTTGGGTTCCCAGAACCGCTTGAACAGGACCGCGGTGACCGCACAATAGCCAGCCATGATGAAGGCTGCGAACCGGTCCGCCACCCCGGTCAGGATGCCGAGCGGCATGACGAGTTCGACGAACACGCCGGCCAGGATCAGCGCCGCCGCGACACGGTGCGACGAGAACACCTGCAACGCCTGTTTCATGGCGCCTTGGAAATTGAAGATCTTGTCGAGCGCGCTGGCCGGGAAGAACAGCACGACGAGGCCGTAGCGGACGATCAGGACGATGACATTCGACATGGTCATGGCGCCGCACCCCGCGTGATCCAGCTCTCCCGAACAGCCTTCATAGCTCGCCGCGCTTGGCGAGGATGCCGATTCGTGACGCCGTCCGCATGGCGATTGTCTGGATCGTCAGCGCGGGATTGACCCCGCCGACGGTCGGGAACACCGACCCGTCGCACACCCAAAGGTTGGGGATGTCCCAACTGCGGCAATCGGCGTTGACGACGCTGCGCGCCGGGTCGTCGCCCATCCGTGCCGTGCCGCCCAAATGGTTGGTGTCGTCCTCCTGACGGAATGTATCGCGCGCTCCGATCGCCTCGATCGACCGGCCCATCTGCTCCAGCGCGTGCTGGATCAGGGCCTTGTCGTTGTCACCCCATTTGTAGGTGATCTGCGCCACCCGCAGGCCGTACTGGTCCGTATCGTCGGCCAGCGTGACGCGGTTGGCCTCGTCGGGCAGCATCTCGCCGACCATCTTCACGCCGATCATGTGATTGTAGTGGAGCATGGCGTCGTGCAGCGCCTGTCCCCATAGCCCGCGCGCGCCGGTCTGCACCGCGGCCCATTCGATGGGCAGCGGCCCCTGGCCCATCCAGCAATAGCCGCCGAAGAAGTCCTTCTTGTCGTCGTAGTTCCAGTGCTCGGTGATGGCGAGGGAGGGCGGCCCCTTGTTCCAGCGCACCTCCTGCTCCATGCGGCCCCACACCGCTTGGTTGGACTGCGTCATGAGGTTCTTGCCGACCAGGCCTGAACTGTTGGCCAAACCGTCGGGATAGCGGTCGGTGGCCGAGTTCAACAGCAACCGCGGCGATTCCACCGCATAACCGGCGACGATGACGTGGCGTGCCCGCTGGAAGCGCCACTCGCCCCCGCGGTGGTAATGCACGCCAGTCGCACGCCCGTCCGGCCCCATCTCGATCCGGCCGACCATGGCGAGGTCGCGTATCTCCGCTCCGGCGCTTAGCGCACGGGGAATCCAAACCGTGAGCGCGGACCGCTTGGCGTTGGTCGAGCAGCCGAACCGGCAGAAGCCGCGATACACGCAGGGCGGCGAACTGCCCTCCTTGCCGCGATGGGGTGCCGAGATCGTCGCCAGCGGCGTCTCGGTCCAGTCGATGCCGATGGCCTCGCACCCCTGGGCGAGCAGCCTGCCGGCGCTATTCAGTTCGTGGGCGCGATACGGGTAGCGTGGCCGCTTCGGCCCCCAGGGATAGTGGATCGGCCCGGCGATATTGATCTGCCGCTCGGCCTCCCCGTACCAGTGCCACATCTCCTCCCAGGAAATGGGCCAGTCGGCGCCATAACCGAGCTTGGTCCGCGACAGGAACCATTCCGGCCGAAAGCGCAGCGAGACCATGGCGTAATGCACGGTGGAGCCGCCGACAGCCTTGCCGCTGTTCTTGCCGCCCATGCGGATCGGGTTGGCGCCGCCCGTTACCCGGCGATCGGTCCAATACAGCTTGTTCTGCTCGGCCTCGTCGGAGGCGAAATCCTCCAGCGGGCGGAAATACGGGCCGGCGTCGAAGCCGATCACGGAGAAGCCCTGCTCGGCCAGCAGGGCAGCCAAGGTGCCGCCGCCGGCGCCGGTGCCGACGATGGCAAAATCGACCGGCTCGGACTCGGGATATTCGCGCATCGGCACCCAGCCGTCGGCGCGAAAGACGTCCGGCGCGCGGCCGGCAGTGGCGCGCGGAGCGGCAAACGGGTCAGACGACATGCTTGTTCGCCCGCAGCGCCTCCTGCTCGTGGCCCGGCTTGGCCTCTGCGGCCTCCCAGGGATCGCGGCGGTCGAGCGCCATGCGGACGTAACCGCGCGGGCTGGCCGGCCCGCCGAAGCCCATCTCGGACCAAGCCGTTGGATGGCTGTAGTAGAGGCCTGGTATGTCGGACAGCAGGCGCTTGGTGAAGAAGGCCTTCGCTCCCAGCCCCTCCCAGGCCGGGTCGGACAGCTCGCCGCGATGCATCATCCCGAGCAGCGCGTCCTGGTCGGCTGCATCCAGGGCAGCGAAACCGCTGCCGTGACGAGCCTGGCTCTCGGCCTCGATGGCGGCGATGCCTTGCTTCCAGGCCTCCCGCATGTAGGGCATGCCGGCCTCGCGGAAGCCATCACCCTCATCGGCCAGGAGCTTGGCATCGAGCAGGGCGGCCAGCGGCACGGGGGGGCGATCGGCGGGCTGCGGCAGGATGCGCCTGCAGACCGCGTCGGCGACCGCCCATTCGGCGGCGGAGAAGAACCGGGGCTCATGCGGGACAGCCAGGCGGCGGTCGACCACCCGGCGGGTCACGGCGTCCCAGGACGGGGTGTGCCTTTTGGCGAGCACGTCGTAGCCGGGATACGTCGGACGTTCAGTCATCCGGGTGATCCTCCAGCAGCCCAAGTGCCGCCAGTCCGGCCATGGCCAGTCCTGTGAACGAGGGAGGGGCGGGCAGCGGCGGCCCGTTGAACGCGTTCTGCCGCCAGTTGCGCCAGCCGCCCATGTTGCGCGAGACGCCATAGGCGTGGAACGCGACGCCCAGGATGCCCATCAATGTCGTTGCGCGTAGCCACCAGCGGGTGATGGGCCGCCGCACGCGCGAATTGCCGGCTGCGGTGTTGCCGAGCAGGGTGGCAGCCACCGGGGGCACCGAAACCGGCACGAACATGAACGGGTTGTGGTAGGCGCCGCGAAAATGCAGCAGGCCGGCCTCGCCCATCGTTCCAAGCAGCGACGCGCTCGTCAGCGCGGCTACCACGCGCCCGGCGGAGTAGCCGGCAATTTTCGGGCTGGTGCCGGGTTCATTGTCGCGCACGCGCTCAGAGAGGAAGCCCATCAGCCCGGACAGCGACAGCGCCGCCGGAGCGCCGATCGGCGCCGAGTAGAACACGTTCTGCCAGGAGAACCCGCCGGGCTTCTTGGTGACGTTGTAGAGGTGGAAACCGGTTCCGACGATGCCCGTCAGCCCCGCCGCAGCATAGACCAAGTCCCGCCCGCGATGCGCGCCGTGCCTCTTGTCGCGGTGGCCATGCACGCTGACGGCCAAAGACAGCGCCGAGGAGATCAGCGGCGTCCACATCGCCTTATTGTGGAAGCTGCCGCGGTAATGCTCCATCGCGCTGTCGGCCAGCACGGAGCCGGCGATCATGCCGGCCGCCCGGTTGAGGCGGCGCGCGGCCTTGACCGTCGCCGTCTCTCCCAGGACTGGGACGGCCGGGAAGGCGAGCGATGCGGCGGCTCGCGTGGTTACCGCCCGCCCATGCCCCGCGGCGGGGCGAGCGGGCCAACCAGCGTCCAGGTCGCCTCGATCCCTCGTCAGGACTCGCCGGCTCAAGGCGTCCTCTCCCCTGCGAAAGTCCAGACCATCTAGCCCTTGCCCGGCAGGATGCCCGCCAGCATTTCCTTGGCGCTGTTCTTCAGCACGCTGCCGAGTTCAGGTTCGCTGCCCATCATGGTCATGAAGTTCTTCGCGTCCTTCAGTGTGATATGCGGCGGCAGCGGCGGCACGTTCGGGTCGGTGTACATCTCCAAAATGACCGGGCGGTCGGCCGCGAGCGCCTCCTCCCAAGCCGCCCCGATCTTGTCCGGATCGTTGCAGAAGATGCCCTTCAGCCCGATTAGCTCGGCATACTTGTGATACGGGAAGTCGGGGATGGCCTGGGTCAGTTCGGTCTTGCCGGCGCCGAGTTGCACCCGCTCCTCCCAGGTCACCTGGTTCAGGTCACGGTTGTTGAGCACCATGATGATGAAATGCGGGTTGGCCCATTCGCGCCAGTATTTCGACACCGTGATCATGACGTTGAGGCCGTTCATCTGCATCGCGCCATCGCCGATGAAGCCGATCACGACCCGCTCGGGGAACGCCATCTTTGCAGCCATTGCGTAGGGCGTCGCGGCGCCGAGCGAGGCGAGCCCGCCGGACAGCGACGCCTTCATGCCGCGACGGATCTTGATGTCGCGCGCATACCAGTTGGCGACCGAGCCAGAGTCGGCCGTCAGGATGCAGTTCTCCGGCAGGCGCGGAGACAGTTCCCAGAACACGCGCTGCGGGTTGATGGGGTCTGCCGAGCTCATCGCCCGCGCCTCCAATGTCTCCCACCAGGCGGCAACGTTCTTCTCGATCGTCGTGCGCCAAGCGGTATTGGTGTTCTGCTCCAGCATCGGCAGCAAAGCGCGCAGCGTCTCGGCACTGTCGCCCACCAGGCTGTATTCCATCGGGTAGCGCAGGCTGACGTTGGCGCCATCGATGTCAATCTGCACGCCGCGCGCCGATCCTGGCTTGGGCAGGAACTCGCTGTAGGGGAAGGAGGAGCCCACCATCAGCAGCGTGTCGCACTCCTGCATCAAGTCCCAGGACGGCTTGGTGCCGAGCAGTCCGAGCGAGCCCGTGACGTAGGGCAGGTCGTCGGGCACGGCGGCCTTGCCGAGCAGCGCCTTGGCGACCCCTGCGTTGAGCCGCTCCGCCACCGCGATTACTTCGTCTGTCGCCGACAGGCAGCCGGCGCCGACGAGCATGGCGACCTTCTTGCCCTGGTTGAGGATGTCTGCCGCGTGGCGCAACGACGTTTCGTCGGGCAAGCGGGACTCGCCAGGGTAGCCCACTCCGGTATGCGTTGTGCCATGCACCAGCGGCGGATCTTCGTAGTCGAGCAGTTGCAGGTCGTTGGGGAGGATGACGCAGGTAACGGCACGTTTGACCTGGGCGATGCGGACCGCGCGGTCGATGAGGGTGCGCACCTGGCCCGGCACGCTCGCCTCCATCACGAACTCGCTCGCCACGTCCTTGAACAGGTTCTGCAAATCGACTTCCTGCTGGTAACTGGCGCCGAGCGCCGTACGCGCCTGCTGCCCGACAATGGCCACCACCGGCACATGGTCGGCCTTGGCATCGTACAGCCCCGTCAGCAAGTGGATGGCGCCAGGGCCGGAGGTCGCGTAGCAAAGCCCGGGCTGGCCGGTGAACTTTGCATGCGCCGACGCCATGAAGGCGGCCATCTCCTCGTGGCGCACCTGGACGTAGTGCATGAAGCCCTTCGCCTTCTCGAGCGCCACGTCGAGGCCGCCAACACCGTCTCCGGGATAGCCATAGACCCGCGAGAGCCCCCATTCGGAGAGCCGCTTCCAAACAAATTCCGAAACGTTCTGCGACATGGCGGTATCCTCGCTCAAGGCCGTGAATGGAACGCGCAGCATCGGCGGCTGTCAATCTGGAGAGGGGGTCGAGTATGGCTGAACCAAAGATGCCGCCGTGGCGGTTGGTGCTGCAGCGGCCGTCGATCACCGGCGAAAGCCCGGTCTGGTGCGAGCGCACCGCCCGGCTCTACTGGGTGGATGTCCAGCAACCTGCGCTGCACCGGCTCGATCCGCAGACGGGCATCAACGAGAGCTGGATCATGCCGGCCTGGATCGGTTGCCTCGCGCTCGGCGGCGGTGCGGCCGATGGCAGCGTCCTGGTCGGGCTGCGCACCGGCGCGTACCGGTTCGAACTCGCCACCGGCGCGCTGTCGCTGGTCGCACCTGCTCCCTACGACCCGCGCCGGTTCTTCCTCAATGACGGCAAGTGCGACCGCGCCGGCCGGTTCTGGGTCGGCCCGATGCGCCACTCCTTGCTGCCGCAGGTCGGCGCGCCGGGTCCGGACGAGGGACCGCTGTGGCGGTTGGAGGGCGGCCAGCTTGTCGTCGCCGGCAAGCTCGCGACCCTGTCCAACGGCCTGGCCTGGAGCCCGGACGGCCGCACGATGTACCACAGCCATACCATGACCGGCGAGATCAACGCCTGGGACTACGACCCGGCCAGCGGTGAGATGTCGCGCGGCCGGCTGTTCGCCAAAATCGACGGTCCGCCTGGGCCGGACGGGGCGGAGGTGGACCGTGATGGTTTCTACTGGTCGGCCATCAATGGTCAAGGAAAGCTCATGCGCTTCGATCCGGACGGGCGGGTGGAGCGCAAAATTCCCGTGCCGTTCAAATTCCCGACCATGGTCGCGTTCGGCGGCCCGGACCTGCGGACACTGTTCGTAACCTCCGGGCGCTGGGCAATTGCCGACAAGGACGCGGCCGACCACCCGCTCGATGGCAGCATCGTGGCGATGGAGGCGCCGGTGCCGGGACTGCCATGCTCGCGATGGGCGGGATAGGGCTTCGGCGGCCGTCATTCGATGACCACCTCGACGCCATCGCTTGCGAGGATTTCGGTCCCGGCCGCATCGCCCCGGCGCGTGAAGCGGAGCGAGGCGGTGCCGCCGGCCGCACGCAGCCCATGCAGCGCCAGCCCGTCCACCCCATCGGGCAGCAGCGGCCGGCGGACGTGCAGGCGCTTGCCGAAGCCGTCGGCGTGCAGGCCCAGCAGCTCCGTGACCATGAACGGCACCGCCGCGGCGGACCAGGCCTGCATCGGGTCGGCGCGGGGCGTGTGGGTCGGGCCGTCGCCGGGCTGGCGCTGGGTGCCGGCGATGAACTCGGGCAGCCGCTCCCGCCGGAAGCCGTGCGCCGCATCCAGCGTCGCCGCCGTGATGCGGAGCGCCGCCGCGTCCTCGCCGTAGCGGCGCAGGCCGGAGACGATCAGTGAATTGTCGAAAGGCCAAACGCTGCCCTGCTGGTAGGCGAGCGGGTCGAAGGCGGCGTGCTCGGCCGATAGTGTGCGTACGCCCCAGCCGGAGAACATGTCCGGCTGCATGACCCGCGCCGCGACCCGGGCCGCGTGGCCGGGGCTGGCGATGCCGGTCCACAGCACCTGGGCGGCATTGGAGGTGACGGAGGCGACCTGCTTACCACCCTGCTCCAGCGCCAGGCAGTAGCAGCCTTCCGCCTCCATCCAGAAGTCGCTTGCAAAGCGCTGCTGCAGGTCGGCTGCCATCGCCTCCAAACGATCCGCGTGCCCCGCCTCCCCGGACCGGCGCAGCAAGCAGGCGGTCAGCGTCATGGCCTGGAAGGCGTAGCCCTGCACCTCGACCAGGGCGAGCGGCGGCACGGGGTAGCTGCCATCGGCCCGCAGCACGCCGGTGCCGGAATCGCGCCAGCTCTGGTTGACCGGCTGCTTGCCGTCCGCCAGCCCATCATAGGTTACATAACCCCGGCCCTCGGACAACTTCCGGTTGAGCCAGCCTAGCGCGGCGTCGATGTTGGGCCGCAGCTCCCCAAACAGGGCAAGGTCGCCGTTCCAGTCCACGTGGCGGGCGATGGCGATCAGGAACAACAGCGTCGAGTCCACCGCGGCGTAGCTTGGCGTCTGCGGAACCTCGTGCAGGTGGGCCAACTCGCCCACGCGAAGCTCGTGCAGGATCTTGCCCGGCTGCTCGCGGGTCTTCTCGTCGTCCTTCTTGCCCTGCCAGTGCGCCAGCGCGCGGGCCGTGCGGGCGCCGAGTTCGGGGTTGAAGGCGAGGCACTGGATGGTCGGCAGCAGGCTGTCGCGCCCGAACAGGCCCACGAACCAGGGCACCCCGGCGGTGGTGAAGCGGTGCTCGCCGCGCCGAACCTCCAGCAGGGCCACGTCCGACAAGGAGCGCGCCAGCACTTCGCCGAACCCCTTGCTCGACGTTTGCACCCGCGCATAGCCGTCCAGCAGCCGGCCGGCCGCCGCCTCCTTGGCTTCCCGCATCGCGGCGGCGCCTTGGGGCGTGCGGGCCGAGCCCGGTGGGGTCTCGCCCACCGGGCGCTCGTCCACCCGGCAGGTCACGATCAGGTCCAGGCTGGCCCGGGACGCCAAGGACAGCTCGAAATGCGCGACCGTCTGCTCGGTCGTGCGCGGGGCCACGACCGGCCGCAGGGAGAAGTCCACCAGCAGGGTGCGCCGCACGTCGTCCGCGCCCTCGTAGCAGAACCGCAGCGCCGTCCCGTCCCATTCCGGCGCCAGCAGCCAGCCCCGCTTGCCGGGCGGCGTGCCCCGCAGCACGAACATGCTCTCGAACGTCGTGCAGAACTCCAGCGACAACGGCAGCACAACGGCCTCGTCGGTGAAGTTGCGCAGGGCGATGGTGTCGACGAACACCGGTCCGTCGTCCAGCACGAGCAGCGTGCGGCGCAGGCTCAGCTTGTGGTCCGGGATCCTCTCGCCGTTCATGGTCCGCAGAGAGCTGTTGGTCAGCTCGATCTGCGCCGCCATGCCCTCGGCGTCGGACGCCATCAGCAGCAGCGGCTCGGTGCCGTGCAGCCGCAGGAGGTAGGCGCCGAGGTAGCAGGTATCGCGGTAGAACAGCCCGAACCCCGGGACCTCGAGGGGGAAGCTGCCGTCCTCCTGCGTCAGCAGCACCAGGTCGTTGGCCTTGAGCAGCAGGGGCCTGCGGATGTCGATCGAGAGCGGTCGGTCGGCGATGATCGGTTATCCCTGTGCCCCGACGCCCAAGAAGCGGGCCTCGGTGATGAAATGGAAGAACCGGCCGCTGAATGGCTTGAGCACCGCCAGGGTCATCCTGTGCGCCTCGGTCTTGATGTCGGACGCGAGCGAGGCGCGGATCGAGCCGAGGTCGGGGAAGTCCATCTCCAGCGCCATCACGACCGGAATGGCCCCGGGGTCCGCCTCGCGGGTCCGCAGCACGCGAACGTCCAGAACATGGGGGAACCGACGCCAGATCGGCTCCAGCCGCTCACGCACGTGGTCGAAGAAGGCGTCCTCGCCGCCCGCAACGATGGCTCCCTCGAAAACCGCGACGCGTGTCAGCATGGCTGTCAGTTCCCTCCGGTCCCGGGTTCACCCGTTGAGCCGGCCGGCGATGTGGTCGGCGACGCGCAGCGCGTTGGCGATGATGGTCAAGGTCGGGTTCACCGCGCCGATGGACGGAAAGAAGCTCGCGTCGGCGACATAGAGGTTGTCCACCTCGTGGGCGCGGCAATCGAGGTTCAGCACCGAGGCCGCCGGGTCGGCGCCGAAGCGGCAGGTGCCAGCCTGGTGCGCGGTGCCGTTGATCGGGATGCCTTTGCCGAGATAGAGGCTACGCTCGAACAGGTGCTTGTGCGCCCCCATCGGCTCCAGCAGCGCTTCCAGCTTGCCCTTCAGGCGCCGGGCTGCCTCCTCGTTGCCCTCGGTGATGTCGAGCACAACCTTGTCGCCGTCGTAGGCGATGCGGTTTTCGGGGCGCGGCAGATCCTCGCTTTGCAGCCAGAAGTTGATCGAGTGCTCCGCCATCTTCTCGAACGGCATCTCTGGCGCCCAGGACAGCCAGGAGGGCAGTGCCTCGCCGCGGATTTGCTCGCCGTGGGACGTCGCGCACATCTGGATCAAGCCCATCGGGTACTCCCAATCCGGCGAGCCGAAATAGTAGTCGCTGACCGCCAGCGTCTTCTGGAACACCGTGTTGTTCGGCTCTTTCAGGAGCGCCATGAGCACGGACATGTTGTGGCGCATGTAGTTGCGTCCCACCTGGTCCGACCCGTTCGCCAAGCCGCGCGGGTGCGCCTCGCTGGCCGAGCGCAACAGCAGCAAGGCGGAGCTGAGCGCGCCACAGGCCACGACGACGATATCGGCGGAGTATTGCTCCGTCCGCCCATCCCGGATGACCTGAACGCGGCTGACGGTCTTGCCCGAAGCGTCGGTTTCGAGCTTTGAGACGTAGGCGCCGGTGAGCAGGGTGAAGTTGGCGTGGGCGGCAAGCGTCGGATCGACGCAGATGACCTGGGCGTCGGCCTTGGCGTTGATGGCGCAGGGAAAGCCGTCGAAGGTGTCGCACCGGATGCACGGGCTGGTCGGCGTGGGCTTGCCGTCGCGCTCGTCGAGCAGGATGCCCAGCGGTAGGTGGAACGGGTGCAATCCTTCGCCGGCCAGCCGGTCGCTGAGGCCCTGGATGCGCGGCTCGTGGCTGACCGGCGGGTAAACGTAGGGCTTGCTCGACCACGGCTCATTCGGGTCCTCACCGCGCTGGCCGTGCACGTGAAACAGCGCCTCGGCGTCGCAGTAGTAGGGCTCGAACGCGTCGTAGCCGAGCGGCCAGGCCGGGGAGATGCCGTCCTTGTGCTGGAGCTCGCCGAAATCGCGCTCCCGCAAGCGGAACAGCGCCGAGCCGTACACCTTGGAGTTGCCGCCCACGTAGTAGTGCAAGCCGGGGTGGAACGTCTCGCCTTTCTTGCCATACCATGTGTCAGGGGCTTGGTAGGCGCCGGCCACGAACACGGTCTTGGCGTCCCAGTTGGCGCGCGAGCGGGGCAGGTAGCCGCCGCGCTCCAGCATCAGGATGCGCTTGCCCGTGGGTGCCAGGCGGTGTGCGAGCGACCCGCCCCCGGGGCCGCTGCCGATGACGATGACGTCATAGTGGTCGGATGCGGTCATGCGGTTGTCACCTCCGGGAAGCCGATTCGCGCGCTGGACCGGCTGCGGCGGCCTCGCAGCGCCGTTGTTGGCCGGACCGGCTTCCGGCCGCCGCATGAAGGTCGGCCACGGCCGCCAGGAACGAGCCGTGCACGAGCCCGAGCGGGATGTTGCCCAGCATCTCGCCGCTGTTCGGATCGATCTCCTCCGGGAAAAGGCCCAGGTCGTTGGCGTAGGCGAGGCCGCGCCCGATCTGCTCCGTCGCCTTGGCAAGCTCACCGCGCTTCACCCAGTAATGGGCCACCCAGAACGTGCCGGCCAGGAAGGCGCCCTCCTTCCAAGTCACCTTCTGGTTCTGGAGATGCCGGTGCAGCAGCCCGCCTCCTAGGCCGTACTGCCGCTCCAACTCGTCGATCGTCGCCGCCATGCCCGGATCTCCCGCCTCTACGTAGTCCCAGATCGGGAACAGCGCCGCGGACATGTCGACGAACCTGCTGCCAGGCCGGGCGCCGAACACGCCGTCCGGCCGCTGGCAGCGTGCGGACACGAACCCGCGCATGGCGGCGGCGGCGCGGCGCCAGCCATCGGCCCGGTCCGGCGTGTCCGCGTGTTCCGCGATCCGTTCGAGCGCGCAGGCCGAGAACACCAGGCCGGAGGTGTAATGGCGCTTTTTCGCCTCCTCCCAGATGCCGTGCGCGGGATCGCGCCAGTGCGCCCCGAGGAAGTCCGCCGTGGCGGCCGCCGCATCCCACCCGTCGCGCCCGCCGCAATGGGAATAGACCTCGCTGGCCGCCAGCACGAACCCGGCAAGGGAACCGAGCTGGAGCTGCTTGGCAGCCTTGTTGCCAGCCAGGTTTGGCCGCCCGTCGCGGTATCCTGCTACACGGAGCCTTCGCTGCGGCGGCACGCGTTCGCCGCCCACGGCGGTGACCGGATCGAGCAGGCCCTGGTAGCCGGTCCCGAGCAGGCTGCCCACGTAACGGAGATAGTGCCGGGCCGCGGCGCCGTCCGGCTCGAAACGGATCAGCGCGCGGACGATCATGCCGCTGTCGCGCAGCCACGAGTAGCGGTAGTCGAAGTTGCGTTTGCCGCCGATGATCTCGGGCAGCGAGGTGGTGATTGCGGCGGCGACCGCACCCGTTTGTTCATAGGTAAGCAGGCGCAAGGCGCGCAGCGAGGACTGCACGGCCTCGGCGAACGGGCCGTCATAGGAGCAGCGTGCCGCCAGCGCACTCCAGCTTGCCTCCGTTGCCGCCTGCCAGGCGCCCAGCGCTTCCCCGCTCGCCGCCTCGCCGGTGGAAACTTCCGAGAGAACGGCCCAGGACGGTTCGCCGCCCGGGACGCGCACGACGACCGCGCCGGCGTGGACCTCGGCGGGATGCGACGCCTGCAGGCGGTGGTGTCCGTCGATGATGACGGCGGCCGGACCATCGGCGCGCAGGTTCGGCACGCGCCGGCCGTGATCGGGGCGCGGCGTCAGCACCATCGCAAGCCCGGCCGGCGCGGCCGACAGCCGGCGGCAGATCGCACCGGGCGGCCCGCCGGCCTCGCCCAGCGGCATCCAATCGGTGACGGACAGCGTGCCCGCCGGGTGGCCCAGCGTAGTTTCCAGCACGCCGCTGTGCCCGAGGTAGCGCCGGCCCGTCGGAAACGATCCGTCCAGTTCGATCCGCCACGTCCCGCCCACGTCCGGGTCGAGCAGCGCTCCGAACAGGCTCGCCGCGTCGAACCGCCCGGGGCAGAACCAGACGACGTCGCCGGATCGGGTGACAACCGCGGCCGTGGAGCGGTCGCCGATCACGCCGAGGTCGGCAATGGGCGGTGAGGACCGGACCAGCCGCCCCAGCCCCACCCAACGCAGCACGCGGCCAGCCGTGCGGCGCACCCTTCGCCGCAGCGGGAACGATGGCTCAAACATGGAGCATCCCGGCAGGCAACCCCGGGATCAGGCCGGAGGTCATCGTCAGATATCCAGCCGTTTGGCAAGTTGATGCACGCTGGCGACGAAGGCGATCGCGGCCACTGCCCAGAAAGCGGTGCGGTGCCTGTCGGTGAACATCTCCCAACTGCCGGTTTTGGAACGGGCGTCGAACCGGCCATGCGCGCCGTAGTCGCCAGGCACCGGGTGGAACAGGTTGGCCGGAGGGTCCGCCCCGAGCTTCTCATGGGTGAGCTGGCCGGTATAGCCGGCTTTCGCCAGGTACTTGTCAATCAGCCCCGGAGCGATCCGGTTGGCGAGGATGGCCTTGATCGTCGGGAAGCCCACCCAGACCTGCCGGCGCCGGTGCGTCGCCGCGAAGAAGATCGCGCGCGCCGGCACCTCGGGCTGGTAGATCGGCGCGACCGGCTTGGCCTTCTCGCCCATCTTGTTCATCGCCCAGTCGAACTGCGGCGTGTTGACGGCCGGCAGGTCCACCATGGTCAGGTGCACGTCGAGCTTGTCGTGGATGATCTCCGAGCGAAGCGCGTCGGTGAAGCCGCGGATGGCGAACTTGGCGCCGCAGTAGATGGATTGCAGCGGCACCGACCGGTAGCCAAGCGCCGACCCCACATTGACGATGGTGCCTCGGTTTCGCGTCCGCATCCTGCGGAGCGCAGACATGGTGCCGTGGACCTGACCGAGATAGGTGACGCGGGTGCCGCGCTCGAACTCCGCCGCCGTGAGCTTGCTGACCGGCGCGAAGACGGTGGCCATGGCCACGTTGACCCAGACGTCGATCGGGCCGAGTTCCTCCTCCACCTTGGTAGCGGCAGCCTCCACGGCCTCGGCATCGGCCACGTCGGTCGGGATCGGCAACGCGCGGACGCCGTGCCGGCGCGCATCAGCCGCAGCCCGCTCCAGCCGGTCCTTGTCCCGTGACAGCAGCGCCACGTCGTAGCCCTGGCGAGCGAACTCATCGACCGTCGCACGGCCAACCCCCGCGCCGGCCCCGGTGATGACGACAATTTTCGGCATGGCACGCCTCCTCAGCACGCGGCAGGTCTGTTCGGCATGGTGGCTTGCCAGCCTGGGCCTGCCGAGCTGGCAGCGTCCAGCTTCGCGCACACTGCATAACATCGAAACCACCCTCATACCGTTGCAAAACATATCCGCAACTCACGAAAACTTGATGTCGACCCTGCACTTGTGTTCCGTTATCCGTGTCCAGCCGCGAGGCCGTCTGGCCTCGGACGCACCCCCGTCCGGCGACCGCCCCTGATGTCACGTGCGGGCTGGAGGAGTGAACATGCTTCCATCTGTGCGCACGAAGCCCTGCGAGACCCCGATCTGCGCGGCCCAACGATGGGGCTTGGATGACCGGCCGCCACTACGCGCAGCATCGGGCATGAGCGGACGGGGCGGGCGGAGGGTCCTGCTTTTAGCTGGCCTCGCGCTCGTCCTGTCCGGATGCGGGGAGAACGGCATTTCGTTCATGTTTCCCTTCGGGACGGTCGCCGCGCACCAGCGGGCCTGGTTCTTCTGGGTCGCCGGCCTGGTCGCGATCGTGGTGCTGCCGACATTCGTGCTCGTGCCGGGGTTCGCCTGGCGCTACCGCCGGACCAACAAGAAGGCGTCGTACCGGCCGGATTGGGCGTTTTCCTGGCCGCTCGAGTTTGCGATCTGGGGCATTCCCTGCCTCATCGTCGGTGCCCTCGCCTTCCTCATCATCAGCCAGGAAACCCGGTTCGACCCGTACGCGGCGATCCCCTCTGACCAGCCGCCGCTTGAGGTCCAGGTCGTCGCGTTAAACTGGAAGTGGCTGTTCATCTACCCCGAGCAGCACATCGCGACCGTCGGACAGCTCGTCATCCCGCAGGGCCGGACCGTCAGCTTCCGCCTGACAAGCGACGCCACGATGCAGTCCTTCTTCATCCCGGCACTCGGCAGCCAGATCTACGCCATGGCCGGCATGGTGACCCAGCTCCACCTGCGCGCCGACAAGCCCGGCACGCTGCTGGGTGAGAACACCCAGTTCAACGGCACCGGCTTTTCCGGCGACAAGTTCACGGTCTCGGTCGTCTCGCCGGACGCCTTCGCCTCCTGGGTCGCCGCCACCGGCAAGGATGGCCCGACCCTCGGCGCGGACAGCTACCGGACCTTGCAGAGCGATCGCAGCGTCACCCGCGACGGGGCCGACTTCCACCTGCCGCCCAGCGGCGCGCAGGCCTACGCCAGCGTGCAACCCGGCCTGTTCGACTCCGTCGTCTCGAAGTACCGGGCAGGCATGATGCCGCAAGGCCCCGGTAAACCCTAAGGGAGCCGCACTTTGCAGAACCTCGATTGGTGGTACGTCCTGTTCGGTAAGCTGTCGTACGACGCGCTGCCGTTCTACAGCGCCATTGCGACATTCGCGGCCGGTCTGGTCGTGTTCGGCGCGCTCACGGTCGCCGCCCTGCTGACGTATTTCCACAAATGGAAGTATTTCTGGTCCGAGTGGATCACCAGCCTCGACCACAAGCGCATCGGCATCATGTACATCGTGCTGTCCTTCGTGATGATGTCGCGCGCCGTGATCGAGGCGTCGATGATGCGCGCGCAGCAGGCGCTGGCGTACAACGCGCCGGGCTACCTTCCGCCCGACCACTTCTCCCAGCTCTTCACCACCCACGGCACGATCATGATCTTCTTTATGGGCATGCCGTTCCTGACCGGCCTCATCAACTACGTCATGCCGCTGCAGATCGGGTCGCGCGATGTCGCCTTCCCGATGCTCAATTCGGTCAGCCTCGGCACAACGGCGGCCGGCGCCGGGTTGATGATGGTCTCGCTGTGCGTGGGCAAGTTCTCCACCGGCGGCTGGAGCGGCTACCCGCCGTTCACCGAGCTGGCGTTCAGTCCCGGTGTCGGCCCGGACTACTGGATTTGGGCCGTGACCCTGAGCTCGATCGGCAGCACCCTGACCGGCATCAACTTCGCGGTCACGATCTACAAGAAGCGTGCGCCCGGCATGCACCTGTTCCGCATGCCGCTGTTCACCTGGACGACGCTGTGCACCAGCATCCTGATGATCTTCGCGATGCCGGCGCTCACGGTGGCCACGGCGTTGCTGGCGTGCGACCGCTATCTCGGCATGCACTTCTTCACCAACGCCGACGGCGGCAACATGATGAACTACGCCAACCTGTTCTGGCTGTTCGGTCATCCGGAGGTCTACATCCTGATCCTGCCCTCGTTCGGCGTCTTTTCCGAAACGATCTCGACCTTCTCGAGCAAGAAGCTCTACGGCTACATCTCGCTGGTGTGCGCCGCGATGTCTATCGCCGTGCTGTCCTTCACCGTCTGGCTCCACCACTTCTTCACCATGGGGCAGAGCATGAACGTGAACGCCGCGTTCGGCGTCGCCACCATGCTGATCGGCATCCCGACCGGGGTGAAGATCTACGACTGGATCCTGACGATGTTCCGCGGCCGGATCCGCTTTACCGTGCCGATGCTGTATTCGATGGCGTTCATCGTGCTGTTCGCCGTGGGCGGGCTGACCGGCATCCTGGTGGCCAACCCCGGCGTTGACTACCAGGTCCACAACACGGTCTTCCTGGTGGCGCATTTCCACAACATGCTCATCCCGGGTCTGCTGTACGGCATGCTGGCGGGCTACAATTTCTGGTTCCCCAAGGCGTTCGGTTTCCGGCTGGATCAGCGCTGGGGCGTGATCTCGTTCGCCTGCTGGGTGTCCGGTTTCCTGCTCGCCTTCATGCCGCTCTACGCGCTGGGCGCCATGGGCCTGCCGCGCCGGTCGGACGAATATTTCGAGGCGGCCTACCTGCCCTGGACGATCGCGGCCCTGTTCGGGGCCGTACTGATCCTGGCCGCGATGGCCAGCCTGGTTATGCAGCTCCTGGTCAGCATCAAGTACCGGGAGCGCTACAGCATGCCCCTTGGCGACCCGTGGAACGGCCGCAGCCTCGAATGGGCCACGCCGTCGCCGCCGCCCGAGTACAATTTCGGCGTGATCCCGACGGTGGGCGGGCGGGACACCTTCATGGCGCGCAAGCTTGACGGCACCGCCTACGACTCCCCACGCCAATACGAGGACATCGTCATGCCGCGCAACAGCATGATCGGCGCCGCCATCACAGTGGCAGGCGCGGGCGGCGGCTTCGGCCTCGTTTGGCACATCTGGTGGATGGCGGCGGGTGGCCTGCTGCTGGCCATGGCCGCCGTGATTGCCCGCAGCTTCATCCGCGACACCGAGCGCGTCATCCCGGCCGAACAGGTGCGGCGGGAGACCGAGGCGTGGCTGGAAGCCGCGAGGTCCGAACCGCCGGCCACTCGCGAGGAGGAGATGATGCCCGCCAACCACGGGCTGGCCGAGGCAGCAGCGGCATGAGCGGCGTCGCCCAAGAGGAGCGGCTCTACCCCGGCCTCAACCTCCGGCGGGACGACCCGGACCACAAGGGTGCCGAAGAGGCCGTGTTCGGCTTCTGGGTCTTCCTGATGAGCGACCTGATCCTGTTCGCACTGCTGTTTGCCACCTACGTCACCATGCTCGGCGGGGAGGCAGGCGGTCCCGGGCCCAAGGACCTTTTCGACATCAAGAGTGCGGCTATCGAGACAACGTTGCTGCTGCTGAGCAGCTTCACCTTCGGGATGGCGTCGCTTGCACTCAAGCATGGCCAGCACCGTATCCTGCTGTTGCTCTGGCTTGCCGCGACGCTCGCCCTCGGCCTGACGTTCCTCGGATTCGAGACGCACGACTTCATCACCGCCATCGCCAAGGGCGGGGGCCCCAGCCGCAGCGGCTTCACGTCCGCGTTCTTTGCGCTGGTGGGCACGCACGGGCTGCACGTGACGTTCGGCTCGATCTGGATCGCCGTGATGATGCTGCAGGTGCTGGTGTTCGGCCCCGATCGGCTGGGCAAGACGCGCCTGCTCCGGCTCGGCCTGTTCTGGCACTTTCTCGACATCGTCTGGGTTGGGATATTCTCGGTCGTCTACCTGCAAGGACTCGCCTGATGAACGAGGACGACTACGGCAGCGAGTTCCGCTCCTACCTGACCGGCCTCGGTTTGGCGCTGCTCCTGTCGGCGCTCCCGTTCGCCTCGGTCGCCTGGCATGTCTTTCCGCGGAGTTGGCTGCTGTGGCTGATCGCGGGCGCCGGTCTGATCCAGATCGTCGGGCAGTTCCGCTTCTTCCTGCACATCGACCTGTCGCGCTCCAAGCGGGACGACCTTCAGCTGATCCTGTTCTCGACGCTGATCGCCGTCCTGATGGTGAGCGGGACGATCTGGATCTACCTCAATCAACAGATGCGGATGATGTGATCGCCGTCCGCCCGCGCCCTCGGCACAGGCAGACGGCGACGCCACTGGAGCCTGTTCGGTGCAGATCGAAGCATGGTTCCCGTCAGCAGAACTGCTCCGGCCCATGTTGGAGATGCTAGATGGACACGATTAGCTTCGGTTTGGCTGTCATCGCAATGCGGCGCTCAACAACCCTGTTCCACAGCAGAAGCGCGGCCTCCGCCCAGGAGGAACACCGGTCGCTTGACCTGAAGGGCTTGGTGTTCAAAGCGGCGGAAACTCTTGACCGGCAATCAGGGCGTGCGATGGGTCAGTTGGCGCAGCAACCGTCGGACATGGCGCGCTACGACCGCCTGACCGCTCCACGGAACCAGGACGAAAGCCTGTTCTCTTGTAACCCCATAGGCACCCGGTGTCCGTGCCTCTCCGGGCGCGGGCCGTGCCGCGCGGGCAGCCCGGACTGATCCGTTCCAACCAGGAGAGAACCGCCATGCTCGGCACCATTACCCTTATGCTCGCCAGCCTCCTTGCCGCCCGCGCGTATGCCCGTCCCGACTCGGGTATATCGCCCAGGCTCGGGAGCGGGATCACCTCCAGCGACGGTAGCGGCACGAGAGCGCTGGGCAACCAGCCCAACCTAGGCGTGACCACACGCGTTGGGCCTGGCCGATGAGGATGCTGGCGACAGGCATTCTCCTTGCCGCCACCTCCGCCGTTGCTGCACCGGTGCCGCGAAATGGCAACACCTACGACTTCAAGCACCATCAGCCAACCCATGCCGGGGTGGTGCGGCGCGAGCACCGCGCCGGGGTGGAGGCATCCCCAGCCCAGGTCAAGCGGAAAGCCCAGACAGTGCGGCACCTGGATCGCAAGCTGCTGCGTGAGGAGGCCGTTCCCCTTCCACGTGACCCCGTCAGCGTGTTGCCGCCGTGAGGGAACATGCCGAAGGGGCAATCATGCGCCTCTCACACCAAGCAGACTGGGGCTCGGATGCGTTTCGCCACTGCTGGAAGCCAGGGGCAGCATGGCACCTTGTTCGGTCGTTGGCAACTCCAACGCCCACCTGCCCTGACCCAAAACTCAAAGCGAAGGAAACCGGCATGTCACGCCTGACGTTTCCACGTGCGGCATCTGCCCTCCCAGCCCTGGCCGCCTGCCTTTTCGTTGCCGCCTGCGCCACGCCGCAGCAGCGGGCCGGGGACCGGGAGAACCTGCTGACCGCTGCCGGCTTCACGGCCCGGCCGGCGAACACACCCGAGCGCGTGACCTCGCTCCGCACCCTGCCGGCCAACAAGGTGGTGCAGCGTGTCCGTAGCGGGACGGTCCGCTACGTCTATGCCGACCCGCTGGTCTGCGGCTGCCTGTATGTGGGCGACCAGGCGGCCTATGGGCGTTACCAGCAGGAGGTGTTCCAGCGCCGCCTAGCCGACGAGCAGGCCATGACGGCGCAGATGAACCAGTTCGCGTGGGACGACGGTCCGTGGGGGCCAATATACTGACTCGGACGGCAAGGCCCAACGAATGGCAGGCCGGGCGCGCTACCGCCCTGGTCCATCCCTGGACAACCCTGAAAGGCTTCTCACCATGGCCGACTTCGACCCCGACGCCCAGGCTCTTGATGCTCAGCCTGGCAACGTGGGCGAACTGCACCAGCGCTCCGCCGCCGGGCACCCGGCCCTGACCACCAACCAGGGCGTGGCGGTCAGCGACGACCAGAACTCGCTGCGCGCCGGCGCCCGCGGCCCGGTGCTGCTGGAGGACTTCATCCTGCGGGAGAAGATCAACCACTTCGACCACGAACGCATCCCCGAGCGCGTCGTCCACGCCCGCAGCTCGGCTGCGCACGGCTACTTTGAGTTGACCGACAGCCTGGCCGACGTGTGCCGGGCCGCCATCTTCCAGCGTGTGGGCGAGCGCACGCCCGTGTTCGCTCGCTTCTCGACCGTTGCCGGCAACGCGGGCTCTACCGATGTGGCACGCGACGTGCGCGGCTTTGCGGTGAAGTTCTACACCCAGGAGGGCAACTGGGACCTGGTGGGCAACAACATCCCGGTGTTCTTCATCCAGGACGCCATCAAGTTCCCCGACCTGATCCACGCCGTGAAGCAAGAGCCGGACCGCGGCTTCCCGCAGGCGGCCAGCGCGCACGACACGTTCTACGACTTCGTCTCGCTGACGCCCGAGGCCATGCACATGGTTTTGTGGGTCATGTCTGACCGCGGCATTCCCCGCAGCCTGCGCATGATGGAGGGCTTCGGCATCCACACCTTCCGGCTGCTGACACAGGAGAGCCACAGCACCTACATCAAATTCTACTGGCGGCCGAAGCTCGGCACGCAGTCGGTGGTGTGGGACGAGGCGGTCAAGATCAGCGGTGCCGACAGCGACTACCACCGCCGAGACCTGTGGACTAGCATCGACGAGGGCCACTTCCCCGAGTGGGAACTGGCGGTGCAGCTCTTCGACGACGATTTCGCCCACAAATTCGACTTCGACGTGCTGGACGCGACTAAGCTGATCCCCGAGGGGGTGATCCCGCTGCGGGTGATTGGGCGCATGGTGCTGGACCGCAACCCCGACAACTTCTTCGCCGAGACCGAGCAGGTGGCGTTCTGCACCACGCACCTGCCGCCGGGCATTGACTTCACAAACGACCCGCTGCTTCAGGGGTGCAACTTCAGCTACCTCGACACGCAGTTGAAGCGGCTCGGCGGCCCCAACTTCGCGCAGATCCCGATCAACCAGCCGCGCTGCCCCATGCAGAACTTCCAGCGCGACGGGCACATGTCCATGCAAGTGCCCCGGGACCGCGTCGCCTACGAGCCGAACTCCTTGGCTGGCGCCTTGCCGCGCGAGAGCGTCCAGGCCGGCTACGCCAGCTTCCGCGAGCACGTCGAGGGCGACAATCTGCGGGTACGCCCGGACAGCTTCGCCGACCACTTCAGCCAGGCCCGGCAGTTCTACGTCAGCCAGACCAAGCCCGAGCAGGACCACATCATCGCCGCCCTCACCTTCGAGCTGAGCAAGGTCGAGACCCCGTCCGTGGTCGCCCGGATGCTGGGCCAGCTCGCCAACATCGGCGAGGGCATCGCCAAGCGGGTCGCGGCCGGGCTGGGCCGCACGGAGCCGGTCGAGCCGGTGGCACCCGCTGTGCCGGTGCGGACCAACCTGCCGCCGTCGCCGATGCTGAGCATCCTGGCCAAAGCCAAGCCGACGCTGGAGGGGCGCACGGTTGGCGTGCTAGCGTCCGAGGGCTTAGATGCCGCCGTGCTGGCCGCGCTGCGGCAGGCGGTGGCCGGGGCGGGCGGAGTGCTGAAGGTGGTCGCGTTCAAGGTCGGCGGCGTAACGGCAGGCGACGGCACGCCGATCCGCGCGGACATCAAGCGCTCCTGGCGCGACCTCAAGCGGCACCACCTGGCCCATCAAATGTTTAGAAACGTGACCGACTTCAACAGCGCCATTCACGCCGCCGTCAAAAGTCTCAATAAGACGCATGGTGCCCTACCCGTGTGGCAACCTAAAAAAAGCTGCTTAGACCATTTGCTGGCCGCGATTGTTCACCACTGCGGCCAGCGGCTTTTCCCGGTAATCCAAATCAATGGCAAGGAGTCGGCAGTGGTCACGCGAGATCTCACAACCCGGTGGCAGATCGCTGCCACAATGGCTTTGCTCTGCGGGGGACTTCCACTGCCCGCTGCTGCACAATCCCTGACTTGCCCAGTGCCACAGATGCCGCATGGTCCGGGCGTGTTGAAAGAGTCGCCGTCCCAGATCGCGGAAACGAGCAGCCTCCTTGCGAGCGGCGATGCGGTCAATCGCGCGCCGGAAGTTGTCGCCGATCTCCGCAAACGGTACCCGGGTGTCGCAGATGCGGAAATCGAGAACTATCTGGTCACGGCGTATTGCCCCGTTGCCGCCAAGCTCAACGGGTTAAGCGTGGCGGAGCAGCAGGCCCGAGTTGATCAATTTGCGCGCCAGGCCAGTGTCGCGGTGTATGGCCATTGATGCTGGCGCTTCCTCGGCGGTCCGAAATAACAAGGGTCTGGTCATGACTTGATCGACATTCTAAGCCGCGTCTGTGACCGGCTGCATAATGACGGTTTCCGCTATGGCAGGCTCTCCCGCACTTTGCGTAGAGCCAACCTTCCCGATTTGAACGATAGATGATTGATCTCACCATAGAAAGAGCGATTGCCGATCTGGCTGTATGAGGCATGATACTGGAAGCCACCCTAATCCAAGATCCGCTTCAGACATCAGCGCCTTATCTGTTCCAGGCAATCGTTCACCGCCACGCAAAGCGCGGGAGAGCCCGTGGAGGATCAGCCTGGGGCTTGGCCGCTATATTTCCGCGCAGATCGCACGTGCCCATGGCGGAACGCCCGAGGTGGCGTCCTCCCAGGCGGAGACCAACTTCACCTTTCGGATGTCATACCAACGGCCGTCTGCTCTGATTCAAACGTGAGTAGGAGCGGCTCGGCGGGGTGTGCCTCGGTTTGCTTCCATGATGATGGGGGCTGGCATGACGGTCGCGATCACGCAGACGGAGAACACGGCGGCGGAGCTTCGCCGGTTGGCGGGTCAGTCGGACGACGCGGCCGTGGCCCGGCGGTTGCTGGCGCTGGCGCTGATCCTGGACGGTCACAAGCGTGAGGACGCTGCGCGGCTTGCGGGCATGAACCGGCAAGCCTTGCGCGACTGGGTTCACCGCTATAACGCCGATGGCGTGAAGGGCCTTGCCGACCGGCACGGCGGCGGCGTTGAGGCGCGCCTGACGGCCGAGCAGAAGGCAGAAGTTGCAGGCTGGATACGGACCGGGCCTGACTCGGAACAAGGTGGTCCCCTGGCGCTGCGCGGACATACTCACGTGTGAGTCAGAGCAGGCGGCCGTTGGTATGAGATCCTGCCCGGCGTCGAGCACCTGCAAAGCCGCTACCTGAACAACCGCGTCGAGGTGTCGCACCAACCGACGCGACGACGAGAGCAGCAGATACAGGAGTTCAAATCAGCGCACCATGCCCAGCGCTTCCTGTCTACCCACAGCCGCATCCACAACCAAGTCCAGCCCCGCCGCCATTGCCTGACCGTCTCCGACCATCGTGCTGCTCGCGACGCCGCCTTTCGCACCTGGGGCGAGGTTGCCGGCGTCGCGTCTGCCGCGTGAGACCCTGATCAGCGGCAAGCCCCCGGTGTCGCCTCAACCCACAACCTGCCAACGACCCAACCAGGGATGCGCAGTTACTGATGTCGCTCAGTCACTGTTAGACGGGCGAGCAACTTTTGCATCCTGCCGCCTCTTCTCCGCAAGCAGCACCGTTTCCACATAGTTTGGCACGGAGCGGTTCTGGTCCTCCGCAGCCTCCTTCACAAACCGTAGAAGATCGGGCTTGAGCCTCAAGGTGAAGGCGTCACGTTCGGACATCTAATACTCCGGTTGCAAGCGATGCATGCAAGGCTGGTCAGAGTGGCCTGACCTTGGCTTTATGACCAAGCCATCATCACCCAACGTAAAGCTGTCAAGATACCTTAATCCGAACCGGAGCAGGTCGGATAACATGCGATAGCAACTTAGACTCTCCAGCTGGTTCGCCGTCGCGAGCCTTTGAGCATCCCGGTTCTCCTCCCGGATGCCCTGTAACGATACAAAGGTTTGTTTGTATTGTTAAAGGGTGCACGGGAAGAGAACCGGTATGCTCAAAATCTGCGCCGGCGCACCAGCAGGAGGGTTCATGCTGCCATCATAAGCTATCCGACTTGCTCCGGTTCGGATCAAGGCATCTTGACCAATCTATATCGGATGGCGATGATCTGGCCATCAGGTCAAGGTCAGGCCACTCTGACCTGCCTTGCACACATCGCTTGCAACCTGAGCATTGAATGTCTGAGCGTGATGCGTTCACCCTGAGGCTGAAGCCCGATCTTCTGCGGTTTGTGAAGGAGGCAGCAGAGGACCAGAACCGCTCCGTGCCAAACTACGTGGAAACCGTGCTTCTTGCCGAAAAGAAGAGGCAGGAGGGGACGACCCAGCTACCAGGCGTGGACTGATCAACTTTCCAAGCCAGGATAAGGCCTCCCGCTCCTCAACCCTTGGAGACTGACCCAGATGTGTGCCTACAGGTCAGCACGGGCTTCCCCACTGCTATCTGACCAGGGCTATGCAAAACGCCCGCTCGGCACCGCTCAATGTAATGGCCACGCCCTGACGATCAGCCAGGTGCCGAAGCCGACGACCAGGCAGGACAGCGGCAGTCCCATGCGCCAGTAGTCGCTGAACCGGTAGCCGCCGGGTCCCATCACCAGCAGGTTGTTCTGGTGGCCGATGGGCGTCAGGAAGTCGCAGGACGCGCCGAGCGCCACGGCCATCAGGAAGGCGTCCGGCCCGAAGCCGAGGTTGCCCGCGACCGAGGCGGCGACCGGCCCCATCACCAGCACCGCCGCCGCATGGTGCAGGAACGGCGTGACCAGCATGGTGGTGACCAGGATGAAGCCGACGGCCAGGCCGCCCGGCAAGTGGGCCGCAACGACCGTAAGCGCATTCCCGATCAGCCCCGCCGCCCCGGTCTCCTTCAGCGCCTCGCCCACCGGGATCAGGCAGCCCAGCATGACGATGATTGGCCAGTCTATCGCGTCATAGGCCTGCTTCGGGCTGAGCACGCGCAACAGCACGACCAGCACGGCCGCAACGAAGAACGCCACTTCAGCCGGAACCAGCCGCGTCGCGATCACAAGGATGACGGCCGCCAGGACGCCGACGGCGAGCAGCCGGGGCCGGCGCTGGCCGAGCGCCAGGTTGCGTTCGGCCAGCGGCAGGCAGCCGAGCTGGGACAGCACCTCGGTCAGCGCGCCCTGCCGGCCCTGGATCACCACGGTGTCGCCGACCCGAAAGCGGGCCTTGCGCAGCCGGTCCCTGATCCGCAGCCCGCTGCGTCCCACCGCGAGCACGTTCACCTCAAAGCGCTGGCGCAGGTGCAGGGTCTCCAGGGTTTGTCCGGCCATCAGGGAGCCGTCGGTGATCACAGCCTCCACCGACTCCAGCTCGTCGTCCTTGCTGCCGGTCTTCGGCAGCTCGACGGCGCCGAGCAGCTCCAGCCCGCCTTGGTCGATCACCGGCTTGAGCGCGACGGGGTCGCCCTGCAGGATCAGCAGGTCCCCGGCATACAGGGTCCAGTGCCGGCTTGGGATGTAGCGGCCATGCCCCTCCCGGATGATCGCCGACACGACGACATCCCCGCCGCCGAGCGCCTCCAGCTCGCCGACGGTCTTGTCCGCCAGCGGCGACCCTGCCGGCAGCCGGGCCTCGCTGGTGTAGCTCTCGATCTCGAACCGCCGCTCGGCCGGGGCCTGCCCGGTGCGGCCCTTGGGGATCAGCCGCCAGCCGAACGCGAGGAAGCTGACCGCCATGACCGAGAGCGGCAGGCCGACCGGCGTGAAGTCGAACAGCGTGAACGGGCGGCCCTGCGTCTCCTGCCGCACGGCGGAGATCAGCAGGTTCGGCGACGTGCCGACCTGGGTGATGGTGCCGCCAACCAGCGAGCCGAACGCCAGCGGCATCAGGTAGAGCGACGCCGGGCGCCGGCTGCGCTCGGCAGTCTGGATGGCGATGGGCATGAAGATGCCCAAGGTGCCGACGTTCTTCATGAACGCTGACAGGAAGGTCACGCAGGCCGTCAGGACCCCGACCTGCAGCGAGGTGGTGCGAAGCCGCGTGAGCAGCCGGCGCATGACGGCCTCGACGACGCCCGAGACGGCGATGGCGCGGCCGAGCACCAGGACGGAGGCGATGATGATGATGACGGGGTTGGAGAAGCCCTCGAACACCTTGTCCCGCGGCACGATGCCGGTCAGGGTCGCGCAGGACAGCGCCAGGGCGGCGACGATGTCGTAGCGCAAGCGGTCGGACACGAAGAGGCCCAGCATGCCGGCGACGACCGCGAAGGCCTCGATCTGGTGAAGGGTCAAGCGCACGCTCCTGGAGGATGGACTGCAACAGTTGGCAGCCGCTTTGCAAATCGCGAGGCCACCGGTGTGGCCCTTTGAGCCGTCAAGCAGGATGGCTGCAGCGGCGATGCTGCGCGCCGAAGGGCTGAATGGCTTCATCTCGGCATTCAAGTGCAGTGGCTACAAGCGCCACCCTTGACGGACGATTGAGGACCCATGACGGGTGAAG
>JAABUQ010003401.1_pt1 | contig 29216 bp, 17 predicted proteins | sample 5560001 | NCBI WGS metagenome assembly JAABUQ01 (sample SAMN10711888, study PRJNA513371) | rock metagenome | isolation source: Antarctica rocks | place: Antarctica: Victoria Land, Finger Mt nord | collected 2015-12-18 | reverse complement strand
ATTTAGAAAATTTAATAAATATTTATTTATATATTTTATATTTTATTATATTTTTAAAGTTTTTAAAATATTTAATAATAATATATATAAATATAAAATACAAATTTTTTAATTATATAAAACTTATATAAAATATATAAAATATATAAATAAAAATTTTTAATATTTTAATATTTTAATATTCATATTTATAATTTATTATTATATTTAATTTTATTATTTATCAATTAATTTATATTAATAAAGGTTTATATAAAAATATTTAAAGAACTTTATAATTTATATTTTTTAAATATTTAATATAATATATAAGTTTAATATATATAAGGGGCTAATAAGGTATTCTCGCTTTTTTAGGTATATTATAAAAACGGCCTAGGTTATAGGTTATAACGCACCCAAACGGACCCCCTAATAAATGATACTTCCCACAGGATCCTTTTGACGGCTGCCTAGGGGAGGCTTCGGTAACGGGATTTACCCGTCCCGCCCTGCCAAGGCAACCCTGAGCAGGCACAACTTCCTGGCGCAATCAACACATTGAATAGTCCACTCGCAACTTCCGGCGATGTATGTTTATCGTATTGTATTCCGATTCCAATCGTTTCCTGAGCATATAGCCCCCGCTATAAGCTATGCTATCAAATTATAAACGCGCGACCGTCTTCCAATATACAGATTTCAATATACCTGCTCTTTGCCGTTTGGTAAGCAAGCTGCGTAGAGGGCAGTATTGTTTTTGCGATACTTCTCAGGTACTAGCATATAGTAGCTTTAACTGGACAATCCTAGTTTTGTTCCGTAACGGGGTAGAGTAGGTGCTCCGTTCCCTACTTGACGACGGTGCAATTAAGTCGGATAAAACGAACCTCTTGCTGTTGGCTAGTAAAGCCGCTACTCTTATATATATCAGGGCCAATAGTACAATCCCCGTTCCCGAAGTCTTTGCATATAGGTAAGCCATTCTCCCTATTCAAATTTGGATCGGGCTAACGATCGAATAGCTGTTCTAGGGAGAATGATATCGGCATCCCATATATCCTTATGAGTAAAGCTCACGGCACGCCTCTGCAGCGCAATTTTTGTCCTTCAAAGTGCTTGCTTCAACTGACGACGCTATTCCTTGGCCAATACAAGCAGACTCAACCAGAGAAGATCTCATCTCGTTGACAGATTCCCCCGAATCGAAACTGAGCTTAATCTCCTCGCCATCCTTTCGCAAACTCGAGGAATTGCCGTCTTCAAATTCAGGGGTAGAATTCAGTTCCAGTACCGCAAATATCACCGCCGTGAACAACGTCTTGCTAACATCAGTCCCTATTTTAACCACCCAATTGCAAGATATTCTGAACGCAGCAAAGCAGCAACTGGTCAACCTCCAGGGAATAACGAACTTCTATCAATGCAATCACACAGGCTGGTCGTTCGAAGTTGCTTTTGTGGAAGGCGAGAGTGTGCATTACGCCACCCTCTCAGCGATAGTGACGAGGATCTTATATCACCTTCCCGACGCCGCACAATTCAACGTGACAAAACACGCGTCGGAGTCATCAAGAGGGGTTCGGTGGCGATTGCCAATATAGTCACACTGCCTTTGGTCCCGCAAGCAGCTATTTCCAGGACGCAGTGCCAGTGGTAGGCGCCGATGAGACGCTAGACATGACGAATGCAACGGCGTGGGAAATGGCTCTAGGAAGCGACGACGTGATGCTAACCACCCTCCGAGTCAATGCAGTAACAACAAGCAAACAACCTTTCGACCCACTCATCCTCGACTACTTCAACGCCACCGTACCCTCCGCCGATGATCTCAGCAAAGCCGCTTCAGCCAAACGCGACGACGTCGCAATTGGTCCAGAGCGAATGCTATTCTACGAAATCGACCGCGATGTGCTATACATAACCATCAGCGTCTATGAAAACCCCAACGAAGACACCGCCGTGCGGAACTCCTCCATAACCGAGTTCCCCTCCCTGCTCCTCTCCTGCGCCGTCGCGGTCGGCACCGCCGAGCGAGCAATCGAAGATCTATCCGACCCCGTTCCTCCATCGGGCGTGAGAGTCGCGGAACTGACTCAAGCGGCCTCGTCGGCTTTTGTGAGCTACTACCCACTAGGCCGCGCTGCGGTCAAGCTCTCAATGACTTTTCATGATTTGCCTGCTGGTACTGTTGCGCAGTGGGGGTATGCAGGCTGCTATGATCATGTTATTGATGTGCTTGAGCAGGTGATAAGGGAGCATAAGCGGAGGGATTTGGTGCCGAATGTGCAGGGGCAGGTGTGGGTTGAGACACTTGATGAGGCGGGCAATGGTGTTAGTGCTAGGATTGGCGAGTATGAGATTACTGCGATGGAGGTTTAGTAGATGATCGTTTCGTTTGGAATGGTGCGGGCTGTTATCACCGTGGGTTGAAAGGGAAGCGGAAGACTGCAAGCGTTCAAAGCGTCGGAGTCGCATTATGGATGATTCTTTGAAGGAGGGCGATGGCTTAGGAGTCAGTGTATGAAAGATCCCAACGCCGGGGTTCATTTCGTGGGAATGCGGAGCTCTAGTTCAACATACCTCATTTTGATTCTGGCTTCTGGTCCTTTTCCTCGGGCCATTCATAGAAATGCTCCGTTTTGATAGGTTCGTTGTAGGCATCGAAACAGCAGAGTTCGATGTGAGGTCTTGGGTCTTTTTTCGATACAAGTACGTGCTCGCTGACAATTCAAATTAGCTGTTGCAAGTGGAGCGGTCCACGAATTGGCACATACCGCACGATAGCTGTCACGGTACCCTCAGGTACGGCGGGATTGTGCTTCGCCTCCAAGATTCTGGTGAGCTCCGGCTTGTCCACTAGCTCCTCCTTTCTGTTCCATTCATCGGTCTCAATTGCTAACTTGGCGATGATGAATTTGTTCTTTTTGAAGAATTTGCCCATGGGCACGGCTTTTCTGATGAAGTTGGCGGTGGTCGCCATCATGAATGTTTGTCAAACAGATGAGGTGGAATGAGCTTGAATTGTTTCAAAGTTGGTGTGGGAGGGGTGTGTAAAGCATGGAAAGCTATTCTCGCAGGATGAGTATAGTCACTCTAATTCACCCAGCTTGCATATGCACGTGTAACGAAATTCATTCACTACGTTTCCCCGCCTATTGGTAACGCCGAGAGGCCGAACGATTATTCATGTGCAATTGCTATGGAACAGGATGCTGCAGAAGTCTTCTTGCCGACCATCGGTCTCTCGGATCAGGCTTCATAATATCATGAAGGAAATCTATATCCTTTTTCCCGAACAACATGGCAAGGCCATTTGAATACGGTGTTCTCCCTCTATTTTCCTCAATGACCTGCTCGACCGCTTGCAGTTGTTCCATTGTATGTGGAGTTGCGATTTCGGCGAAGCTCTCTTGGAACGGTCCATAGAATGCTGATTGGCGTATGATGATTTGGGCGTCATAAGCTTCTTCGTCTTCATCCTTATCGAAACCAGGAGGACTGAAGACATGTACCATGCTGAGTAGGTACATCAGCTAAAGAGGAGATCAGTATTTTTCTGTCAAGACTTGTCATTATGACTTGCAGTAGCACCTAATGACCATATATCCACGGCGACTGTCCACGGCAAGGTCAATAGCACTTCTGGAGCGCGATAGGGTGCAGCGCCAATGATATGATTTGTGTCTGGCTGCACTTTGACCACGTCTCCCAAGTCGCATAGCTTCGGATTGCTGAGCCCAGCACCTTCTTCCGCGTGATCCACGAGAATGTTGTCAGGCTTGATGTCTACACAGCATAAGCATCGAATCAGAGGAGAGCATGCTGCAAGGGATGCATTGCAATTCCTCTACCTGTGTGTGCGATTCCCAACGCGTGCAAATCTCTCAGCCCCTCAAGCACAGCCTTTGCCACGCTCCTGACCTCGCCTGACTGAAGCTTTCGTTCCGGCCGTGCATTGACAACGCTTTGCATATTGCTAGTGAGCCTCTCTAGCACCATGATAGGCTGCTCTTCAATCTCGTCGAGCAGTTGTCGAATCGAGCGGTTGCCCTGGAGCTGCTTCAGAGCGGCGACTTCAATGTCTTACCGTATCTGAGGCGCAGTTTTGAGTATGACGCTTCTCTCGAGTTTCGTATCCCTATAGTAGTCCTTAGAAGCAGGCCTACGAACACTTTGATAGGAAAGTTGCTGCCACTCACTGTGCTAGCCAAACGCTTTAGCAATCCTTCCGAACCTGCTCGAGGACCCGATAGTCGTGGCCCTGCACGCTGCGGAGAATGTTACCAGGCCGCAGCAGCGACATGGCTTTGGCTCGACTCATCCTGCGGATGATGAACTGGGCGACTTACTTACCTGACATTTGGGGCTTTTCATGGCACAGGCCGGAGAATCGTTGTTCCGGCCGACCAGCCAGCCTCAATCTACCAACGGAATTCACTAAGAATATCAAAATCAATCATCTTGTGGTCGACTACAATACCAAATTTGGACCGGAGGACCGCATTCTGGCATAAAGTAGTGATTACTTTAATAATTTTTGCAGCAGTGTTGTTCTAGAAAATAACACTGCAGAGCTTGTATGTCTTGGGAAAGGGTAGATATCTGTTCGATATGGTCAGCGTGTGGGAAAAGACTGGCCAGAAACGCTGATTTGCCAATGCTGCTCGATGGAGGTGAAGCGAACTCGTCTCTCTCTCTCTCTGCAATTGCTCACTCGAAAACGATGTGTTGGAAGACGAATGCACGACGCCGGAAATACTCATGCAGGCTGGTGGGTCTCCAACAAGAAGGCGCCTAATCCCAGTCGCGTTCGTAGTAGAGTGCCATGATTGGCCACAGTCGCAGCTAAAGCAGGCGGAATCCTGTATATAGTATGCTTAAAGCGGCATCGATCATTGTCCTTAAAGGACAAGGTCTGGAGCCTGGGGTTTCCTCATCCCCACGACATCGCTAATCCGCGACACCTTCTGCTCGCTTTAGAACAGGGCTAATACATCGCTTCGTTAGTCGAACCGAGTTTGCTGACCTGACCTTGATATCGACAAGGCTGCTAGCTACATGACTAGCATCCAACTCAGTTGATCGGCCCACACTTTTAGCCTTCGTCATTTTTCGGACTTTGGCTTATTGCAGACAGGGAGCGAGATTGATTGGTGTTCTTCACCCAGCCGTGTGCATCTTCACATCATGTCTTCCAACTCTGCGGAGGCCGTGAGATCCACTCGACTGAACAAACTTTTCGGCTCAGTCTTGCAAGGGAAACGTAGCATCAAGAGCCTAGCGGACGCGAAATTGTTCATCGAGGCAGTCTGCCACCAATCAGATCACCTGGATTGTGTAGAGAAGCTCGCTGCCAGCTCGGATGGGCTGATAGCTCTCAAGACCAGTCTAAGAACAGATGTTTCCCTGTCATTTGTTAACGAGCATACAGCTACTTTTCTACGATATATCTCCGAACCGGCAGTCAGACAAGTTTGCAATGGCCAGTACCTCAAGAAGCTTCTTGTCATCATCGCCGACCCACCGACTCTATGGAACGCCTTAGTTGCCCTCTACAAAGACCGCTCGCTTAACGAGCAGTCTCTTCATGCATTTGCGTGGTTATTATTGGAGCTTGTATCGCTGCTCGATCCAAGTGAAGTCGATGTTCTTTCAGATGCACAGAGTGTGGTTGCTGACGGATTCCTTCTCTCATCTCAGTCTCAAGACATCAAGACCCTCGGCTACAAGATCCAGAATGTTTTGCAAACCAAAGATTGCACTATACCCGTGGATCCAGATTCTGCTCCTGGTGGCCGGCATGACAATGATCCTCCCGATTTCCGTCAAATTGCCATCTTACCAACCGCCGACGAGATTCGTTCGAAGGAAAAACCATTCTATCGGCAGGCAGAAATCATCAACAACGCGGAACCAGAGCACCGCATTGCAATGCACCTAGACAATCAATTTCGCCTTCTGCGTGAGGAAATGCTGGCCGAACTACGGGACAACCTTCAAGATGCGCTGCGTCCAAACAAACGTAGACGATCAACTCTCATACTGGACGAAATGTCAGTGATAGGGGTCTTCTGTGGCGATGAGAAGAAAAGAACGCCTTGCACTTTAACTATGCGATGCCAGTCAGGCCTCAAGAAGCTGAATGACCTTCCCCCACCACCATCGAATAAGCGTGCAGATTTCCTCCGTGACAACCGAAACTTTCTTAAGCACGAATCGTTTGGTTGCCTACTCCAGGGTACGGAGATCTTAGCTTTCGCTACAGTGGATAGAAGAGAAGACGCTCTTGTGCGAGATCCTCCATCCGTTATGCTCCGAATTTCGGGGACTATGGCCTTCAAAAAGGTATTGTTTGCGCACAAAGCGAAAGGTGATCTTAAATATCTATCAGTCGACACTCCGGTCTTTGCATTTGAGCCGATATTGAAATGTCTTCAGGAGAAGGCAGGATTACCCTTGGCGGCCGAATTGTTTGGGCAAAGCGACCTTGGTGGAACAAAGCACTATGATGTCACTCTCCATGCCGTCGCGCGTCGATTAAAAGAGAGGAGTGGCAGCAATATTCAAGATATTTTGAAGACGGAAAAGGCAATCACCCTGGATATGTCCCAAATGGACTCGCTAATCTCAGGACTGACAACACCGCTAAGTTTGATCCAAGGGCCCCCTGGTCTGAAAACCCTCAGCCTTCACTTTGATATCACTGACTCCTGCTTTTAGGTACCGGCAAGTCTTTCGTTGGTGCGTTGCTTGCAAAAGTATTTCATGACTACACAAAACACACCATACTGGTTGTATGCTACAAAAACCACGCCCTGGACCAATTTCTTGAAGATTTCCTTGACATTGGAATTCCACCAGAAAATATTGTGCGACTCGGTTCCAAGTTCACTGCGAGGACGGCCAGCCTGTCTCTCCGTGCACAGAAAATCTCTTACAGCCGAAGCAAGAATGGCTGGGGTGTAATTAATAAATTAAAGGCCGAAGCGACTGAGCTTGAAGGGTACCTGAGCGCCGGGCTGCAGTCATACAGCTCCTGTGGGACTCAATCAAAAGAGATACTCGAGTATTTGGAATTTTCTGATGAAGGATCTCGATTCTATGATGCATTACATGTACCTGACGAAGAAGATGAAATGATAAGGGTCGATCGGCGAGGTAAAGCTGTTGGGCCTGGCTACCTTTTCGATCTTTGGTCGAAAGGTGATAGTGCGGGAGTATTCGCCGAGCAAATTTTGCCCCTGAACGCAGAAGTATGGAGCATGAGCTATGAGGCCAGACGAGCCTGCGTAGACATGTGGACTCATGCCCTTCTTCAGGAGCAAGTGGAAAATCTTTGTGGATTCAAAGAACGATATGACCGCTGTGAAACCAACTTGCAGGAGATATTTGCGGAAGGAAAATCTGGTATACTCAGGCAGAAGCGAGTCATTGGCTGCACTACGTCCGCGGCTGCCATGTATACAAAAGATCTTCAGAATGTATCTCCAGGCATAATTCTGGTTGAAGAGGCTGCAGAAATCCTCGAGGCTCATGTCCTCACGGCTATCTCGTCCGAGACGAAGCAGCTGGTGCTAATCGGTGATCATAAGCAGTTGCGCCCAAGAGTAAATAATCACGCACTCACAGTCGAAAAAGGCGACGGCTACGACTTGAATATGTCCCTCTTCGAACGACTAGTCCTTGCGGGATATCCACATCGTGTTCTCACCAATCAACATCGCATGTGTCCCGAAATATCTTGTCTAGTGAGACGCCTCACTTACCCTGACCTTCAGGACGACCAGCGAACCCTGAATCGCGGAGAGCCGCGAGGCTTGCAGGATCGGGTCGTATTCTTCAATCACAAGAATCTCGAAGAGGACATCAGCCAGATAGCCGATCGACGGGATGAAGGCTCTAAAGGAAGTAAACAAAATGCGTTTGAGGTCGGAATAGTGTTGAAGACGGTCAAGTACTTGGCGCAACAAGGGTACGGAACGGACAAACTAGTCGTGCTCACACCTTATCTTGGGCAACTGAAATTGCTTCAAGAGCAGCTGAGTAAGGAAAACGACCCGATCTTGAATGATCTCGACTCTTCCGACTTGATTCGAGCTGGCCTGCTTTCACGAGGGGCTACGGGAGTCAAGAAGCGGCCAATACGCATCTCCACTATCGGTAGGTTTACTATGCCTCCACGACAGCTCGGCAAATCACTGGAGTGTCCAATTGTTACAAAGGCTGACTTCCATAGATAATTATCAGGGTGAAGAGAGCGAGATCGTCATTGCGTCTCTCGCTCGCAGCAATAAGCGGGCCGATATTGGGTTCATGGCCGCACCGCAGAGACTCAATGTCCTTTTGTCCAGGGCAAGGAATGCACTCATCATGATAGGTAATGCAGACACCTTCAAATCGAGCCGAAAAGGTAAAGATGTTTGGGTTCCTTTTCTTACACAGCTTGTTGAGAACCGTCATATATACGATGGGCTTCCTATCAAGTGCGAGCAGCACCCTCAGAGAACAGCCGTCTTGAAACATAAAGAGGACTTTGTCACGAACTGTCCAGATGGAGGATGCTCCGAGCCTTGGTACGTCAAACAAATTTTTGCCTTCCGTCTCTGACTCTCTGAATAGTGGAACGAAACTCTCCTGCGGTCTCCATGATTGTCCGCAAAAATGTCATCAACTTTTCGATCATTCACCGATGGAATGTGAAACGATCATCAAGTCAGTCTGTCCTCGAAAGCATGAACAATCGCAGAGATGTTTCGTTGGCATAGTCACCTGCAGAATGTGCGAGCGCGAAAAGAAAAAGGAGGAACAAAGACGTCAAAGAGACCACGACCTCGAAACGGAGCGCGAAATTAAAAAAGCGAAATATCAGAAGGAATTGAATGACATACAAGATGAGATTGCACTTCAGAGACGGCAGATGCGAGAGCGATCGGAGCAGGAGGAGCGGGAGAAGGTGGTCGCACAACATCAGGAGGAACTTAGCGGCCTGAAAGAAGCTTTCAGCAAGTTCAAGAATATGTTTATCAAAGATCCCGATTCAAACGCGGGTCAAGATGCAACCCAGCTTACTGATCTTTCTGAAACAAGTCAGAGTGGCAATATGAATATCAAGGCTGATGTAGTCAGAGATGCAAATGAAGGTAGCGACAACGATGTGATTTCGAAGTCTCAGAAAGATTGGGAGTACCAGAAGGAGTTCGAGGGTGCACACAACGATGCGCTGGATTCTTTGATAGGAATGATTGGACTTGAAGAAGTCAAGGAAAAGTTCCTGTCCATCAAATCTCGAGTAGACACTGCTCTTCGGCAGGACGTTGATATCAAAGACGTGAGATTTAGTGCCGCTTTACTTGGCAACCCAGGGACAGGTATGATATGTTTGATATCATCAATGCCCTCAAGATGGAATTAGCTGACACAGCCTAGGTAAAACGACTGTCGCTCGCCTCTATGCCAAATTTCTCACTGTTGTGGGTGCTTTACCCGGAAACTTCTTTGTGGAGACTACAGGATCCAAACTCTCGAATATTGGAGTGTCGGGCTGCAAAACTCATATAGAAGACATACTCAATAACGGTGGAGGCGTATTCTTCATCGACGAAGCCTACCAACTCACCTCGGGGCAAAACTATGGGGGACCCCAAGTTCTTGACTATCTACTCGCAGAAGTGGAAAATCTCACGGGGAAGGTCGTATTTGTCCTCGCTGGATATAACAAGCAAATGGAAAAATTCTTCGCCCACAATCCTGGCATACCAAGTCGTTTCCCCAATACCATGCAATTTGCGGACTACAGCGACGACGAGCTTCTGAAGATCCTGGCGCTCAAGATTGATCAGAAATATCGCGGGCGAATGGGGTTGGAAGACGGATTGGCGGGCCTCAATGCCCGCATTGTCTCGCGTCGGATCGGCCGCGGACGTGGCCGCGAAGGCTTTGGGAATGCTCGTGCAGTGGAAAACGTCTTTGCTCAAATTGCGGAACGGCAAGCTCAGCGCCTTAAAAAAGAGAGAAGGGCAGGAACCCGGACTAACGATATGATCTTCAACAAGGAGGATCTGATTGGACCTGAACCATCTCATGCAATCAAAGATTGTGAAGCATGGACGAAGCTTCAGGACCTCATTGGCCTTCAAACGGTCAAGGAGTCTGTAGAGTCGCTTTTCCAGAGCATTCAGTATAATTATGAGCGAGAGCTGGAAGAGAAGCCTATTGTTGAATACTCACTGAATTGCGTATTTGTTGGGTCTCCAGGGACCGGGAAAACCTCAGTCGCCAAGCTCTATGGCCAGATCCTTGTTCATATCGGGATGCTTTCCAACGGTGAAGGTATAGTTCCTCACGAAGACTTTGGCACGAAAGATTGCTAACGAAAATGGATAGTGGTTGTCAAAAATCCAGCGGACTTCATCGGCGGCGCTCTAGGCCAGTCAGAAAGTAATACTAAAGGCATACTTGGCTCTACGATCGGAAAGGTACTTGTCATAGACGAAGCATACGGTCTTTGCGGAGCTCCAAAAGGTGATGGAGGCGGATCGCAGACAGACCCCTTTAAAACAGCGGTCGTTGACACCATTGTCGCCGAAGTGCAGAGTACGCCCGGAGAGGATCGGTGCGTACTATTACTCGGCTACAAGGACCAGATGGAGGATATGTTTCAAAAGGTCAATCCCGGGCTCAGCAGGAGATTTCCGATGGACTCTGCTTTCGTCTTCGAGGATTTCAATGACGACGAATTGGGCCGGATCCTGGACCTCAAATTGAAGCAACAAGGTTTCGAGACGAATGATCAAGGCCGAAAAGTTGCTCTTGATGTCCTCCGTCGGGCGCGCAATCGCCCACATTTTGGCAACGCAGGAGAGATCGATAATCTACTCAATAGCGCTAAAGCTTGCCACCAGCGGCTGCTACAAAAAAAAGGAAAGCGTAGAGGGGCCGCAACCTTCGAAGCGCATCACTTTGACGAGGACTTCGACCGCGGAGAGCGGGCAGAGGCTAATGTGAAATCGCTTTTCGAAGGCGTTGTGGGCTGCGACAATATCGTGGCTCAGCTTGAGGGCTATCAACTCATTGCAAAGAATTCGAAAAGCCTCGGTCTGGACGCTCGTGATCAAATACCCTTCAATTTCCTCTTTCGGGGTCCTCCAGGTGAGTTGTTCCTATTCATCGTAAGACACCATGCTGATTGGGCTTAGGGACTGGGAAGACTACCACGGCGAGGAAAATGGGAAAAGTCTATTATGATATGGGCTTCCTGGCCAAAGCAGAAGTCATTGAAAGCTCGGCCACAGAGCTCATTGGCCAGTATGTCGGGCAAACAGGGCCAAAGACTCAGAAGGTATTGGAGAACGCTCTTGGGAAAATCCTCCTTATCGATGAAGCATACCGACTTGCTGAGGGCCACTTCGCCAAAGAAGCTATGGACGAAATAGTCGACTGTATCACGAAACCAAAGTTTGCGCAACGGCTTATTATCATCTTGGCGGGATACGATGAAGACATCAATCGCCTCATGGCAATCAATCCAGGCTTGACGAGTCGATTCCCAGAGTCGCTCACATTCAGGCCTCTACATCCTGTCGAATGCTCCAAGTTGTTAAGCAGATTACTTCACGAGCGAAAGGATAATATGGCCTGCATGAAAACGGAATTGAATCTCGGGATACTGGGGAATGTCTCACAAGAGCCTTTCCCGGAGCTACTTGATCGATTCCAACAGCTCACCAATCTTCCCAACTGGGCTAATGCGCGGGACGTCCAGACCCTTGCGAAAGGGATCTTTGGCAAAACAATCAAATCTGCGTCACAATCGCCAGGCAAGCTCAGCATTGAAGAGTCAACTATCATAGTAGAATTGGACGCCATGATCGTCGAGCGAGCGAATAGAAGCCGCATTGCTATCCCCACGCAGCAGCAACTACCTCCCCAGGCGACGCAACAGCCTCTTCTCAGGTCCCCAGACCCGCCAATCGCACCTTTAACAACCCAAATCGAGCAAGCATCGTCTGTCAACCAGCCTCCACACGAGGTGACGCCTTCAACTACACCCAAACCCATCGACGACATCCCTCGAGACGCCGGCGTAAGCGATGAAGCATGGGCGCGCCTACAATTAGACAAAGTGGCCGCCGAAGACCAAGAGCGGGCCTACAATGAACTCCTCAAGCAAGAAGCAGAGCTGCAAAAAGCAGCCGCTGCCGCTACTGAGGCAGAAAATGCAGCAAACAAGGAGGCGATTGATACAGCTAATCGTCTTAAAGAAGAAGCGCGTATACGGCATGTGTTGATACGGAGGAAGAAGGTCGAACAGGAAAGGCTAAGGGAGAAGGAGGTGAAGGCGCAGAGAAAGTTGGAAAAGATGGGCGTCTGTTGTGCTGGCTTCCAGTGGATTAAGCAGCCCGGTGGGTATCGCTGCGCTGGAGGCTCGCATTTCGTTGGCGATGCGCAATTGGGCTTGGAGTGAAGTTTGCTTGTTGGTCTGGTCCTACTTATAGGGGTGTCGGCCGTGATCTTTGTTCTAATTTCCGGAGCCCGGAATGGCTCAATTGGGCTTTTCGGATGGGGGGCCTGCTGTACATTCGTTATAAACCGAGCCGTGGTGGAAGGATGGGAAGTCATAGCGTGCAATATGCCACCGGCGAAAGCACTAGAGCACTAGAGCACTGGAGACACTCAGATATGAAGCATCTTTTTCGGACCCCAACCTGTCCTTCCGGTGCTCCACGCTCTCTCGTCCTGACAGCCCCAGCGGAGTGGGGTGGAGTGTACACTAATCTTGGCATGAACATCGCTGGTAGCTGTAGCCGGAGGCTCTTGCTATGCTACGCTATAGTCAACACAATAATAATGATATAGAGTACGGTAATGTCAGATTAATATTGGTCATTACGGAGTATGGATGCTGATTAGCTGGCTATCGGCGGCTGCTGTGCGGCTTAGCGCGTATCGCAATTACCCCGTACTATTTTTGTAACAACCAACACCAACGAATGACGAATGGCGAACGACAACAGATCCACACCAGACAGACCCCAAAGGACCCCTGAGCCCACAGCCCATAAGCACAGCATGTCTGACCTCCGACGTCCTTCCTCTTCTACTTCTACAACAACACCACGTCGCCCACCACAGCTGCATTCGCTGTCCCGTGGCCTCTACACACCCACCCTCGTTTGGGCCGAAGCCACCAATCCCCCTGATCAACCACATTCGCTCGAGGAAACAGGATGAACAGCCTTAATAATCGCATTCGACCCTCGTAAAGACCGCGCCGCAGACCCAACGTCTCCCTCGTTCAGGAATTAGAAGACATCTATCTATCTAGACAGCAAACATGAAGACTATAATAGTAGCGCTCACCACGCTCTTCCTCGCCTGCGTAACAGCACAAAGCTTCTCCTCTTCCTCTTCCTCTTCCAGCGACTGCGTAAGCGACCTCGCCGCCTTCCAGCTCTTCACCGACGACGACCTATCACCTCCCTCATCATCCTCCTCAAGCGTAAGCACTCCCTCTCTCCCTCCCCCTCCCCCTTTCCGTCTCCCTCCCCCTTCATGTCTCAATACTAACCTTCCTAATTCTCTTCGATATCGCCTAATTTGCGTTCTCGCTCGGCAGCTTGCAATCTGTGTTGCTCTGAGGGCAGTCGTGAATCGAGACTGATGCGTAGTAGACCCAACATCAACCAAGCCTCACATTCCTCGACTTCTCACTGGGCCGACCAGAGTGGCCAATCATGAGTCTCCACGTATTACTGCATGATGTCCGCTTTACCTATCGGTAAATCCTTCTCCAGCTAGAGCGGCACTATCTGAAGAAATGGAGTAATGCTAAGAGACACCGTCCTGACCTCTGCTACACTGGCTGAAGTCTGCTTGCTTTGCTTTCCTCAGTGGGCTCGCGGGAGTACACTTTACTCTGCCTCAGTGTAGGTGGCCGGAGAGCACGGAGGAAGGCAGGAATGGTTCCCCATTATCGGAGAGAGGTGATTGGGTGCCAGCATATGCATGAGCCGCCGCATGCATGAGGTCAGCGGTAAATCTGATCTAACCTCATCAACGGTGGAGGGCCTCTGAAAATTATGTTTTGCACCAAATCGGCCTGTCTTACGCCATACCTTACTATGTCAAGCTCGTCCTCCAGTCCTGTAACTCTGCAGTCATGATATAGCTCTGCTATAGTGCTACCTCCAGTGACAAATTTTCAGCGACTCCAAGTATAACTCTTCCGAACCCACATGGCAGAATTTGATATATAAGTAGACCTATTTTGATACTGCAGTAATTGACCTAACCCTATTAATTTAGTAATAAACCCTGCTTCGATTTTAAGTATAAAAAATATAAATACGGAAATAGATATAAGTTTACTTATAAATCTAAGCCTACTTTAAAAATACTTTATTGCAAATTATAATTATACTTAAGAATATCGAAAGGTTGCTTTAAAAGATTATAATATAACTTTTTATATAAAATTATAACAGGTAACAGTATTAATATATAATTATTATAATACATTATTAAATTGTAATTATAAACTAAAATCAAAACCAGTTTCCAGGAGTAAACATTCTTTATATTAAAATAAAATATACGATTTTAAGTCGCGGAAATCGGGAACTTCTTCGAGATAATTTAAAACTTTATTAATAAAAAATATATAAAAACCGGGCAATATATTATTAAGAAGCTAGTAATTAAAGAAAAGTTAACTATAATTAAGGCCTTTATAAATAAATATATTAATAATATTAAATTAAAAACGAAGTTATATAATTTTAAAAATAAAATATTTTCCTTCTTCCGAATTATCTTATACTCGAATATTCTATTATCTTTAATTTTAAAAATATTATTTAATATTATTTTGTATATTCTTTTTTAGTTTAAATAATTATTATATTATTAACTTATTTAAATTTGTAACTTTGGCTTTTAATACTTTTATTTTATATAAAAGAATTAAAGATAAAAAGGCGCCTTTTAAAGCAAAAAAATAATTAATTAAATTTTGAAATAAGTTAAAACCTTCTTAATATATTATTTGAACTCGGTTTGTATTATAATAATAATTATATAAATATTTTTAACATTAAGATTTTGCCGATTACTAAAGAAATTTAGTTTTTATAATTAAAATACTTCTTTTCGAATAATTTTATAAAATATTATATTTTTAATTTAATAAGTTTATTTAATTAATAATTTAGACTTTTATATAAAAATATAATTAATTAACTTTAAAATATAATATGTATTAATTATAAATAATTTAACAAACCCGTTAATATTTAGCCGCTACCAAGGTAATATAATAACAGCGTTTGGAATATTATTTATTAGAATATTATTCTGTTTTAATTTAAATTCGATTAGAAAAAAAGGTTCTAAATTATAATTAAATTTAACTAACTTCCTATATTAATATAGAAAGGAATTAAGGAATAAAAAGAATAATAAAGGAATATTAAATAGTTATAAATTGATATTTTTATATATATAAATTTTTTTTTATAAATTATATTATTTTCTTTTTTATTTGCGATTTTATTCTAATATCTCCGTTAAAGAAAAATAATAATAATAAAGAATATAAAGTTTGATCAACTAAATATAGGAAAACTTTTAATAAACGATTAAATCTTTTTAAATATATAAATTTAAACTATATTAATATTTAGCTTAATAAAAAATAATTTAGAAAATATTATTGAAATTAATAATTACTTTAAAAAGACTTATAAGTTATAATAGTTATTTATTAAGTTTTTAAGAATTCTACTATTATCTTTCTAATCGATATTATAAATATTTTAAAAAATAAATTATATATTTAATTTCCCTTTTGTTTAATTTATCACCCTCGATATATAATATATAAAAAATATCGATATACTTACTTTTATATATTTTTATATATTTTAATATATTTAACTTTTCCTTTAATTTAGAAACCTTGGTAGGAGGAAAGCAATTAAAACTTATATTTAAATAACTTTTCGATAATATTATATTTTATAAAGAATTTATATTTAATAATATATAATAATTATTTATTATAAATATATTAAAAAGTTATTTTATATTAATTCAAAGCTTATTAAGTATTAATAAGAATTATATCGGTATCGCTATTATTAAAGGTTTATTTAAAAATTATAATATAATTAAGCTTAGGCCAATTATTTATATATATTATATAAATTACGCTTTCGACTAACTTCTCGAATATTTAATTAAAGATAATATAAAATAGCTTATTTATTTAGAATCGAAATCGAAATTAAAACTTTTTTAAAACTTGAACCTTTATTATATATTAAAGGAAAAGTTAACAAATATAAATTCCGAAAAGTATATAATAAGAAATTTAATATTTTATATAATTAAATTAACAAAGTACTTAAGTATATTGTTTTAATTTGCCTAGTTCCGGAGCTTTTCAGTATTAAATTATAAAAAATATTTAACTTTAAACGATTAATATTATATAAATATTAAGTTTAATAAAATATTATAAAACTTACTTGCTATTTCTTATATATTTTCGATTTATATTATTATATTAATAATTTGCTCAAAAAATACTATTAAGAATTAAACTTATATTATTTACTTCGTATATATATTATTAGTATTATAATTATAAACTTAATATAAAATTTAAATATTTTCTATTAAATACAAGTAAAAATAACAATATTTGAAGAGGTAGGAGAAGTATTAGAAGTATATACTTTTATTATACTTTTATTTTCTATCGAATATATTATTTTTATTAAGGATTATAAGTAATTAATGCTTTAAATTAATAAATATAAATTCTAATATAATAATTTTAAAAGTATAAAATTTTCTTTAAATATTTTGTTTTTTGAACAATTAGTTCATTTTTAATTTAATTATTTATAACTTCTTTATAATTTATTAGAAGTTTAATATCAAATATATTTATTAATTATAAAGTTAATTAAATTTATATTTTATCTTAAGTTATAAGATTATTTATTAATATTTATATATTTAAAAGTCGACGGAATATAGAAATATTTCTTCTAACTTAATTATAATAAGAAAGAAGATACTTCCTCTTTAAATATAATATAATTATTTTCTAAAACTAATATATAAGAAGTAGAAATAATAATTATTTTTATTTCTTATTTTATTTCTTATAGAATTTATTAGAATAAAAATATTATAATCCTAATTCCTTATTTAAAATAATTGTAAAAGGTTAAATACCGTTTATAATTTTCCTTTATAATTATAATTAGTAACCGAAATCTCGAAGATTTAGAAACAAAAGGCTTAGAAAGCAATAATAATAAATAATTTAATTTAAAGCGATATTTGCAAAATAACGTTATTAAATACTTTAAAATTTACTAACATAAATAACTTTTAAAGAAAAAAAGTGAAAATTATTATTATTTTATTAATCCGGAATAATAATAAAAAGAAATATAAATTCTTAAAGATTTTAAATTGTATTAATATTTTACTAAATTGCGCTTGCTATAGAATATATATAATTAGTAATATAAATATTATATACCCCGTTCCTATATAGAATAAGATTATTACTATATTTGAAAAAGAAGAAAATATAAATAATGTTTTAATATTAAATTACTTTCAATATAAAGAAACCAAAATTAAAATATCAAAGCCTAACAACTTCTTGATCTTGTTACTTAAAGATAATTATAATAGAAAATATATTTTATAATTTAAATATAAATATATTTATATTAATAAGTATTATTCGAAACTATTATATAATATTATTTAATATTTAAAATATTATTTAATATTTAAAATATTATTAAAAGTTTAAAATAAGTTATAATTATCTTTATTTGAAATTTTATAAAAACTTATATAATTTAAAATATTAACTTTAAGTACCGAATATTGCTTTATTTTATACATATGTTGAAATTATTTTAATATATTACTTTATATAGGCTTTAAAAGTTACTTAATATTATATTTTAAGTATATTATAAAGGTTTGTTATTACGAATTATTATTCATATTAAATTATATATATAATATTAAATACAAAGCCGCTTTCAAATATAATTATAATTATAATTATAATTATAAAGATTATAAATCAAAAGATAAAGATAATTATATTACGAATATTAATTACGAAATTTATATAATTCGATATAATAGATTATATATTATTTATAATTATATTTATTTAATAAAATATTATAAAGATAAACTATATTAACTTTGTTTAAAGTTATATAAAATTCGATATAATTACTTTTATTATAATAAAAAGTATTATAAGTTTTATATTCTTTGTATTGAAAACTACTTTTAATTTTATTTATATTATAATATATATAAATTGTTATATATAATACCTTATGACTTGCTTCTGTATTTTTAATACTATTTGTTAATTATTAATTATAATTATAAATATCTTTTTATTTATAACGAAATATATCCAAAGCCTTGATATTATTAAAAGTATACCGATAAATTAATAAAGGATATAATAATTAATTATATTATAAAATTCGCTTATATTGAAATCGATTTAAATAATTATTATTATATAATATTATCTTATAACTATATCCTTATTTTAGAAAATATAAATAATTATATAAATATCGCAAAACATTATATCGTTTCTAAAGATATTAAAAGTAAGAACTTAATTATTAAATTAAAATTATATTATATTTTATTTTTAATTTTGAAATTAAAAAATTATTTTATATATTATAACCCTTTTTATAAAATTTAATAAATATAATTATATAGTTTAATAAACGTAAATTAATAAAGTAATTAAGAAATTTATTATTTAAGTAAATATTCAATTCATCCCTTTAGCTTCTAGAATAAAATAAACGGAAACCAAATTTCGAAAATTTATTACTAAAAAACTAACCTTTAAATCTCTATTATTTAGAAAAGCCGAGCTATTTTTCGCCTTTAATAAACTTATTCACAAGTAAATTAAAGTTATTACTTTTTATAATTAATAAATAAAAATAGTTTTTAAGACTTGCAACTTAATTATTAAATATAAAAATATATTATAATTTTATAGTAATATTAAAAGATTCCTTAAGGAAGTTGATAAAGCAAAATAATTTATTAATTATATTTATAATTTCGTATAAAATGTTTATAAATATCGTAATATTAATATTAAAATTATTAATTTACTTTTTATTTTTCAAATCTATAATAAGCTCTTTGTAATAATATTATTTCTTTGTTGTAACTATATTATACTTTCCGATTTTGTTATTTACGGTTATAATATAACTTTAGGCAGAAATTTTAAAAATATATATTTTAACTTTGCTTTTAATCAAGAAGATTGCAAAAACTTAATATAAAAATTGTAATCTTAATAATAACTAGTTTATAAAATAAAAAGTTCCTTGTATTAAACTTATTTTATCGCCTTTAAATATAGTTACTTTGCTAGCCTTTCGGATATAAATATAATTATATTTATCGATTATATTTATAATTATAATTATTTTGTTTATATTATTTATAATACTAACTTAGGTTAAATAATCAATATATTGAAGGAAATATTTATAACAAAAAAAATATTAAATAATTCGATATTTTATATACCGGTAACGAATATAGAAAAGGCGGTTATATATATTGTTATAATATAGAACTTTTAAGGTACAAGTTATTAATATTATTATATTAATAAGTATTTGTTTACAATAAGCAATTATAATATATTGATAGAAATAGCCAAATATTCTTAATATAAGACTATTATAGGTAAAACTTATTATTAACTTATAAATAAGGTTAAGCAGGCAGAAGACTTAAAAACGAAGTTCAAAGAGCAAACGCAATAAATCTTATTAAATATTAAAAGGGTTATTAATAGTAAAAAGTCGATATAACGTTCTTGTTTTAATCCAAAAAGGGAAGGAAATTGCTAAACTAGTATCAAAGCATCGCAATAAGCAGGGAAAATAATAAGTTATATTTAAGTTAAAATTGTTTAGACAGTACTTATAAAAATAGCTTATATTCTATAACTAATTAGGATATATTAACCTATTTTTCTTATTTTAAATACTAATTTAATATATAATTTAATAATTAGACTTTATATATATAAACTCCCTTTTTGTATATAATAAGTATTTGTAGTTATACTTTCTTGCTTGCTTAATTAATATTATAATATAACTTATAGGTTTTAGGCCGGAAGTTATGAATTATATTTTATTTATAAAACTTTAAAGAATATTTTAGTCTTATTAAACCTTTTAACAAACTAGAAGTAATATTCTATATTTTAATAAAATTTCTTTTATCTTTTTTAGTTTTATATAACTTAAAGGTCGGCCGTATATAAATATTTTTAAAGAAATAATTAAGATATATAAGGAGGAAAAAAGTTAACTTCAAAGGTAATTTATAATAACTAAAGTATGAAATAAATTTAAATATAATATTATAACGTCAAGGATAAAAGAGAAATATAATATTATAATATAATATTTATTAATTCTTATCTCTTATATAAGTTAATTAATATAAAGAAAACTTTCTTTGCGATTTAATTAATATTGTAATATTTATTAATTTAAAAATAAAATAAAATATTTTAAACAAACGGCAAATAATCCCGATAATTTATAAATTAATTAAGTTAATTATTATTATAGTTTCAAAATTATACCGCTGTTAAGGCTTCGCTATTTATCAATTACTATACTTCCTGCTAGTACATTCGTAATATATTATCTTATAGCGTATTAGTTGAAGAAGACTTTTGTTTCCCTTCTTCTTATTCTTAATTATTATATTCCTATTACAAGCAAAGTCAAATATTAAGAAATACAAACGGCAACTTTTGCTAAACTTATTGAAAATTTAAAGTAAAATAGTTATTATATATTCTAAATTATTCTTTAGCTAATAACTTATAATAATATAATTACGCGGTATTAAACGTAAAAGGTTAGTTACGCTTATTTATAAGAATATATTTATAAAAAAGAAAACGCTTTTATTAATAACTGGAGATTTATAAGTAACTATTTTAACTTATTTATTTAATTAATATTATATTTAATAAAGAAGTATATTTTATAATCCTTTAATATATAAATATAATTATTAATTTAGGTTAAAATATTTATAAGAATTAATTGATTTTTTTAATTTAAATCAAAAGCAAAAACAGAATAAAAATTAAAAATTAAAAATTAAAAAAGATATTTATATATTTTCTTAAACTTAAAAAAAGCTTATTTTAAAATATTAATAAATTTTATTTACAAACCGTATTATAAAAGTTATAATATATATAAATTTTTATAATAATATTAAGAATAATAAAGTTACTAACATTAGATCGAAGAAGGAAGCTAATTTAAAAGAAATTTTAAATAAAATAATAATAATATTTATTTATTTATTAAAAAAAGATTAATTCCGTTTTTTAATAAATACGAATTAGATATATAGAGCGTTTCTTTAAAAGAGGGAAAGAATTTTATTATTAAAAGTCGGTACTATAAGTAGTTACTTATATTTATTAATATTTATATAAATAATAATAATAAAATAATTATTATAAAAAGATATAAGTTTTATACTAGACTTTATTTAATATAAATTAAATAATATTTTATAATTTTCTTTTTACTAATAATTTATTTAAGAGGGTTTACCAAAGGGTCCGTAATAAAAACGAAATTAAAGTTATTTATAATTTTTTTCTTTTCCTTATTCCCTCCACCGAAATCCTTTACCTTTACGGAGTTATAAATTTCGAATATTTAATTAAAATTATTAATAAAGTTAAATTAAATTTATCCCTTTTATTAAAAGTCTTTATTTATAGTTTAATTTTATAATAAAGGTTAAACTGTTTATATTTACTTCTAACCAATTTAAAAAATTACAACCCTTTATTAATAATTAACAAATTATATTTTATTTAGTAATTATAAATAAAATGTATTTCCTATTTTTAATATCGAAGGTAAAATATAATAATAAAACTTTTAATATTATAAATTAACAAAACGCTTATAACGCCGTTATTACAGTAAATATTATTATCGAGTTATATAAATTAATATTATATTATAATAAACTTAATTAGAAAATCCTTATCTTTTTAATTTTATATAATAATAAAGCTATATAAACATATAAGTATTATATATTAATTAAGGAAAAATATTTTTTATTTTATTATAATTTTATTAATAAACTTAATTTTATTAAAAAAGAAAAAAAGATAATAATTAAAATTAACTTTATATATATTTATAAAGAATATTTATAATAAGTTTTATTTAATTTATTATAAAAGAATCTATTCCGTAATTAATTATTTATTTAACTTAGAAGACTTCGTTATTAAGGTTTTTTCTTAATAATTAAACTTTGAATCCTTCGAATAGAATCATAGTTAATTGACTACTTTATATTTATAATAAACGGAGTCCGAACTTCCTTTATTTAAAATTTCTAAATTTGTATTCAAAAAACTAAAAGGGAGAAACAAAAAATAATTATATTATTAAGAAAATAAAGGAGTATATTTTTATAAGTCTTTAACTTTACTCTTAAGGCGGCCTTGATTATAAAGTTAAAAATAAAAAGTTTTATAATCGATATTTTTAAAGTAATTATAATATAATTCTTAAATATTTATAATTATATTAAGACTTTTTTTAACCTTCCTATTATGAACTTATTATATAACTTAATTATATTATTATCGGAAATTTTATACTTTCTAACCCTCCTTATAATAGTAACTTGTTTCAAGTTATAATTAAGGTATATTTATTATATTCCGTTTTATTAAGAAACTTAAAGCTAACTTGACTTTTATTAAATTAATTAACTTTTAATATTTTTTGAATTTCTTATGATTTAAGATTATAAAATTTATATAAAATTTATAAATTTATAATTGTATATCTTTTATTATTCTTAATAATAATTTAATTATAATAAATTAAATATATTTACAATTTCTTTTTTAAAAAGTAATTAGTTCGATTTCTTTATTAATTTATATATATAATATTTATTATTATACTGAATAACTATATATATTTTCGAATTAATTATTTATATTAATTTGTTTAACTTTTTGAGTAAAATTATCTTCTATTTATAAAGCTTTTTTTAAAGGAGTTATTTATTGTTTATTATTACTATATTTGCTAAATACTATTACGCTTTCTAATAAGGAAGTCAATAACCTTATACAATATTTCTAAAATAGTTTAATATAGAATAATCAAGAATTATTATTAAGTACTTTGGAATTGATTATATTATTAGAAGGTAAAGTAGATAACGGTATTTATAATTCAAAACATTTATAACTAAAAGTATTCGGAATTGGCAATATTTATAACTAGCAATATTTAGAAATAGCGGTATTTAGAATTAGCGGTACTTATAATTAATATATAAAAATTAAAAGCTTTAGTATATATTTTAATAAATCTTATTTATAATAATAATGATATTAAAATTATCGATTAAGATAATAATAAAGTTAATTCAAAAAAATATTTTTATTATTATTATTTTTTAATTAATACTTTTATAATAAATACTTTTTTTAACTTTTTAAAAGTCTGTTAAGCAGATAGTTATACCGTAAATTCTTATACCTTTTTAATAATTATAATATATTTTCCGATAAGCTGTTTCAACTATCGCTACTCGATGTTACTTTTATAAATATACTTATTTAGGAAAATAAAGATTTTTTTTATAACTCCTTAAGCAAATAGAAGCGCTCCTTTATATACTTTAAAGAAATTCTTCTATAAGTCAAATTAACATTCGATTAAATTAGGTTCTTAATCGGTTATTTGTTTATTATAATATAAATATAAAGGTTCGAATTAAGATTCTTTAATAATTAAAATATAAAATTATATTATTAAAGATTATTCTTATTTATATATATATTTATAATAATAGAATCCGTTTATATTTTATTGTTTGTCCTGAAATACCTTAATAATATATTTTAACTTATTTTAGAAAATTTATAAATAAATTGGACAAAGGAAGGGCAGGAGAAATAAAAGTAAAAATCTATTAACTTACAACATTTAAAGACTTAAGAAAGAGAAAGTAAGAAAAGATTATTAAAGTATATATAAAAGCGAAAATAATACTACCAAGTATTTAATTTTAACTTTTTTTAATAAATTATCTGTTAAAGTAACTTTGATTTATAATATACGTATAACTTTCAGTAGTATTCCAAAAATAATTCTTTTACGAATACTTTAGAAATAACCCCTTAGAAATTTGGAATCTTTATATAGGGATTAATATACAAAAGAAATATTAGCAAAAGGTTACTATACGAAAAGTATTAGAATTAGTTATATATTAACTAATTTTCAAATATAAAATTATTTTTATAATAAAATTATATAAAATAATCCGGACTGTATTTATAATCGAATAAATTTAATATTATTTTTTATATAAAAATATAAATATAAATAAATAACGTTTTGTCTTGAATGATTTATTATTTGTAATATTATTATATTAATAAAATAAAAATATTAATTAATTATAAAGTATATTACAAAAGTTTTCTATTTCCGGTTAAAAAACCTTCGCCTTTATTATTATACTCTTTATAATAAAAAATATATATTATCGAAAACGAAAATAAGTTTTTATATATTCGTATTATTTTGGAAGTCTTTATACTTTATTCTATTATTATATTAAACTTTATTTAAATACATAATAGTTATATTATATATGCAAGAAGATAAACCGAAATTATATTAGAAATTACCTTTTCTTTTAATCATTAATTTAAATAAAGATTATTTCCGGTTAATTAAATTATAAAAGAATATATTATATTATAAATATTATTATTCCGAAATCATTAAAATAATTATTGAATTAATAAACGCTATATTATTAAAATTTTTATTTATAATTTATTATTATAAAAGTCTGACTTACCGGCTTAATATTGTTAAATTTATAAAAAAGTTAAAACCTACGGGGTATTATTGGATTTTTATAATTTATTACCTTGTTATAGAATACAAAATCTATAGAATACAAAATCTATAGAATACAAAATCTATAATCCTCCTTCAGTATATTCTGATGAGTCAGTTCACCAGGCTATCAGAACGGCTTAGACTCTAATTGGGAGGAGTCAGTCAGCATTTCGGCGCCGGGCCGATCATATAACATGTTCTTCGATTTCATCGTTGGCCGTTTTTCTTCAACTAGATGGTCAGATTTCACAATCGAATGAATCAATTAAGCTCTAGCGTTAATCTATTAGTCAATAGATATCCTTAGAATTATATCCTTAATGAAAAATCATTTCTCTTCTAACCTCTCCCCTCTCTTCTGCTGCGCTGGCTCTGGATACAAAGTTTAGTTACTCTGTTCATTCATAAAAAATTCTGCACGTCGGGTGGGTCTTTCAAGAGCTTGAGTCACAGTTTTAAGGGCCTGGGTAAATTCTTTGGTGGCTCGACACAGATTTCTCAGGGATTCGGCTAATGCAGGTACAGTTCCCTTCTTGATCCTGTCCAACACCCGATTATCATCAAGTCCTTCAGAATAGATGCGGAACTCTAGACCTATAAATTTTTTAACTACGGCTGGTTTATCTTTCATATCGAATGCAAATGCAAGCGCCACTGCCGCATCGAGCATCTCGTCAGACACTTCGCGGTACGATAGGTATGAGCTGGTGAACTCGGAATCCCAATGTCGTTTTTGTTGCCAGCTCCTTAGATTGCTCAATCCCGGCGCAATAATGTCGAGGTTGCAATCTTGCAGGGATTCTACGGTAACGCATCCAACTATAGCATGCTCTTCAACCTTTCCTCGGATGAGGAATTCATTTGGTGATTTCTTCCTTAAGTACTGATTATTCTTCAGACCGGGTAAACAGTCCCGAAGCTCTGTAGCAGAGAACATGTCTTTGCAGGCAGCTGTACGAAGCACAAAGAGCTGCCCTTGTTCTCTATGTTCAATGAAAAGAATCTGAAGCGCCCTTAGCAACGAAGACGTAGTAGAGATCCACCCTGTTCGCGATTGTTGGTATTTGTTAAGGTGGGATAGCGTCTCGTCTTCCAGTACTTTGCGCGAATAGGTTTGTTGTGTTCCAGGCGTCCCAATATCCTTAAAGCTTGGAATTTTATCCATAGCGAGGTCGACGTATGCTCCAGCTTTGATCCCCGTGCGGAAATTAATTCCACTTGAGTCTGGGCCAGCTGCTCGAAACACATACTCAGGTTTTAGACGAGGAGGATTTTCACCAAGGCTGTCTCTGACTGGAGGATGTTAGATATTTACTAGACATGCAAATCGAGTCTCATACATTCTTCAAGCCATGTCGTTTGAATGTAAAGTCGACGAAATATCTGCTCCACAACTGACAAATTGCTTTGTTGCTCCATAATTCTCCTTTGGTCGAAAATCGAGCAGCGAGGGGTTGAATGCTGGGGCAAGTTAGGATTCTAGATTATATTTGGCACCAAAATTCATAGATGACGAGGCGCCCATGGCGGGGTAAGCTCGGTAAGCTGCATTAGCTTCGGGTATTTGCAACATACATACTGCGTCCTCGTCCATTCTATATTGCAGATCATGTAGCCCTAAAGGGCGCCTGTGGAGCTTCATAAGTGAAATCAGAAGCGAAACCCGTTGAGCTGTTTGTATTATCTACTACTGTTGCTGCCGTTACGTCGGTAGTTCTCTCCTGTGCCTGCAGCTCCTGCCTTTGCGGGCGGTGCGGCGTTTTGTGCTTTTTCCTTTGCATGGGAATAGTATCTCCTATTCCAGTGCTATCTATTGACGTATTACCTTCCGGGCTTATATTATGATTTGATGATCTAAATCTATTAAGCCGTTAATACTTGCCCCTTTTTATAGGATTTCGCCCGTCTTGTACTTGTTATACTCGAAGTATTATATTATTATCGCTTTCTTTAATTATTACTCGGCGCTTCCGCTGTCGATATTCTCGTATATTATCCTTATATATACTATTATCTTGCCCTTCCTTATATATTTTATCCTCCTGTATAACCTCTTAAGCTTCTTTAGTTTGCCTACCGCTTTGGACTTTATTATTATATACTGCGTCTTTATATATTCTATTTTCGTAAGCTTTATCTTTAATACTCTATTCCTATAGGCCTTATCTTTTTATTTGTTCTTTTGCGTTTAATACTTATACCTCTGCTCTTATACTCTAAACTCTTGGCCTTTCTTTTGGGCTTTAGGCTTATAGGCTTCCTCTATTAGCCTTTCCTTTTGGCCCTTTACTTCTGCTTTATTCTATTATAGTCGGTATTCTTATACCGAATTATTTTTACTTTTAAATATTAAAATACTTACTTAAGTATTACCTTTCGGAACTATATTTATATTTATATTTTATATTTATATTTTATATATATTTTAATCGATATTTATTCCTTTATACTCGAACTTTAAAGGAAATAATAATTTAAAATCTATTAATTTTTCTTAAACTTATTTTTATAATTTTTTTATATTTTATTAATTTTGTTCTTAGATTATTCAGGACTTTTTTAGCTTATTTTTTAATATTTTTAGCTTTATATTCTTTTGATTTTATTTCTGCTTTAATTTATTTTTCTTTAATTTCTTATAATATTTTTTTTGTTTATATAACTTGTTAATATTTGCTATAAGCTTTTTTTGTTATTTATTTTACTTTAATCTTTATTTACCGAGATCGTATATATACTTTATAAATTTCTATTATTATTCTTTTTGTTTTTATTTTTAATTTATAAGTTTATTCGTAATCGTTATAAGAATATTTCTTTGTTCCTCCTGCTTTTGCTTTTATAAAATTAACTTATTTATATCTGCTGCGAGTATTTGTTATTATTCTTTTTATTTTTATTTTCGATTAAATAGTTCTTTTTCTTCCTTTGCAAGAGTTTGATATTGTTCTTCTTTATTAATTGTTATTACCTTTATTTTCCCTTATTAGTCTGTTTTTCTTATTTTGTTTATTTTAAAGTTATTTGGACTCTTAATTATATTATTAAAATACTATTATTATATTATTTATTATATAAATACGATATTTCGATATTAATAAAGAATATTATATATTATATATTAAAAAGATTAAAAATTAAAATATAAAATTTTAATTAAATAAATAATAAATATTATTTTTTAAAATTATTGAAATTAAATACTTTAACTTTTAAATAATAATATCGAAAATTAATTTTATTAAAAATAATTTAATATAATTAAAATATATTTTAATTGTAAAGAAAATAAAAAGAATTTTTTATTAAATTTTAAAAAACTTATATAAGAAGTTAAATAATTATAAAATAAATAAAAAGATAACTTATTAAACAAGAATATTTTTATTTTTTACTATTTTATAAAGGAGACTTTTAAAAGAATAATTTATATAATATAATAATACTTTTATTCTTAAATATTTAATTGAAAAAATATATTATTAATTTATAAAATATAATTATTTTAATAAAGTTTCTCGCTCGAAAAATTATATATTATATATTATATATATTAAAAAGGCTAAAATACTCCTAAAAACCGGTTTTTTTTTAAAGAAAAAGTTAAAAGAATTATTATTAATTAAAAAATATTGAAATATTTTTTAATCCTTATTTTATTAAAGCTTTCAATAAGTTAAATATAAATATTGTTAATAAAGCTTTATATTCTTATAATAATTTATATAAATATTAAAATATTAAAAATATTTATATTTATAAAATAAATAATAAAATTTTTATTATTAAAATTCCTCATTAAATAAATATTATTTTATTTTTTTTTAATTATATTTATTAACTTTTATAATAATATATTATTTAATATTTAGATTTTAGATTTTAATTTTAATATATATTTATATAATAATTAAAATTATTTCTTTTATTAACGATTATTTATTTCTAATAATATAATTATTTTAAAAAAAATATTATATAAAATTAAAACTTTTAAAATATACGAAATCGAAATTTTAATATTTATTAAAGAATATAATTATATTATATTTTAAAAAATATTTTTAATTTTTAATTTTATAATTAATTTAATATTCTTTAATAAGGTTAATTAAGTTAATATTTATTAAAATGTTAAAAATAATATATTTTATATAATAAAAATAAATTATA
>JAABUQ010003400.1_pt1 | contig 29230 bp, 24 predicted proteins | sample 5560001 | NCBI WGS metagenome assembly JAABUQ01 (sample SAMN10711888, study PRJNA513371) | rock metagenome | isolation source: Antarctica rocks | place: Antarctica: Victoria Land, Finger Mt nord | collected 2015-12-18 | reverse complement strand
AGCGGGTTACGCTTATAATACTATGATATAATCTGTTATGCAAGCCATCCGTCGTATCATACATGCGGAGGGCACAGTCCCTACCACCGCCGAGGAGTGTACGTCGATACATGGGCCATCATTCACCACCTTCTCTCACCAAGCATGGCTTGCACGATCAGGTCGTCCACCTGCTTGCCCGGCGCATCTTGCGCCAGGAGTTGGCCTCCGGCGACATTCTACCCAACGAGTCGGACCTGTGCGCGGAGCTTGGTGTGAGCCGGACTGTGCTGCGCGAGGCGATCAAAGTCCTCGCCGCCAAGGGGTTCGTCCAGACCCGTACCAAGGTGGGCACGCGGGTACTGCCGCGTTCCTCCTGGCGAACGCTCGACCCCGACGTGCTGGCCTGGCAGTACGAGGACGCCGAGCACGATGACCATTTGTTGCGGAACCTCCTCGACATGCGCCGCGCCATCGAGCCAGCCTGCGCGGAACTGGCCGCTCTCCGCGCCGATGCGGCCGCGGTCGCCAGCATCGCTGCCGCGTACCGGCGGATGGAGCGGACGCTTGCCCAGTCGCAGGAGTTTATCCAGGCGGATATGGATTTCCACGCCGCCATCATCGCGGCCTGCCGCAACGAATTGCTCGATCAACTCTCCCTGACCATCGACGCGGCCCTGCGAACGACGCGCCGCGTCACCACGCAACTCCCCGGCTCCTCTATGGCATCGTTGCCCCTGCACCGTGCCGTCCTGGATGCAATCCAGGGACGCGACCCCGCGACAGCGCACAGGCGCATGCGCGAACTGATCGACTGCGCGGCGGATGATATCGAGCGCGTGGCAAACGCCGCTGAGCATAAGACGGCCTAATCGTCTTGACTGTCGGCAACCTCCATCCATTCATCATTATGCAAGGGCAGGCACAAGTCCCGCATTGGCGTCCATCATCTCGTCCAGGAGTTGGCCGGGGCTGCAATCGCAGTCGCGGAACGACGGGTCGGACGCGATCGCTTCGATAGCCGCTTGCCGGCTGCGGTCGAGGGCAGCGCGCACACTGCGGTCGTGGACGGTGAGCTGCTGGCGCACCCAGGATGCGAAGAACGCGGGCAAAGGTGTCGCGCTTTTGTGGAGCGCCACTCCCTCCGACGTCACGGTTGCCGGCAACTCGACCACGGAACCGGAGGGCAGCTCAGGGATGTGACCGTCGTTCGGCATATTGCCGGAGAGATAGACATAGGAGGGCGTCTCGCCGGACAGCGCCTGCATGATCGCGAACATCTGCTCACGCTCGTCGCCCTCCATGAATACGCGTACGGCGCTGTCGTCCACGAGCTGACTCCCGACCTCTCCCTCGATGGCCGCCTGGCGCCGAGCCTGGACGGCGAGGCAGTAGCGCTCCCAGGTATTATAGTCGGCGTGGCGGAACAGGCGCTGATTGGAGTAGGGCACGTAATCGAAGTTGTGCCAGTTGCCACAGCCGAGCACATACCCAAGTTCCTGGAACAGACGCGATTGCGTGAAGTCGTCCTGTTCCCACCGCTCGGTCCTGCTCGCCGGTAGAGTTGCGATGGCCTGGAGCAGATCGGAGCCATCACGGCGATCGACCGCTCGTTGTACGACATGGAAATGGTTAATCCCCGCCACGAAGAGGTCGATCTCCTCCGCGGGTGTATTGGTCAGGTCGGCGATGCGCTGGCGCGTCTCGATGGTGCCGTGGCAATGGCCGACCACGCGGGTGTAGCCCGTCGCCCGTATCACGCCCTGGACCAGACGCGGCATGGGGTTGTTGATGATATGCAGCCAGGCGCCGTCCGTGTGGCGCTGGATCTCTCGGGCGATGTCAACGAGCGGCGGCAGGTGCCGCAGGGTGGCCACTAGCGCGCCAGGAGTGGCCGTCTCGCCTTCGACAAAACTGATGCCATGATTGCGCATGACCCAGCACGTGCGTAGGAACGAGGCTGGGAAGTCCACGGCGAACGAGACGAGGACGTGGTCGGCGCTGTCCAGGGCGCTGGCCTGATCCCGGTGACAGGAGTAGCGCACGGAGCGGCCGGTGACCCGATTAAGCCGCGGGATCAGATCGCCGAGCGCATCCAGTGGTTCGGAGCGAATGTCCATGAAACGCAGGTGATAGGAGCGGTCCGGTGGCGCGGCCTGGTAAAGAGCGCGCAACAGGTGGAGCGTGAAGTGGCTGCCCGCTCCGATGATCGCGATGTCCATAGGTCCTTCCGTCCTCCTATGCGATAGCTGATGTCTTTCGTGCGATACACGATGTAGCGCCGCGCGTCAGTGTGCGACTCGCCGCCGGTCGTCGGCGATGATGACGCCCCTCGGGCGGTCGTGGGCGATGCGCGCACGCCAGAGGTCCGCGATCTGTCGCGCCGTGTCGTGGTCCATATCGGCGAGGCCGGTGTCGTCTCCGAAGCAGCCGTTGCTGATCGCCACGGGCGCGCCGTGCGCGAGCACGCCCCACCGTGTGAACGCCAGATTGGTGACTGGAGCCCAGTTGCAACTCCAGGCCACGTTGCGCCACGCCGGCAGGCGCACGCAGTCCCACGTCTGGGGCCAGCACCACGAGTCCTGATAGATGCCGTCGGCGTAGAGACTGTAAGGGAAGGCGCGTCCCTCGAGCTGGGGCGCGCCGAGGAGATCGGCCGTCAGGAAGGCCAGGTCGGGGCGCACCTGGTGACACAGCGCGGTCATCTCTCCGATCAGGCTCAACTGGGCGCGGTCGGCGTAGCCCGGACAGGCGGCAGGACCGAGGACGCCGTATCCGATGTAGTAGGCCTCGTCCATGACCAGGGCGTCGGTCAGGTCGCCAACGCGCTCAAGCAATGCGCGGATATAGGCGAGCATGTGCGCGCGCACGTCGGGGTGCAAGGGATTGCGCAGGTAGGTCGCCCCGATCAGTTCCGGTCCTTGCCACAGGGCCGTCTCGACATCCAGGCCGGTCCCATCGGCCACGAACGGCCCGCGCTCGCCCGCGTCCTGCATCCCCGTCATGGCGTACACGCAGGTGCGGAAGCCGCGCTCTTTGGCGTAGCGCAGCCGCGCGCGCATGTCATCCCAGGACAGGTCCACGGGACGGTACCGGGCGACGTTGCGAAAGGCGTACGCGGCCGGCGTGGGGAGGCCGCTATGCACGGGCTGCGCGGTCGCGAGGGCGAGCAGTTCAGGGCTGCGCATGTAGGGGAACGCGACCCATCGGTCGTCGAGGCGGGCGGTTGCCGGATCGAAGCAATAGCGCCCGACGCGGTCGTACCACCCATGCAGGCAAAAGAGGGCGCGGTGGCGGTCCTGCGGGGCGATCATCTCGCAGGCGGCATCGATGTCGCGGAACCACCCATGGCCGTCTTTGGAGAGGAAATCGTAGTCCTGCAGGGCGATATCGTGAAGCCACGTTGGTCCCCGCGGAATCCGCGGCGTGGCCAACTCGAACCAGCGGTCGAGGGCTGCCTCGACGCCGCCCGCGAGTTGGATAAAGATCTGGCGCGTTTCATCCACATGGACGCCGGCCACCGCGACCCAGCGCCATGAGAACGACAGCGTCGGGCGGGAGTCCGTCTCGGACAGCGCGATGGTGGTGGAGAAGCTGGGATCGGCGCCGGCCAGCCACAGACTCTCCCGCGTCTCCAGCACGGCGAGCGGCAACGCCAGGCGAGCATCATCGGTTAGCCGCGACGCTAGCTGTCCGGCGCCGCGGAACTCGGCGCTCTCACCCTCGCTCTTGTTGAGGCGGCGCCGCTCGATGCGGCCCTCGAAGCGCGGCCACAGGACATGCGTAGGCGCCCGCTGGGGCTGCAAACCGATTTGGATCTCGGCCGTGACGTCCTCGGTCCACGCCGTATCGGCCGAGAGGCGCAAGGTCCAACTACCCGGTCCGGTGGCGGCGTTGACGAGCGTGACGCGGCAGCGACCCGGTAGGTGTTCCGCCACCCATTCATCGTCGGCCGCCAGGAGTCCCGTCGGCAGCAGCGGCCAGGTATGTGTCTCCTCGATCCCGCCCGACCGCAGGACCACGCTCACAAAGTCTATCATCGTTTGGGTGTCCTCTTGTCTCATCGTCTAACCTTTGAGTGCGCCCGCCATCAGGCCCTCGACGATTTGCTTCTGGAAGACCATCGCCACCATGAAGACGGGCGCGATGACGATCAAGCCCATCGCCGCCTCGTTGCCCCAGGCGACGGACTGGTAGCGTGGGTCCACGGCCGCTTGCGTGATACCGAGGGTCACGGTCGCCGTCGCGTTCGTGCGGCTGAAGATAAGGGGTAGGAAGAACTCGTCCCAGGAGGTCACGAGGTTGATCAGGAAAATCGTGGCCAGCGCCGGGCGCAGAACCGGGATGATGATCCGCCACAGGATCGTCGGGAAGTTGGCCCCGTCGGCCTGTGCCGCCTCTTCCAACTCGATGGGAATCTGGCGGATGAAGGAGGTCATGATCCAGATGCTGAACGGCAACAATAGGCTCACGAAGAGGATGACCAGGCCGTGGAGCGAATCGACCAGCGACAGGTTCTGGAAGATCTGGAACAGGGGGATGATCGTCGCGATGTTGGGCAGGAAACTGGAGAGGAGCAGGGCGAGGAAGAAAAAGCCGCTGCCCGGGAAGCGGATGCGCGCGAACGCATAGGACGCCAGCAGGCACACCGCGACCGTCAGCGCGGACGAGAGCACTGACAGCAGCGTGCTGTTGAACAATTGCTGGCCGATCGGCACGATCTGCGCGATGGTCTGGAAATTGACGAACGACGGGTGCAACGGGATGTAGCGCAGGGGTTGCGTGAATAGCTCGTTGATCGGCGTGAACGCCGAGAGGACGATCCAGTAGATGGGGGCGAACGTCACCGCCACGAACAGGATAATGGGGCCATAGAAAACGGCGGCGCGGAGCAGGGCGCGCGCGGATAACCGCCGTGCGCGGGACGCGGCGTGCGCCCGGGCTGACGATAGGTCCATGGTCGATCTCCTCACACTACACCGCGTCGCCGCTGCGCCGCAGGACGACGTAGCCCACAAGCCCAATCGCCAGCACGATCAGGAACGCGAACACGGCGATGGCCGCGCCATATCCGTAGTAGAGACCCGAGAACGCGAGCTTGTAGACCTGATAGGACAGCAGCGACGTCGACGAGCCGGGACCGCCTTGCGTCAGGCCATAGACGACGTCGAAGGAGAGCACGCGCTGCGCGGCGATGAAGATGGTCAGCGTGACGAGGACCGGCGCCAGGAGCGGGAGGACGATCGAGCGAAACGTGCGCCACGACGACGCCCCGTCGACCCTGGCCGCCTCGTAGAGTTCGCCCGAAATGTTCTGCAGACCGGCCAGCAGGATGATGGCGGCGAACGGCGCGTTCTTCCAGGTGTCGAGCAGGATCACGGCGAGGCGCGCTCCGTTCGGATCGGCCAACCAGACCGGGCGGACGGGAACAACGCGGGCTATGAGGTCGTCGAGCATCCCGTATTGGCTGTTGAACAGCCACTGCGCCGCCGTCGCGATCACGATCGTCGGCATCGCCCAGGGGAGCAGGTTGACGGCGCGGACGAGTGTCCGCCCTCGGAACGCCCGGTTGAGCAGGGTGGCGATCCCTAACCCATACACCAACTGGAGCGCCGTCGAGGCGACGGTGAAGATAGCGGTGAACGTGAGCGTGTCGGTGACGGTGGGATCGCTGAACATGTCCCCAAAGTTGCGCAGGCCGACCCAGCGCGTCACCGGCGTCAGCGGGCTCTCATTGGTGAAGGCCTGCGCGATCGTGTGCAAGAAAGGGTACACGGCGACGCCGGCCCGCCAGAGGACGGCCGGGGCGATGAGGGCATAGGCCAGCAGGACACGGTTCCCGAGGCGGCGTCGGATGCGGCGCCGGGTCGCCGCCACCGGCATGGGCACGGATGTGGTCGACATAGATCCTCTCACTGATCGCTAATAGTCCGCTCACCCCCCAACCGCTCAGACAGCGAGCGGGACGCGGGCACAGAGGCCGCCGGACGGGATGAGGGACGGGAGAACCGTCCCCCGTTCCTCATCCGACGACCCCTGCGCCGGGTTATCGCTCCCCTGCAACAGCCGGTAGCGCCTGACGGAGACTAGCTACTGCCCTGGATGCGGTCAATGTTCGCCTGCGCCTGACTAATCGCCGCGTCGAGCGATGTCTGCTTGTTCAGGTAGGGGTTGATGGCGGTTTCGATCGCGTCGGAGAGCCGTTGGGTCTGCGCCGCCAGCGGGCGCGGGTGCGGGAGGTTCGCCGCGGCGTAGCGCGCGAGGTAGGGCGCCTGGTGAATGACCTTGGCCACCGCGGGATCGGAGAGGAGCGCGCTGCGCCCTGGCTGGGAGCCGGTCAGCGCGAGGGTCGCCTCGGACTGCGGCGAGGTCGCGTACTGGATGAACTTGGCCGCCATGTCCTTGTTGGGGGAGTACTTGCTGATGGACCACCCCCACGACCCCGAGATCGTGTTGTTGTTCGCCGGTCCGCGCGGAGGGAGGGCTACACCCACCTTATCGACGAATGACGGGACGGCCTGGAACGCCCCGAAGAAGCCATCCCACACCGGCCACATGGCAATGCGCCCGTCGAGGAAGCTAGCCTGGAGCGACGTGTAATCGGCCGTTACCGTGTCGTTCGGCGCGATCTTGTAGGTGTTGATCAGGTCGTACATGAACTGCAGGGCCGTCCTGGCCCCGGGCGTCTTCATGTGCAACGGGTCGGCCCCCGCCTGACCCAACCAATAACATAACTCGTTGAACAGCAGGCCGCTCCCGTTCTTGCCGGCCATGCCGATGCCGTAGCGGCCGCCCGACGTCAGGCGCCGCCCCACCCGCACCACATCCTGCCAGGTGCGCGGCGGCTCTACCCCCGCCTTGGCGAACAGCGCCTTGTTGTAGAAGAAGATGACGACGTCGAGGTGGCCGGTCAGGCGGTAGAGATGCCCGCCGTAGGTGCTCGACGTCACCGTGGCGGGCGGCACGGCCGCCACACTCGCGTGCGGGATGCGTCCTTCGAGCGGCTCGAGCCAGCCGGCGGTCCCCCAGGCCGCCACGGAGAAGTCGTCGGTCCAGATCGCGTCGAGCCCTGTGTAGCCGGACGACAGATAGGTGGTGTATTTCTGGACGAAATCGGCGTAGGCCGGGGGCTCGGGATTGAAGGTGACGGTCAGGCCGTTCTGCTTCGCGAAGCCGTTGAGCACGGTCAGGAGGTCCTGCTTGGGCGTGACGGTGCCCCAGTAGCTGACGTTGAGCGCACCCGGTGCGAGTGAGACCGCCGCGCGTGCATGGCCGGGCGCCAGTACAGCGGGGAGGGCGCCCCCAAGGGCGACGCCGGTTGCCCCCAGGCCAACCTGCCGCAGGAAGCGACCGCGGCTCGGGATGATCACTGTGTCCGCTGTGTCCGCTGTGTCCGTGGTAGATGTCCGTGTCATGCCATCTATCTCCTTTGATTGATAAGGTCTCGACGATGACTGTCACGACCGCGGCGATGATGCCGACGATCGTCCCGCGAGGCGCCAGGTACCGTGGGCGGCTATCGATTGTCTCTGCCATTCACCTCCTTCTCTCAGATCGACGACCACGAGGACCGCGCCTTGCGACCAAGAGTTGGCTTTATCACCCTGGGTCAGTACGGCAACTCGTTATTCAGTCGCGCCCAGGCCAGTCCAGACCGGCCTGCTATTGACCTATGATACAGCATATGATATTGTATGTCAATAGGCACGAAATACCGAATGGAGCAAGGAGAGAGGGATGGCGACGATGTCCAGAGCTTCCTCGATGGCGGGTTCTTTCTCCCCCCGGACCCTCCACAAACAGATCGTGAGCCATCTCGGGCTCGCCATCTTGCGTGGTGAGTTGGCGTCCGGCGACACGCTGCCCAGCGAGCCGGAGTTGTGCGCGCAGCTCAACGTCAGCCGCATCGCGCTCCGCGAGGCGCTCAAGGTCCTGGCCGCCAAGGGATTGGTGGAGTCGCGGCCCAAGACGGGCACGCGCATTCGCCCGCGCGCCGACTGGAACTTGCTCGATCCCGACGTGCTCGCCTGGCGACATGAAGCAGGCCCCGATCCGGAGTTTCTGCGCAACATTACCGACGTGCGCCTCATCATCGAACCGGCGGCGGCCAGACGGGCGGCCAGGCGAGCGAGCCTTGAGGATATCGCGGCGCTCGAGGCCTGGTACCGACGCATGGGGATCGCCATCAATGACACGGAGACATTCATCGCGGCGGACCTGGAGTTCCACGGCGCGATCCTGGCGGCATCGCACAACGAGTTGCTCCAGCAGATGGGGACCACGATCAGCGCGGCCCTGCGCGCCAGCCGCGCGGTGACGACGCACGTACCGGGGGCCAACGAGGCGTCCATGCCCCAGCACTGGGCCGTGTTCGAGGCTATCGGGGACCACAACGAAGCCGCGGCCGAGGCCGCAATGACCGCGCTCATCATGGAGGCTGCGGCCGACATCGACCGTGGGCTCCATCCCGATGCCAGTACCCCGATCTCCGGCATCGATCCCCGCACCGGCGATCGGGATAGGTAAAGGGCGTTTGAGGTGGCGTCCATCCGATCATCCCGCGATAAGATAAGAGGAAGAGAGAGGCATGTTCGACACCGCGCGGTCCCTGCTCCATGACCTTGGTCTGCCCACCAGCGAACCTCACGATCCGCCGCGCCGCTGCCCCAGGTCCCGGTCCGACACCGCAGTGTCCATGCACTGTTGTGTACATCGCGGATTTTCATGGGTGGGGGCGTCCCGCAGGACATGACAATCTGCCCTGCGACCGCAGGCTCAGTCTTACAATCGTGGGGCGCATCGTATCGCTCGCTCATAATTTGCGCTCTACCGTTATTAATAATATGATAGACCCATTCGGCAGATGTGAGGACTGGAGGTGACGGATGACCACCGCGTCCACTATGCAGACCGAGGCCAGTACCGCGCGGGACGTGTTGCGGCGCGTCGCCGCGCGCACCCTTCTGTACGACTTCAGTGTCTGGTTCTGGGGAGACGCCATCGCTATGGATGGCTTGCTCGAAGCGACGGAACTGCTCGGCGAGGCCGCGCCACGCGAGCATTGTCTCCGCTTCTACCGGCGTTGGGCACGGCGATCGCCGGACTGGCGTGATCATCTCACCCCCGGGGTAGCTCTGCTGCGTCTGACCGAGGGGAGCGACGACGAGGCGTTGCTCGCCGCGGCCAGACGCCTTGCGTCGTGGCTACTGGAGGAGACGCCGCGCGCGCCGGAGAGCGGCGCGCCGCTCTACCGGCCCGACCTGCCGCCGTACCGGCACACGGTGTGGGTCGATTCCATCTACCACGTGCCCCCCTTCCTGTGCCGGCTGGCGCGCGTCACCGGCGATGACGCCTTCAACGACGCGGCGCTCGACGTGTGGGAGAGCCACGCGCGGGTCCTCGCGGACGCGCGCGGCCCGTTCCTGGCGCATTCCTTCGATACGGGCGCGCGCGTGCTCCACGGCTACGGGTGGGGTCGCGGCAACGGTTGGGCGCTCTACGGCATGGTCGACACGCTGGAAACCTTGCCCCACGATCACCCGCGCCGGGCTGCGGCGCTGGCCTCCTTTCGCCAGCTCAGCGCGGAGATCCTGGCGTTGCAGGACGAGAGCGGCTTCTGGCGCACGCTGCTGCACGACCGCGAGGCCTACCTGGAGTCGTCCACCGCGACGTTCTTCGGCGGGGCGTTCACCCGCGCCGTCCGCCTGGGCCTGCTGGACGACGCCTACGCCGCGGCCGCCGAGCGGGCCTGGCGGGCCACCCTCAGCCGCATCGACGACGGCGACTTCTACGGCGTCTCGGCGGTCACGCACGCCGGGACGCTGCGGGAGGACGAGGTGGCCATGTACAAGACCTTGCCCACCGAAGTGAACGTGTGGGGGCAGGGCTCGGCGCTACGATTCGCGGCCGAGCGGATCAGGTCCGGCCTGAGTTGAGGATGAGAGAGGACGTGGACATGACAGAGGACGGAGCCCTGGTGGGGCTGCGCGTGCTCGACGCGACCCAGATGCTGGCCGGCCCGCTCTGCGCGATGCGCCTGGGCGACCTAGGGGCGGACGTGCTCAAGATCGAGCCGCCCGGCACGGGCGAGTGGACGCGCACCCACGGCTTCGCCAACGCGGAGATCAAGGGCGAAACGACGGCGTTCCTGGGGCTCAACCGCAACAAGCGCAGCGTGGCCCTCAACCTCAAGCAGCCGGAGGGGCTGGAGGCGTTCTACGACCTGGTGCGGGTGAGCGACATCTTCGTCCAGAACTACCGCGTCGGCACGGCCGATCGCCTGGGCGTCGGCTACGACCAGCTCCGCGCGGTGAACCCACGCCTGGTCTACTGCTCGATCTCGGGGTACGGCGAGCGCGGCCCCTACGCCGGGCGCCCCGGCCAGGATTTGGTGGTGCAGGGCTACAGCGGCTCGATGTGGTCCGTGGGCAGTAAACGCTGGCCTCCTCTGCCTGGCGCGTTGTGGGCCATCGACGCGATGACGGCGTATCAGGCAGGCATGGGCATCCTGGCGGCGCTCTGGGCGCGCGAGCGCACGGGGGCAGGCCAGAAGGTCGAGGTAAACATGCTCGCCGTCGCGATGGATTGCCAGGCGCAGGAGCTGACCACGCACCTCAACCTTGGCATCGTCCCGGTGCGCACGGACGCGCCGTTCGCCCACGCCTGGGTGACGGCGCCGTACGGGGCCTACCGCACGCGGGACAGCTGGCTCGTGATCGGCCAATCCCCCCTCCATGTCCTGGGCGAGGCGCTGGAGAGCGACCGGCTGCGCGAGATGACGGCGTGGTCGGACGGCATCGACCACCGCGACGAGGTGTACGAGATCGTGAGCGCGATCATGCCACGGAAGACCACGGCCGACTGGCTGGAGATCTTCGACCGGCACAAGCTCTGGAGCGGCCCGGTCTATGACTATCGCGACCTGGTGAACGATCCGCACGTAGTCGAGACCGAGATGGTGACGTCGGTCGAGCATCCCACTATTGGGACGCTGCGCCTGCCCAACGTCCCGCTCCAGCTCTCCGCGACACCGACGGCGATCACGCTGCCGCCGCCGCTGCTGGGCGAGCACACCGCGGCGGTGCTGCGGGATCTGCTGGATTATGACGACGACCGCCTGGCCGCATTGCGCGCGGCCGGCGCTATATAGGGGGTCCGACGATGACCACGACCATCCCATCGACGCCGCCGGCGACGGAGGATTTGCTCTTCACGCAGGACGACGCCGTCGCGACGATCACCCTGAACCGGCCCCACAAGCTCAACACCATGACGCCGGAGATGGGGCGCACGCTGCTGTCTCTCGTCGATCGTATCAACGCGGATGACGGTATCCGGGTCGTCATCCTGACGGGGGCGGGCGAGCGCGCCTTCTCGGCGGGCAGCGATGTCAAGGTCCTGGACGACTACGGCGACAACTGGCAACTGCGCAACCGGACCGACTACGCCCGTGCGCTCTACACGGTGCGCAAGCCTGTGATCGCGGCGATCCGCGGCTTCGCCATCGGCGGCGGCCTGGAGTTGGCCCTGACCTGCGACATCCGCATCGCCTCCGAGACGGCGCGCCTCGGCGCCGGCGAGATCAAGCTCGGCTGGCACGGCGGCGCCGGCAATACGCAACTCCTCCCGCGCCTGGTCGGCTACGGCAAGGCGCTGCAGATGTTGCTAACGGGCGATCTCATCGACGCGGACGAGGCGCGGCGGACGGGGCTGGTGCAGGAGGTCGTCCCCGACGACCAATTGAACACCACGGCGCGCGCCCTGGCCGAGCGCATCGCGCGCAACGCCCCTATCGCGGCCCAACTGGCCAAGCACCTCGTGCGCATGTCCGAGAGCACGTCCATCGAGGTCGGCCTGGCCTACGAGAACGATCTGTTCGCCTACTGTTTCACGACGAAGGACAGCCAGGAAGGGATCGCGGCGTTCAAGGAGAAGCGCGCGCCGGAGTTCCGCGGGGAGTAGCGCGCTAGAGCCGCGTCGCATGGCGCGCGTGTTTATGCTGGAGGAGGCCACCTATGGAAGTTGCGCCGGGCATTCATCGCGTCGAGGCGCCCCTGGGCAACCGTTTCGTCTGCCTCTACCTCCTGGTCGGGGATGACGCCGCGTTGCTGATCGATACGGGCCTGCACGACTCCGTCGGCCAGGTCTTGGTCCCCTACCTGCGCGCGGCGCACATCGAGCCGCGACGGATACGCTATGTGCTCAGCACCCATGCTGACTTTGACCATATGGGCGGGAACGCCGCGGTGAAGGAGTTGGCGCCCGCGGCGATCTTCCTGTGCCATACGCTCGACCGCGCCATGATCGAGGATATCGACCGCATGATCGCGTGGCGTTACGGCGAGTTCGCCGCCGATCACGGCATCGACGACACGGAAGACGTCAAGGCCTGGATCAGGGCCAGCGCGCGCGGCGTGCCGATCGATGTCGCGCTCACGGGCGGCGAAGAACTGCGCCTCGGCGCCGATTGGAGCGTGCAGATCCTGCACACGCCGGGGCACTCGCGCGGCCACCTGAGCGTCTACGACCCACGCAGCCGCGCGGCGATCATCACGGACACGGCGCTCTGGAACGCCGTGTTGACCCGGGAGGGCGCGCCCGCGTTCCCGCCGACCTATCGCTACGTGGACACGTATGTCGCCTCGACCCAGCGGCTGCAAGGTCTGCCGATCGATCTGCTGCTAACCGGCCATTACCCGGTCTACGACCGGTCGGGCGCGGCCGCATTCCTGGGCGAGAGCCGCGCCTACGTGGATCGGGTCGACGCGGCGCTACGCGAGGAATTGGCGCGCGCGGCGGCGCCGGCGATGATGACGGAGTTGATTGCGTTGCTGGGCCCGCGCCTGGGCTCGTGGCCGGAGGCGGCGTCCTCCGCGCTGGTGTATCCGCTCGCGGGACACCTGGAGCGCCTGCAGCAATACGGGCTGGTCGACACTGTTCACGGCGCGGGTGGCGAGGGTTACGTGGCGTATCGGTGGACGGCGTGAGGGGGTAGCGATGCGCAAGGTACGCCTGGGATTTATCGGGGCGGGCTGGTGGGCGACGACGAACCACATGCCCCTGTTGGCGGCGCGCGACGATGTGGACCTGGTGGCGGTGTGCCGCCTGGGCGCCGACCTGTTGCAGACTATTAAGGACCAATTCGGATTCGCCGTCGCGACGGAAGACTACCGCGAACTCCTGGAGTTGGACCTGGACGGCGTGGTGGTGAGCTCGCCGCACCACCTGCACTTCGAGCACGCCAGCGCGGCGCTCGAACGGGACATGCACGTCATGTGCGAGAAGCCCATGACGCTGCGACCGGCCGAGGCGTGGCGCCTCGTCGAGCTGGCGCGAGAGCGCGGACGCCACCTGCTCGTGCCCTATGGCTGGCAGTACAAGCCCTTCGTCGAGCAGGCGAAGGAGTGGATGGACAGCGGGATCGTGGGCCGCATCGACTATGCGCTCTGCCACGCGGCATCCCCCACCAAGGCGTTCTTCGCGGGGGGCAACACAGTGCCGTCGCAGTGGGCGCCCACGATCGTCGCACCCAATCCGGCTACCTGGCAGACCAAGGGGCGCGGCGGGGGATACGGCTATGGTCAGGTCACGCACTCGTCGAGCTTGCTGTTCTGGCTCACCGATTTGCGCGCGGCCGAGGTGTCGGCGCGCATGACCGCGCCGGACTCAGGGGTGGACATGTACGACGCGGCGACGGTCGTCTTCGACGGCGGCGCCATCGGCGCCATCTCCGGCGCCGCAACCTTACCGGACGACGACAAGTTCCAGATCGACCTGCGCATCTTTGGCGACGAAGGCGTTTTGTTGCTAGACGTCGAGCGCGAACGGTTGGAGATACGCCGCCATGACGGCCGACATCGCCACGCTCCGGTTCCGCCGGGCGAGGGCGCTTACAGTTGTGAGGTCCCGCCGATGCGCTTTGTCGAACTCATCCAGGGACGGGGCACGAACAACTCACCGGGCGACGTGGCAGCCCGCTCGGTCGAATTGATCGACGCCATGTATCGCTCGGCGGACGCCGGCGGTGTGCCGACAGCGGTCTATCGATGACACCGTAGTGACCGCGTATTGTGGTGTTTCAGCGACTCCAGCGGCATAGGCCGCTCCGTCTAGGCGGCAACAATCGGACCGAGACATAGGTGGAGGGCAAAGATGGTCGCGACGGACGCGCGGACGTATCAGAACTACATCGGCGGGGAGTGGGTCGGCGGGCGGGGCGGCGGCACGATCGAGAACCGCAACCCGGCCAACCCCGCCGACTTGATCGGTCTGTGGCCGCGCTCGATGCCGGACGATATGGCGGCCGCGGTCGGCACCGCGGTCGACGCAGCGTCGGACTGGGCCGGAACCTCGGCCTTGCAGCGCGGGGCAGTCCTGCTGCGCGCCGCCGCCCTGCTGGAAGCGCGCATCGAGGAGGTCGCCGCGGCGATGACGCGCGAGGAGGGTAAGACGCTGCGCGAGGCGCGCGGCGAGACCACGCGCGGCGTGGCCATCCTGCGCTACTACGCCGGCGAGGGCGCGCAGCCCGTCGGCGAGGTCTACCCCTCGGCTAACACGCGCACCATGCTCTACACGCTGCACGTCCCGCTGGGGGTCGTCGGCGTCATCACGCCCTGGAACTTCCCGGTGGCCATCCCGCTCTGGAAGATCGCCCCGGCCCTAGTCTACGGCAACGCGGTGGTCTTCAAACCGGCCGAGCTGACCCCGCTGACAGCCACGCTGCTGACGCAAATTCTGGAGGAGGCCGGGCTGCCCAAAGGGGCGCTCAACCTGGTGGTTGGCCTTGGCCACGAGGTGGGGCCGGCGCTGACCGGCGACGAGCGGGTGACCGGGGTCTCGTTTACCGGCTCCAACCGCGTGGGGCGCGAGATCGGGCGCGCGGTGCAGGATCGCGGCGGCAAGGCGCAACTCGAACTGGGCGGCAAGAACCCGGTGGTGGTGCTGGCCGACGCGGACCTCGACCAGGCGGCGGCGCTGACGGTGCAGGGCGCCATGATGTCCGCCGGGCAGAAATGCACCGCGACGAGCAGGGCCATCGTGGAGCGGGCGGTCCTGGAGCCGTTCGCGCGCAAGGTGGCGGAGCGCGTCCGGGCATTGGTGGTGGGCGACGGCATGGACGAGCGCACGCAGGTCAGCCCGCTGGTCTCGGCGGCGCAGCGCGACAAGGTCGTGGAGTACCTCGACCTGGCGCGCCAGGAGGGCGTCGAGACGCTGGCCGGCGGGGAGGCGCTGGAGGGCGCGGAGTACCGCGGAGGCTACTTCGTGCAGCCAACGGTCTACGCCAACGTGCGGCCCGAGAGCCGCCTGGCGCAGGAGGAAATCTTCGGGCCGGTGGTGGGCATCATCCCGGCGCGAGACTATGACGAGGCGGTGGCGCTGGCCAACGGGGTGCGCTTCGGGCTCTCGGCCTCGGTCTTCACGCGCGACATCGCCAAAGGGCTGCGCTTCACGCGCGACATCCAGGCGGGCATCGTGCACGTCAACGGCGAGACGGCCGGGGCGGAGCCGCAGGTCCCGTTCGGGGGCATGAAGGGCTCCTCGTCGTACTCGCGCGAGCAGGGCAAGGCGGCAGAGCACTTCTTCACCCAGATCAAGACGGTCTACCTCGACGAGCCCGCCGCCCCGCCTCCCGCTCCGTTCCCCGTCGCGATTGACCCCGCCACCATGGAGCGCGAGACATCCGCATAGTCGGCGTCGCCGCGTTCGACGTGTCGTCACGGCGCCGAAACGAACAACCAACCAAGATAAGAGGAGCATCCATGGGATGCGTCAGAACTCGGAATGCAATGAGGTCTATGCACGCGTCAGCACGCGGTGTTGCTCACCCGACCTTGCCTACGCAGCCTCCGCCACCGCACATACCTCTCCCCCACCGCTCCGCGAAGAGCCGTCGTTGGTCCGCCAGAGAGACCGTCTCATTCATGTGTTGACGATAGCCTCGACAGGGCCGAGGAATTCCTCGAAGACGGGCAAGGACGCATCGGGCGCCGTGACGAGCGACCCGTCGAGCCATGGGGTAGAGATCGACAGCGACTCCACGAAGCCGACCACCCATAGGGCCGCGGCCGGCCAGCGATCCGGGACGATGGCGAGGTCCGGGTAGGTTTTCGCTCCCACCAGATGGCGGCGCTCGCGGAGCACAGCGATGGCGTCGCGCAGGGGCGCGACCGTGTCGCTCTGGTCGTCAGTCGAGGCATGTACCTCAATGCGCGCCCCCTTATTATTACTGGCGCAGCTACCTACGCTCAGCCAGCCCCCCTCTTTGCTCAGCCAGCCCCCTCTTTAATGACAGCGTACACATGACTGAAGTTTAGACTACGGGCGGCCACAGGGACGTGCCCGCCGACCGAAAGAGGCGCGGGGCACAGCCGGGATGCGGGTCGGGGCGAGTCGTGTTAGGCCGCGGGGAGGCGTTTTGGGTGCCGCGCAGGCCCTTTGCGGATGACCGGATGGTGTGGGGCAGGGCGCACGACCGCTCCACGCGCCCGTCCGGGGGATTTCCCGCGGGGACGGGGTGGGGCTGCGGGTGTGCCCTCCTGGGCGATAATCCGGGCCAGCACGCGGCGCACTTGGCGCGGGCTGAGCGGACGGGTGGAGTCTTCCCAAGGCAAGCGCTGCGCCTGGGCCTGGGGGCGCGCCAGCCCGATCTCATTATGGACCACGGCGACCACATCCGTCCAGCGTTCCATCTGCTTCGGCGTGCGCACATGGGGTGCCGTCCACAAGAGATCCTGCTTGTCGAAGCGGTAGCCATGCTCGATGCTGAAGCGCCGCGGGTACAGACGGGCCAGGTCGGCGAGCGGGGGCAGGGCGCGCCCGCCGAGCCACCAGAACCAGGGCGCGCGCCGGTCGCCCTTGGCGTCGGTGGCCGTGGGGCGCGTCAGGCAGACCGCCGTGATCGGGATGGTGCGGCACTCCTTGCGGTGCAAGCCGCCCCAGTAACGCACCGTGACCTCCCGCCCGCCCGCGTCGGGGCCCGTCCACGCGGCATCGGGCTCCCCGTGCGTGGCGGGGTCGGAGCCCTTGAAGCGGGCCCCATCCTCACGGGGGCGGCCCGCTTTGCCGGTCGGCGGCGGGGCCGCGCGGTAGAGCACGCGCGTGGACGCCGCGCGCACCAGTTGATCGAGGCACAGGGACGCCGTGGCCGCCACCCAGCCCGCCGTCCCATAGCTGCCGTCGGCCAGCAAGAGGGGCCACTCCGCGTCCTCCTCCTCGCCTGTCGCCGGGCACTTTGGTTCCTCCGCATCCGCATCCGCATCCGCATCCGCATCCGCATCCGCATCCGCATCCGCGTCCGCGTCCGCGTCCGCGCCCGCGCCCGCGCCCGCCTGTGCCTTGCGCGCCGGCACGAAGGCGGCGAGTTGCGCGGCTCCCACAGTGAGGGCCGTCTGGTCGCTGGGGATGCGCGCATTGTCCAAGATATGCGTCCAACTGCTGGGCTCCGGGGGCAGCACGACCAGGGTGGAGAATGCCCAGCCGGGGCGCACCGGCGCCGTGTGCGGCGGCAGCACCTGGCCCGCGGCGGGCACATGCACCAGCGTGCGGTCCGGGACCGTGCGCGCGTAGGGGCGTGGGATGGGGCTGCTGTCGAGCGCCCACACCCGTCGCGCCCCCGGCGCGGGCGGCGGGGCCGTGGCCACGAAGAGGGCGCGCAAGGCGGGGCGGTCGATGCGCCCATCCTCCAACGCTTCATACACGCTTGGCCAGCGGCGCTGGAAGCACGGCGCTTGCGACAACTCCACGAACGAGCGCGCGCCAGGATAGGTCGCCAGCGCGTCGCACAGGTCGAACAGCGCATCGCGGGCGCGCGTGAGGCAGCGATAGACGGTCTGGCGGTAGCGGCCCAGCCGCTCTGTGGTAGTATCCATCGGGTCCTCCTTCTGATCTTGCAATCAAAGGATACCCGGACCGGGCCACGGGCTTATCCCCTTGGCTCGGTTTAGTCTAAACGTCAGACATGAGCAAGTCATCCACAGTCGGGATGAAAACAAGAGGTGCCGCCACGCGCGCCCTCCTGTCCTGGCCCCATTCGCCGGAAAGGCGCGTGGTGATTCACCGAACTTCGGCGAGTGCGCCCTGTTCCTCGGCGAATCACCGGCCACGCCTCGGCGCATGGCGCTCGTCCTACTCCGTCCGTAAGACGTACCGACGGTCTTTCGTCGTCCCCTCCGCGCGCACGAATCCTTGGTCCATCAGCTGCCGCAGATCAGTGAGGGCGGTGTCGACCGACACGCCGAGCGCCGCGGCATACGCGCTCGGACTGATCGGACCCTGGGTCCGCAGGCGCTCCAGGACCCAGGCCTGACGTTCGGCGCGGCGGCGACGCGTGACCGGTGGCGCATCATCCGCCTCGTGGCGCGTCCCTGCCTCTCCGGGCGTGAGCGCGTCGCGCAGCCGCGCGGCGGCTCCATAGAGCGTGACCACAAAGGTATCGCCCGTGTTGGCGAACACCGGCGCGGGTAAGCCTGCCTCAGCCATGGCCGCCACCATGCGGTCCAGCCCGAAGCCCAGCTCCTCGATGATGGCGAGCGCGACCAGTCCCTGCACCAGGGTCGCGTTGCGGCTCCACCTCTTGTCGAGCAGGTTGTCCAGCCGCATGGGACCGCCCAGGCCGCCCGGGCTGTGGACCTCCACCCGATCGGCGAAGGCATAGATGCGCACCCGGTCGCCGCGCTGCCCATAGTCGCGGTGGGCCAGCGCGTTGAGGACCGCCTCGCGCAGGGCAGCGCGCGGGTATTCGGCCCGGTCGATGCGGTCCATCCCCCGCAGTTCCACGGCGTGCAAGGTGTTGCGCACCAGCCAGGCCTCCGCCTCGTCGAGCTGCCGCGGCACCGGCCCCTCTATCTCCTGCTTGAGGAAGCTCTCGCCCATCCGCAGGCCGGCATACTGCACCACGGCGACGCGCGCCTGCGGGAAGAAGCGCTGCGGGTCTGTGCCGAGCAAGAGGATGCCCGCGACCGACGGCACGAGCGGGGCGTCGGGCTGCCCCGCCGGGCGGACGAGCAGGTCGCGCGCCTCCAGGAGCGCGTCGGCGCCCATCTCTCGGCCCGAGGGGAAGCGCGCGGCGTAGGCGCGGACACGGGCCTCGTCGAGGTGCGCGCGGGTCGCGCCGGGGACCGGCTCGCGGTCGTAGGCGAAGAGGCCGCGGCGGCTGAGCAGCGCGCGGATCTCCTCGGGCGTCAGCGCGCGCCGGTGGGACCCTTCGCGCACCACGTAGCGCCCCTCGACGCCGTAGACCTGGCCCAGGCCCTCGGGGACGGTCACGGCGAGGACCGTCTTGCCGTCGACGTCGATCCGCTCGGGCGCGGGGAGCGCGAACTTGGGGGTGCAGAGCTCGGCCGCCGTATAGAGGTGGTCGATCGCGATCTTCACATCGGGCACGCCCGCGACGATGTGCGCCGGCCGGCCGTCCACGACGCGTTCGGCCACGCCATAGACCAGCGTCCCGCCCTCCGCGTTCGCGAAGGCGGCCAGCGAGGTCGCGAGCGAAACGGGGCGCTCCTCGGCCGGCTTGAATTCGAGGAATTGCCCTTCGTCATCCTCGGCGACGAGCCGCCGGACGTCCTGCGCGTCTATCGGCCTCTCCCCCCTCTCCATCGGTAGCGTCTACGAGTAGCGTACGACACAACCGCCTCTCTCAGCAGGACCCGACGGTCTCCTGCGAGACGGATGTCGTTGCGACGGGGCGACGGGACGGCCAAGGGAGCCTGGCAGGGGAACAGCCCACGATGACGGCGCCGCACCCGCACGTCCGGACGCGCCTGGTCGCAGGCGTCTCTCTACCCGCGGGTCGTGCCATCGGCGCCGTCGGAGCGGACGGCGCCGGCCACCGCCTCATTCCAGCCCGCCGCGTACCATGCGATCAGCCGCGCCGCTGCCCGCGCGTCGAGATCCTCGCCTAGCGCCCCCAGCAGCCCGTGCATGCGCCCGCGTCCCGCTGCGTGCCCCGCCCCCGGCATCGCCTCTGTACGGACGCCCCCGCTCGCCGCTCCGGTCGTCTGTGCACTGTGGGCATCGGCCTCCCCAAGATGATAAGCGAGCGCCAGTGTCACAGCCTCCTCCTCCGTCAACCCCGGCAGCCGCTGATAGATCGCGTGCGCATCCATGCCGTTCCCCCTCTTTCTTCCCGCGTCACGCGCCGATGCTGAACGCCCCCACGACATCGGTGATGGTGGCGTCCACGGCGTCCATCCCGTAGGCCTCCAGCCACGCCGCCCCGAACGTGGCGGACGCTCCCACCGCGTCCCCTGTCTCCAGCACGTCCAGCGCCTCCGTCAGCACGTCCCCCCCAATATGCTGTGGGCCGATGTTGCGCGGCCGCGGCCGGTCCTCATTGTAGACCTTCACCATGACCCGGCACGGTCCCACGTCCAGCCCCTGCTCCTGCACCTGTTCCCGGAAGGACCGGGCATTGGCCGCCCGCTGCTGCTCGGTGGCGATCCCCCGCACGCTAATGCGCAACCCCGGCGTCGAGCGCGCCACCGACCGCGCCTCCCCGCCCTCCTTCTGCCACCGCTGCACCGTCCGCACGCTGATCCCGAGCTGGGCCGCCAACTCCTTGTTGCCCGCCGCCACCTGCGCGCGCCCCTCCCCGCCCCCCAACTCCCGCACCACCGCCCGGATCGCCGCCGGCGTCAACTCGACGTCGGCCGCCGCCACCCGCGCCTCGTACGCCCGCGCCAGGTCCGCGCTCAGGTCCGACACGCTACGCCGCCCCCTGCGCAGCCGTCCGCTCGCGCAGCGGCTTCAGGAGCTTGAGCAGCGTGCCCAGCCCCCCGCGCGTCCCGTCGAACGCCGGCAGCACCTCCCCCAGCGGCACCGCTGCGTCCTGCACCTTGAAGTGCCCCAGGCCCGTCCCCAGCGTCACCGACGGCGGGCACGCCGCCACCGGGTCCGGCTCATCGCTCACCAGGTACACCGCGTCCTTGTGCACGGCCACGGGCGTGTACCCCGCCAGGTCCATCTTGTGCAGCGCCCGCGACAGGTTCGCGTTGGCCTGCGCCAGGATCGCGTGCCGCCAGTCCGGCCGATACAAGAGACTGCGCTTCTCCCGGTGCCACGGGCTGTTGAAGCCGCTGATCGTCAGGCTGTAGGTCAGCTTGAGCGCACGCAGGGCCAGTGCCCCCGCCGGCGTCGTGTCCGCCTGAAGCGTCGTCCGCGCCCCGCGCAGCCGCTCGTACCACGTCTCCATCGCCCGGCTATGCCGCGTCCAGACGTGCGCCTCGCTGATCGCCACCGTCTGGCCCCGCTCGATGGCCCAGGCCACCGTCGGTGTGCAGCACCACCGCTCCTCCGCGCCGGCAATGCGCGCCAACCAGTACCCCGGCAACCGCTTGTCGAAGGGCACCTTGCCGCCCGGATCGCGCCGCTCCTCGATCCCCGACAGGCCCAGCTCCACCACGCCCGCGGCGCTCAGCCATTGCGCGTTCTTGTCGTAGCTGTGCAGGTAGGCCCGCTGCCGCTCGTCGGGCGAGAGCGTGCGCAGCCAGCTCAGCTCCGTCACCGTCTCCGCCTGCCCCGCCGGCGCCGGCAGCCGCTCCGGGTACTCCCGCTGGCTGCCGGCCCCCCGCTTGCCCAACTCCTGCAGCAGGTCCGTCCCCGTGCGGCCCGGCGAGCTGTAGTACGGCGCGCCCACCGCCCCCGCGTAGGCCACCAGCGCCGCCAGCAGCGTCGCCCCGTCCGTGTCGAGGCCCCACACCGCGTGCTCGTCGTACAGCGGGAACACGACGGACACGCCCGAGCCCGCCTCGCCCTTCTTGCGCAGGGCCACCCAGGCGCCCAGCGCCTCGGGGAACGCGTGCAGCTCGGCCAGGCCGTCGCTCACGAACGGATGGCGCACCTCCCAGAAGCGCCCGCTGGCGTCGAGCGCCGCAGGCAGCTCGGCCGCGCGCACCCAGGCGTCGGTCAGCCACAGTTGCGCCAGGCCGTACCGGCGCGCCCCTTTGTACAGGTCGCCGACGTGCCGGATCGTGCCCGTCACGGGGACGAGGGGCCTAGCGGGCAGGTGCAACCCATCCGCATCAAGCACGCCGATCACGCAGGGGGGAGCAGTTCCGGTCATGCGTGACGATCCCTCTCTGGCGCGTCCACCCGTTGCCTCCGTCGCGCACCGTCCATCTGTCACTCCTCCGCCTCTGGGAAAAGTGGGGGTTGGATCTGGCGCGCGACCCGCGTCCGCTCCTTCTCCTTCACCCGCTTGATACTCTCGGCCGGGGTCGGCAAGTCCTCCGGCATCGCGCCCCCGAGATCCTCGATCGTCTTGCGCACGGCCTGGCCGACCTCGTAGTGCGTGCGATTCGCATTGTGCTTCCCCTGGATGTTGTCTCGCCGCAACTTCTCATCGGTCTGCGTCGCACGGAAGAGGTTGGCCGCCAACTCGGTCGCCCCCATGTGATCCAGGATGTGCTCCTTGCGGGGCAACCCCTTGCGCGCGTGGATATCGCGCGCGCGGAGCCCCGCGTAGAGCCCCATGTAGCCGTGGTCGACGAAGACGGCGAAGTCGGGTCCTTGCACGACCCCAGCCTGACCCGCCGCCTCGGCCAGCTGGCGGTTGTGATCGGCGACCTGCCCGCGCAGATACAGCCGCTTCTGGTCGTCGGTCAGCCCCGCGAGTTCGTCGGTCTGCTCCTGGCGCCGCGTCTGCACGGCGAAATACGTCTGTCCCAGGCTCACATTCGGCTTGTTCGGGTCAGCGTTCTGGACGGTCAGGTAGCAGGCGTAGCGCGAGAGGTGCATGTCCTCCACGGAACGCCGGGCGCCCGAGCCGATGGTCACCATCTTGCGCGCGTCCGCAAAATGGTCCTCGACGGCGTGGCCGCTGTTGACGCAGGCGATCTCCGCCTTCTCGATCGCCCGCTTGAAGTTGCGGTAATTCGTGTCGTAGCCAAGGATGCCGGCGAGGTCGCGCGCCGACCAATACTCGCCCCCGTCCTCGCCCCGTTGTAGGAGACGCTCGAACGGAGACCTGTGCCCGCCCTCAACCGCCTGCCCCTGTGGTGCGTGCCCCTCATCCATCACTCTCTCTCCTCTGCATCACCGCACGCCATGGTCCCTTATGCGTCCCCCTTGCCCCGCACCCTCCGGCGACGCCGTTCCCCACACGCATCCTACCGCACCCTAACCGCTCGCACCATGATCCACGACCGGCCTGGTCATGGTGCGCCCAGGTGCGCCGCAGTCGTGGCGGTGTTGACCGCTCGCTGCGCGGGGCTGATCGGCCGGCAGCGGCAGGGCGCGGCGCGGCACGTGGGGCAGGCCACCACCGGGTGCGCCATGTCCCCCGCAGGAGGCCGATCACCGTCTGACGCTCGTCCCGCAGAACCCAGAGGACGGGCCGCGGCAGCCGCGGCAACGAGGGAGGAGACCGGGACCCCCGACATCCCCGTCGGCGGGGACATCTCCCGTTCCGCGCTAGCGTACACGATGCGCACGCCGGCGTGGCCCGTCCGCTCCAGCGCCTGCTGGACCCGCCCGCGTAGCTTGTGCGCCAGCCAGTCCGCGTGGAACGGCGACGGGACCGCCACCCGCAGCACGTCCCCCTCCAGGGCAAGGGGGCACGCCGGAGCGAACCACACCGCGTAGTTCTCGGGCGTCAGCACCTCCCGCACCTCGCCCAGCACCGCCCGCCACACAGTCTCGGCCGCACTGTCCGTCGGCGGATCGTCCCCGGCGACAACGGGTGTGGCGACCACGCCGGATGCACAGGGACCCGACGGCGCGGGCGCGCTGGTCGCACCGGGTCCCGGTCCGGCCCCGGACAGTCGGGGGTCAGGTCGCCCGGCGCCGCTGGCCAGGGGGTTATCGAGCATATCGGACACATCGGGTGTGGCGACGAGGTCCCGCAGCGTGGCGAGCAGGTAGGGCATGCACACGATCTCCCCGCCGCGGCCCCGCTTGGTGATAGCCCCCGCCTGGGACCGCGCGATGGACGCCGCCTCGTCCAGTAGCGGCAGCAGGTCCGCATCAGCCAGGCCCGCCACGCGCTGCATGTTCGCCACGCGCGTCCGACTGGCTTGCGGGGCGTCGTCGCCGAACTCGGCCGACAGGTTGGCCACCGCGGCGGCAACGAGCGATGGGCTGTCCCCTGTCGTCGTCATGGAGGTCAGGTCTCCTAGTGATGCGGTCGAATCGGTCGAGTCGAGAGGAGTGGTGTCGTGCGCGGCCGTCCGTCGTTTCGAGAGAACTGTTTGTTGTCTCGTGTTTGTTGTCTCGACTGTTTGTTGTCGGTTCGATCTGCGCACTACCGGTGGTTCGATCTGCGCACTACCGGTGGTTCGATTGGCGCACCACCCCGGTGCGGTCCGCGTACTACCTTCTCCCTCCCCCGCAGCCTCGCCAGGGGTGCGTGCGGGGGCGTCGCGCGCGTCGTCGCCAACGAACCACAGGGCATAGCGCGTGGTGGCCTGGTCGCCGGCGGCGGTCTGCGTCTTCACACTGCGGATCAGGCCCCGCTCCTCCAGCTGGCGTAGGGCGGCCGCCAGCGTGCTCCGGCTCTTGATGCCGCAGCCGCGGTCAAGCACCTTGCCCTCGCGCGTCACGATCCCGTGCAGGAACTGCGTGTAGCTGATGCTGTCCTGGTCCTTCTTGAAGCCCAAGGTGCGCCGCACGACGTAGAGCAGCGCGAGCAGTTCGGCATGCGAGAGGACGTGGACCCACTCCTCGAAGATCTCGTCGGGGGTGGCGGTGGTGGTGGGACGGGCGAAGGGCATCACACACCTCCCCAGGCACCGGTGTGCGGGGAACGCAGCGCCCGCAGCCGCCAGTAGCGATACTCGTCCCACTCGCGGGGGGAGGTCTCCTCCAGGCCGCGCCGGCGCGTCTCGTCGCAGCGCACCTGCAGACGCGTGTCGTCGACGCGGCCGGCGAGGGCCGTGCGTGCTCGTGAGAGGAGGTCATCGAGGGCCTCATCGTGGCCCAGGGCAGCGGCGATCCGCGCGCGGCTGTGCAGGATGGTGCTGTGATCGCGGTCGCCCAGCGCCTTGGCCGCGGCCACGCACGTCAGGCGCGCATCCTCCATCAGCAGGTAGGCGCACAGATGGCGCGCCCGGGCGACGTCGGCCGCCCGGCTCGGGCCGAGGATGGCGTCGGGCGTGACCGTGGCCGCGGGATAGGCGTCGCGATAGGCGCGCACGACGGCCGCGACGACCTTGTGTGCCCCCGGAAAAGGGGGAATGTGCGCAGCACTTTGACAAGCGCGCGCGTCATTGCTATGCTCTGTGTAGGGCATAGGGGTGCTTTCGAGCATGAAAATACTCCTTGCAGGCCCGCAACCCGGTTCGGAGCTGGCTACTCCTCGGGGCTGCGGCCTCCGTCTTGGTGGCTCTGGTGGTTTGCTTGGTTGGCAGTTGCACCAGCGCCGGTCACTATTAAAACAGTCCTGGGCAAGCACGAGGCTCACCGGTTCACGCCGGTGGGCCTCGTGCTCTTGCGGCCGCTGCAGCCGCTCCATGTGCTACATCGCAAACGTCTCCATGATGGGCATTGTAGCCCACGCCCTCCCCTGCCGTAAAGGCGGCGCGCGGGCGCACGCCCTGCCCCTCTCTAAAAGGCGCTACCCGGCGCATCGTTTGTGCGGTCATGGGAGGCCCGTCCAATCGTAGGCCGTGCCATGCTTCACGGGGGCGGTCGGCAGCCGCGCCGGCCGCGCCGGCCTCGATGCGGACGCTCCCGGCGCTGGGGCTGGCTCCGTCGCCGCCGCTGGCGTGGAGGCCACGGGCGCGCCCGCTGTCGGGGCCGTGGGCGTTGATGGGAGTGTCGCCGGGGCTGGCTTCGCCACCACACGCACCAGCGCGCTGGGTGTCACGGTCGGCATGGCTCCCCACGCGAGGGATGGGGGAGGCGCCGGGACCACCCGTGCCTCCGCACGCGCGGGGGTCCGTACATCTGTAGCGGACGTCGGCGCGGGAGCGGCTGGCGTGGGGCGGGACGGCGCGGGTGTAGGGTGTGCGGGGGCTTCGACACACGCGACGGGGGCCGGCCGCGTCATCAGCCGGCGCATGGTCCGCACGGACCACACCGGCCGCGTGCGGAGGTCCATCGGCCGCGCCTCGCGGGCAATGGCCACGACGCGCCGCCGCGACGAGGCCGCCAGGTCGTCAGGGAACAGGAGGGGCACGCCGGTCTCGCTCACCGACTGGCTGCCCCGATCGGGGCTCCGGCCGAACAGCCCGGCCGTCTTCGTTTCGCCCTCGCCGTGGGCCAGCACCGTGCGGTTGCCCAGCGCCTCGCTCGCCCACTTCGCGTCGTCCCCGCGCGTCCCGCCCAGCCAGGCCAGCACGTTGCACGAGTCGATGATGGCCTTGGCCCCCAACTCCCCGTAGTCGTCCACGAGCTGCGAGAACGACTGGAAGCTGATGACGCGGCTGATCCTTCGGCTGCCGGCAGATGTTGAACCATTTCGGCGCGTTGGGGATTGCGCCCATGGTGCCGAACTCGTCCAGGAGCATCCGCACCTCGCGCGCCAGTTCCCCGTTGGGCAGCGTGCGCGCGCGGTCGAGCAGCACGGTGAACATGGTGGTGAACAGGGCCGCCACGAGGGGCCGCAGCGTGTCGTCGCCGGCCGGGATCACGATGTAGAGCGCCACCGGTCGCCGCTTCGTGCGCCCGAGGCGGTCAAGGTCGAGCGCGCCCTGGCCGCCGACGACGGCCTTAATGGCGGGGTCGGCCAGCGCGGAGAGGCGCGGGGCCAGGCCCGAGGGGATGGAGGAGCGCAGGTCGCGGTGCTCGGCGATCAAGCCAAGGAACTGCGCCGCCGGCCCCGTTTCCGCGCCGCTCGGCCCCTTCTTGAGCGCCCGCTCGATGGCCTCCACGTTCGGTTGCAGCAGGAGGGCCAGCAGCTCGTCCAGCGTGCCGGAGGGGCGGCCGGCCGCGGCGGCGACGGCGTGGACGTGCATGACGCCCGCCGCCATGAGCAAGAGGACGGCTTGCTCGAAGTAGGGCTGCGGCGGGGCGCTGTCGGCCGGCTTGGAGTTGTGCAGCCAGGCGCGCGCCCAATCCTCGGCCTTGGCCGGCGTGCGCACCAGGGACAGCGGCGCCCACGTCACACTATTGGCCGGGTTCTGCATGTCCAGGCGGTAGCAGTCGTGCGTGCGGGAGAGGGCGGCGGCGGTCTGTGTCCAGCCATCGCCCTTGTTGTCGGTGGTGACATAATCCACCCCTGGGTCGGGCTCCAACAACTGCGTCTTGAAGAAGGCGTTGCTCTTGCCCAGGCCGGTGGGCGCGTCGATGGCCACCCCTTCCAGGAGCAGCGCTGACGGCACGCCGACGGTGATCCTCTTGAGGCCGCGCCGCGCTGTCCCGAGCTGTGATGGCTCCCCTCGCCATCCGTCACAGTCTCATCAGAGCGAGGCCGCTCATGCCGCTCGTCGATAGTCATGGTGCAGGCCGCCCAAGACGGGGACGGATACAACGGATCCCACAGGCCTTTGCGACGCTCTCACCTGGCCCGCCGTTTCGGGGATGACCTGCCCTATCCCTTGGTGCGGTCGCGCCGTGTTGAAGTACGCACAGTAGGCCCGCAGCACACGGCACAACTGACTCTCGTGCAGGATAAGCAGGTGGTCGAGGCATTCGCGCCGGACACTACCAAGGAAGCGTTCGCAGACGGCGTTGGCGCGCGGTGTTCGGATCGGGGTCCGCAACACCTCGATACGACTCCCCGCTGCGACCCGCGCGAGTTGCGGCCCGAACTTGGCGTCATTGTCACGGATCAAGAAGCGTGGCGCGACGCCGAAGGGCGTCGCCTCGCGCAACTGCTGGGCAACCCACGCGTCGGTCGGATGCCGCGTGACCCCGACGTGGACCACCCGCCGTGAGCCCACGTCGACGATGAAAAGCGCGAAGATCGAGCGGAAGCCGAGGTCGACGACTGGCAGGAAATCGCAGGCCCACACGTCGTGGGCGTGGTTATGCAGGAACGTCACCCATGTCTGGCCACCCGGACGGGATGGACGCGCCGAGCGCATGTGGCGCTGCACCGTGCGCTTCCCGACCCGGATGCCGAGTTTGATCAACTCGCCGCGGATGCGCTCCGCGCCCCACAGCGGATTCTCCGCCGCCATCTGCTTGATGAGAGCGATCGTCTCAGGCGCTACCTGTGGCCTCTTCAGCGCGGTCGCCGACTTCGTGCGCCACACGAGACGGAAGGCGTGGCGATGCCAGCGCAGCAGCGTGTCCGGCTGCACGATGAGCAAGGCGGATCGCCAGTCGTGGGTCAGGCGCGCCAGCAGCACGAGCAGCAGGCGGTCGCGGGGCGCGACGGCAGGTCGCGCGACCTGCCGTCGCAGCACAGTCAGCTGCTGCCGCAGGAGCGCATTCTCGGCCACCAACGCGGCCTTGGTCATGGCGATGTCGGCGATCGCCCCGCGCACGGGCGTCCTCGTCGCGGGCTTAATCCATTGCAGGAGGCGGGTATGGACAGTGCGGAGGCTACTCTCCGCGCGCTTCTTCAGCAGGCCAAGGATCGTGGTCATCTCATCATACCTCCGCTCCCTCAAGCACGGTCCTCAATGTGCCGCGGGACCGCGCCCGATTATCGTTTCCCTGAGCATACCCGGCCTGCCAAAGCACAGCGCGGAGGTCCGGATGGCGACGGGAGCCAGGACAGGTCTTAGCAGGATCGCTCAAAAACTGTGGGATTTCTGGCGCAGAAACTGTGGGACAGGGCGCAGAAACTGTGGGATCTTACCCCCTCCTGTAAGACATCGCATTCGCTGAGCCAAAAGCACAGCCGAGGCAGGCAAAAAACCGCACGATCATTGAGCCGAAACCGCAGATTAAATGAGCCATCCTGCAAAGACCGCACATTAAGTGAGCCATCCACGATACAGTCATGGCGCGAACAAGGGAGGTAGACGGCGGTGCATAGCCGTTTTCAGGTATGAAAAAGGGGGTCCGAGCGGAAAGCGTGCGGATGGCTCAACGACTGTGCAGTTTCGGCTCAATGATCGTGCGGTTCGGCTCAACGAATGTGATGTCTTACAACTGCTACCGTCAGAGTTGTTGAGCGGGAAACGTCAGAGTGGGTGAGCCAACCTGCGGGAAACGTCAGAGTGGGTGAGCCAACCCATGGGTGAGGGAGAGGCGGCGGCCGAGGGCAGGCGCTGGTCCCGGCGGGGGTGTGACACTCAAATGGGCGTTCGATGCGGGCGCGGGAGGCGCGGGAGGCGCGTCGGGGAGGATAGCTCAGCGAGTGTAACGTTTGTGGCTCACGCACTCTGACGCCTTACATCCGGTGCTGTAAATTGTCGGGATA
>JAABUQ010003399.1_pt1 | contig 29232 bp, 27 predicted proteins | sample 5560001 | NCBI WGS metagenome assembly JAABUQ01 (sample SAMN10711888, study PRJNA513371) | rock metagenome | isolation source: Antarctica rocks | place: Antarctica: Victoria Land, Finger Mt nord | collected 2015-12-18 | reverse complement strand
GGCGAATGCCCTCACGCTCGGCGAAAGCGATGACGGCCTCGAGGGTGTGATGGTTGAGCCGGTGCAGCACGTAGTTGAACGTCAGCGCGACGTCGCGTCGTGCGACGCTGCGTAAGGCGCTCAACTTACGTTCGAAAACATCGGTGCCCGCGATCGACGCTGCGAGCACGGGTTCCGGCGCTTGAAAACTGATCTGCACGTGCGCGAGACCCGCCGCGAGCAGTGCATCGAGCAGAGCGTCGTCTAGGAAAGTTCCCTGCGTGATCAGGTTCGTGTATGCGCCGCGTTCCGTCGCACGCGCGACGATTGCGAGCAGTTCGGCCGGTCGAAGTGTGGGCTCGCCGCCGGAGAGTCCGATCTGCACGACGCCGAGTGCCACCGCTTCATCGACGACGCGCAGCCACGTTGCGAGCGGTAGTTCTTCACGCGACGAACCGAGGTCGAGCGGATTATAGCAGTAGGGGCATTGCAGATTACAGCGATACGTGAGTTCGCAGAGCAGCGAAAGCGGATTGCGCGGTTGGCTCATCGGTCGATCACGAAGCCGCGGCGCGCGAAGGTCGCGAGCAGTTCCGCAACGTCGCGCGCGACGTCCGCTTCATCCGCCTCGAATCGTTCGGCAAGCGTATGCGCAACCTGCGCTGCATCGTGCGCTCCGTCGATCAGTTCGAGCGTCGCTGCCGCCGTCTCGTTGAGTCGCACGACGCCTTCGGGAACGAGCAAGAGCGCTTCGCCGCAATCGGTCGTTTTCAGACGCACGCCGCGGGCGAGCCGATAGCGCGCCGTGGCGTTCAAGCGAATACTCCGCATTCGAGCGCGGTCGCGTCGAGCATACACCACAGAACGTCGCATTTGAAGCGCAGTGCGGCGACGCAGGCGTCCTGCTGTTCGGGGGTTCGGGCGTGCTCGAGTACCCAAGTGAGGGCTGTATCCGCATCCCGTTTCGCGATCCCGAGCCGGTCTTCGAAATACGCGAGGCCCGCACGATCGACCCACGGATAGCGCGCCACGATGGCCGCGACGCGCGCCGCCATAACGGGCGGCCCGAAGAGCTCGGTGAGCGACGACGCAACCGCTTCCAGCCACGGTTTGCGGCGCGCGAAATCGACGTAGGCGTCGACTGCGAAGCGTGTGCCCGGCGAGACGCCGCGTTCCGAGACGACCTCTTCGTCGCGCAGGCCGACGGCGCGCGCGAGTGCGAGCCACTTTTCGGTACCGCCCGCTTGCGCGCCGATGCCGTCATGATCGGTTATTCGGGAAAGCCATGCGCGCCGATAGTCGCGCGAAGGCAGCGACGCCAAGACGTACGCGTCCTTTTTTGGAATTGCGATCTGATAGTAATAGCGGTTCGCTACCCACGCGCGCAACGCACGCGGCTCGAGTTCTCCCGCCACGAGTCTTTGATGAAAGGGGTGCTTGTCGTGATAGCGCTGCTCGCCGACGGCGCGCAGGCGTTCCACCAAGTCGCCAGCGACGGCAGCGCCGATCACGATGCGGTTCTAGCGCGCTTCGGTTTGCGTGCCGAGGTACATGGTCACTTCGAACCCGGTCGCCGTGACGTCGAATTGGGGGCGCGTCCAGACTTTCTTCTGCTTATTCATCGTTTCGATCTCCTAGCAGGAGCGCATCCGCGACCGCCATATGCGACGGCAATATAAGACGCGTCCGGCCCGAAGCTTTCGCAGAGCTGCCTGGGAACATCCTCTTAAGTTCCCCAGGCCAGTCCCAGAATCGAGCACCTTGTTGCTCGAGCTTTGCGTCGCGATCGTCTTGCATGGAGCTCAGAACGAGTATCGTCGCGATGGTCGTGGCCGCGGCCGCAGGCGCGGGCGGCGCCCGGGCGTTGAGTGCGTCGCCCCCGGGATCCGCTCCGGTGGCCCGGGCGGTCACCTTCGCTTCGTCGCCCGCGAGCGAGCTGGGAAAGTCGGCCGACGGAGCTCGTTCTTCGCGCCGGCCAATTCCGCCCGTCGCTTCCGCCGTTGTCTACGTGGCGGGCGCGGTTTCTAAGCCGGGCGTGTATGCACTCGCGCCGGCCGCCCGAGTAGCGGACGCACTACGGGCCGCGGGTGGTGCGACCGCGCAAGCCGATCTCCTGGCGGTCAACCTCGCCGAACGGGTCGAAGATGGTGAGGAAGTCGCCGTTCCGGTTCGCGGCGCGGAGGCGGTCGCGGGCGGAGTCATCGCGGGCGCAGCCGTCGCTGGCGATAAGCACCGGCGGCACCACTCCCAACGCGGGCTACAGCGTAAGCGGCATCGACGGAAAGCGGCCCCCGCTGCGGCGCAGGATGGTGGTCCGGTTGGCTCGGCCGACGTCCCGACGGAAACGGTTGACGTTAATGCCGCGGACGCGGCGACGCTCGAAACGTTGCCGGGTATCGGCCCGTCCCTGGCGCAACGCCTGATCGCGTTTCGCGACCTCAACGGACCGTTCGCTTCGAGCGACGAGCTGCTCGATGTCGGCGGCATGACGGCCGGGAAAGTCGACGCCATCGCGCCATACGTTTCGTTCTAAGTCGACCGGGCGCGGACGGCTTCGCCGCGACACCGTTCGATGAACGTCGCTACGTGAGCGGTGTCGCGATCGTATCGAGCGCCGCTCCGTACATGGATGGAGGAAGCGAGCTACCAGCCGCCGCCCGAATCGCCGCCGCCGCCGCCGCCGAAATCTCCGCCGCCGCCGCTATCGCCGAACCCGCCACCGCCGCCGTCGCCGAAGCCGCCCCCGGACGAGCCGTAATCGCCGAACGAGGCGTTACTCATGTCGGCTTGTCCCGCGTCGTTCTGAAAGCCGCTCGCGTCGGGCTGCTGTAACTGCTGGTCGTTGCCCCCGAAACCGGCCTGATTTTCGAGGCCGCCGGCATTGCCGCGTCCGAAGAGTTCGTTGCCGAGAAACGCCCCGCCGAGTCCACCGAGCAAGCCGCTCATAAAGCCGCCGCCACCGCCTCCGCCGTAACCAGGACCGCCGTAACCGGGGCCGCCGCCGTAGCCTTGGCCACCGTAGCCCGGGCCACCCGGGCCGCCGCCGTAGCCCGGTGGCATTCTGCGCGAGCCGGACATCGCCCGGAAAACCGCGCGGATGATAAGGAAGCCCGCTACGAGGATTCCGATGAGAAACAGGAGTGACATGCCGCCTCCAAATGACTGAGTGGTCGTTCTCGGTGCTAGTTGCTGATTGCGCACGGTCCCGCCCCGGAGAGCGCGCTCGTGACTGCGGTACTGGTCGAGAACGAGGTTGACGCCAGTCGTTATACCCGTATCGTAGTCACCCGTTCGAAAGTAGCCGCGCATCGCTTGCCGAATCGTATCGATCTCGCCCGCGGGGAAAAATGCCGTCGCTGCGCGATCCGGGATGATGCCCTGTTTCTTCTCGGCTTTGGCCAAGAAGATGAGCACGCCGTTGACCTGTTGCTGCGCGAAGGCTTTCTCCGCGACATCTTTTGCCGGCGCGCCGTCGAGCGACGGGACGGTAACGACGACGACTTCCTTACCGGTTTGGGCGCTAAAATCGCCGATCGCCGAATTGAGGCTCGAGACCGTCGCGGAGCTGAAAAGATGTGCGCCGTCCTGCACGTACGCCGAACGCGCGCCGAGCGGAGAGTAGGTTGCCGCGACCGCCACTAGAGCGGTCAGCGCAGTCATCAGCTTGAGGGGCGTCCCGTGTTTGATCACGGCACTAGGTACCCGCTGCCGCCCGATTTGTTTCCGCTCGCGGTTAACGCGAAACGGTTACCACTGCGACGCCGACCACGCTCAGAACGAAGATCAGAAGGAAGACCCAAATAAATGCTTTCTTGAGATTGTCTCGCAGGGTGCGCGCGCGCCGGGTGCGCGGTCTCACGAGGAGCGCGCCTGCCGAGCTTCGGGCGCGCCCCATAAGCGTTCGAGGTTGTAGAAGGCGCGTTGGTCCGGCGTAAAGACGTGAACGACGATCGTCCCGAGATCGATCAGGATCCAGCCGCCGTCGGCGTAGCCCTCGGTGCGGGCCACGTAAAAACCGCCGCTGCGGGCTGCTCCGGTTACGGCGTCCGCGATCGAACGCGTCTGAATATTGGATCGGCCGGTCGCGATAACGAAGGCATCGGCGACGATCGTGCGGCCTTCGAGCGGGAGCACCAAGACGTCTTCGGCTTTTTTTTCGAGCGCGGCTTCGCGCACGATATCGAGGAGATCAGGCAGAGAGCGGGCTCCTTTCGAGCGATTCGAACGCTGCCAGAGCGGCGAGCGTCTGGGGTGCGGCTTCTAGTTCACGCCCGGCGAGGTAGGCGAGGGTCGAACGTAGTACGGCGCGCATTGCGCCCGTGAGGTCCCGGAAGGCCAAGGCTTCGAGGCCGGCGCGCTCGGGATACGCTCGCCCCGGTTCTAGGGCATCGGCCAAGTAGACGACGCAATCTAGGCGCGACATCGCGGCCGCTGCCACGGTGTGCTTGCGGATCGCCGACAGAATGGCCTGGTCGTCGACGCCGAAACGCTCGCGCGCCAGCTCCGCGCCGAGGCGCGCGTGAAGAACGACCGGATAGCGCCGCTCGAACGCCTCGAGCGGAAGCTGCCGCTCCTCACACTCGGCGATAAGCCGGTGCGGCGGATAGAGCCGGGCGAGGTCGTGAAAGAGGCCTGCGAGGCGCGCGCGACCCGCGTCTTCATGATGACGCTGGGCCAGGCGATCGGCGAGACGCGCCACGCGAATCGAATGTGCGAAGCGCTGGTCCTGGCCGATGTGCGCGCGTACGTCGCGGGCGAGCGCGCTAAAACTCAGCGTCCGCCTGCGATATGAGCGGCCAATTCGGCTTCTAGGGTCGCTAGACGATTGCGGTACAGCTCGCCGCGCAGGTTTCCGGCCCACATGACGACGGCATTTTCTCCGTCGTCGCTATAGTAAGCCCGCCGGGTCGAAACGGTCGTGAAGCCGTATTTGCGATAGAGGCTCTGCGCGATCGCATTGGACTCGCGTGCCTCGAGCGTTATCCAGGAAGCGCCCCGCTCGATCGCTTCGTGCAGAAGATGCACGAGCATCTCCTCACCGTACCGTTTGCCGCGCCAATCCGGATGGACGGCGATGGTCGTTACGTGGGAATCTTCGAGAATCGCCCAGATACCGCCATAGACGACGATATCGCCGCCCGCTATCCGTCCGGTGAAGTAATGCGCCAGCTTGTTATCGTTCAACTCGCTCTGGAAAGCGCTCGTCGGCCAAGACGTCGTGAACGAGAGCGCTTCGATACGCATAACAACCCGGATATCGGCGCCCGTCATCCGAGAGATGGTCAAGCGCTCGGGACGATCCGCCGAACGCGGATCGAGCTCCGCTCTCACGGCCCGAGCCCAGCTCCCTTACGCTCGGCGCGCAGCGCGTAATGCGCTCGTTCGCCGTAGTCCGCGCGCAGAGCGTGAAGCCTCGACGGCGCTGCTCCGCGTAGCGCGCGCCGGGCGATGGCGAGCGCGGGGGAATCGGCAGGCTGGGGCATTGGGCGCACGATGATTCCGCGTTCGCCAAGCGCGGGAGCGACGCCCTCCGCGTCGCCGTACGAATCGAGCGGGCCGGGCGACACGAGTTTGCCGAGTGCCGCCGCGATTGCCGCGTACGCGCCACAGACGGTTTCGGTTACATCCCGGCTGCGAAACCGCATGCAGGCGATGCCCGCTCGTCCATGCACGAACGTCGCGTACGGCGTGGCGGGCCCGCCCGGTTCGTCAGGCTCGTACGCATCGTACGACGAGACTGCTACCAGCGGCAGCCCCGCGGCAAAGGCGAGGCTTTTCCCGTACGCGAGCGCGATCCGCAGCCCGGTGAACGTGCCCGGTCCCGAGCCGACCGCGATTCCGCTCAGCGTCGCTATGGGGACGCCGGCGAGCACTTCGTCCACGAGGCCGAGCCCCCGTTCGAGTGCGTCGCTGCCTGCGCCGCGCCGGCTGCGCGACGGCTCGCCCGCGGCATCGGAAACGAGCGCGGCTGAAAACGCTCCAATAGCCCCGTCGAGCCCGAGCCAGCGCCGGACGATCACGCCGGGCGGGCGATCGTCAGCTCGCGGGGCCGGTCCCCCGCACCCGCAATCGAGATGCGCACGCTGTTCGCCGGTAGCAAGGCAGGCAGCCGCTCCGGCCATTCGACGAACGTAATGCTCGCCGGTCCGAATGCCTCGTGCAGGCCGAGTTCGCCCGCTTCCTCGGGGTCGTCGATGCGGTACAGGTCGAGATGTTCGACGGGCGGCGTCCCGCCGTAATGATGCCAGAAGGTAAAGGTCGGACTGGTCACCTCTGCTGCAGGACCGTGGAGAGCGCGAACCGTTGCCGCAATAAAAGCGGTTTTACCCGCTCCGAGATCCCCCGCGAGCGCGATGACGTCGCCCGCCCGGAGCGTCGCGGCAAAGGTGCGGGCCGCAAGCTCGAGCGCCGCAAGATTCTCTACCCGGAACCGCTCGGTCGTCAACGAGAAGAACTCCCTGCGTGCGACGCGAACGACACGACAATGTGGTGGAGAGTGAATGACGTCCTCGTCGGGATTGTCACGGGGGTCTTTTCGGCCGTCTTCGCCGCCCTCTTCGAAGCCTCGATTGTGACCGCGCGTTTCCTTTCTTTCGGGGAACATGTCGGATCGATCGCGAGCAAGATCTTCGTGATTGCCTTCATCGGCGCGATCGTCGGCGGCGTCGTCGGATTTTTCGTGGGTGCGGTAATCAACCCGCGATCGCAGCCGCGCTGAGCTCGGCCGGCTGCCGGCCGCTTCCGCTCGCGCTCTCATTGGGATAGGTATTGGAAAGAGATCGGGTTTCCCAGGTAAACGTCGAAGACGAAATGCGCGAGAGCTATCTCTCGTATGCGATGTCGGTCATCGCTTCGCGCGCTTTGCCCGACGTACGCGACGGCTTCAAGCCCGTGCAGCGCCGCATCCTCTACGCCATGCGCGAAATGAACCTGACGCCCGATAAACAGCACCGCAAGTGCGCGGGTGTGATCGGCGAGGTTCTCAAGAGTTATCATCCCCACGGCGACTCGTCCGTCTACGACGCGCTCGTCCGCATGGCGCAAGATTTCACCCTGCGCTATCCGCTCGTCGACGGGCACGGTAATTTCGGTTCGATCGACGGCGATCCGCCGGCCGCATACCGGTACACGGAAGCGCGTCTCGCCCGCGTCGCCATGGAGATGCTGGCCGATATCGATAAGGATACGGTCGAGTTCGTTCCCAACTTCGATAATCAGGGAACGGAGCCGGTCGTTTTGCCGGCTCGTTTGCCGCAACTGCTCGTTAACGGTTCCTCGGGAATCGCGGTCGGTATGGCGACCAATATTCCGCCGCATAACGTCGGCGAAATCTGCGACGCGATCGCGTACCTCGTAGCGAACGAGCAAGAAGCCCCGGACGCCATCGACGAAGCGCTGGCGGAGATCGTGCAAGGGCCGGATTTCCCGACCGGCGGCACGCTGCTCGGAAGAGAGATCATCCGCACCGCTTACAGGACCGGGCGCGGCTCGGTCACCATGCGCGGTAAGGCGGAGATCGTTGAAGATAAGGGCCGCTTTCGGATCGTCATTACCGAGGTGCCGTTCCAAGTCACGACGTCGCGTATCGTCGAGGCGATCGCCGAAGCTCACGCGGAGAAGTCGATTCCGGGCATCGCCGATCTCAAGAATGAATCCGACCGGCACGGAACCCGCATCGTCGTCGAATTGCAACGCCAAGCGACTCCGAGCGTCGTGCTCAATCAGCTCTATAAACACACGCCGCTGCAGTCGACCTTCGGCTTCAATATGCTCGCGCTCGTGCCGGTAGGCGGCGGAATGGAAGCGCGTACGACGGGTACGTCGCAAGCGCTCGAACCGCGCGTGCTGGGTCTGCGCGAAATGCTGCAGCACTTCATCGCGCATCGTAAGGTCGTCATCCGGCGGCGCACCGAATACGACCTCAACAAGGCACGCGACCGGGCGCACGTTCTCGAAGGCTTCCGGATCGCTCTCGACAGCATCGACGAAGTGATTCGCATCATCCGAGAGAGCGATTCGACCGAGCGCGCGCGCGAAGCGCTGATGGAGCGCTTCAAATTCACGCCCGTGCAGGCGAACGCAATTCTCGACATGCGTCTGCGGACGCTGACGAGCCTCGAGCGGCAGAAGATCGAAGACGAGTACAACGCGCTGCAGGCGACGATCGCGGATCTCGAAGATATCCTCAAGCCGGGCTCGCCGCGTATCGCCGGCCTGATCGCGAGCGATAGCGCCGATATCAAGAAGCGGTTCGGCGACGGGCGTCGCACGCTCATCGTGCCGCTCGAAGACGAACTCAACATGCTCGACGTGATTCCCGATACGCCGGTCGTCGTGACGTCGACGGTCGGCGGGTATATCAAACGCGTCTCGGTCGACACGTTCCGCGCGCAGAATCGCGGCGGCCGCGGTGTCGTCGGAATTGCAAATCTCAAACGCGAAGACGTCGTCCAGAATTTCTTCATGACCTCGACGCACGAGTTCGTGATGTTCTTTACGAACAAAGGCCGGGCGTATCGTCTGCGGGCGTACGAGATTCCGGATTCCACGCGTCAAGCGCGCGGCACGGCGCTCGTGAACCTTTTGACGTTGCCGCCGGGCGAAAACGTCACGGCCGTTTTTCCGATTCGGGAATTTGCGGAGGACCGGTTTCTCGTCATGCTGACCCGGCGCGGCGTCATCAAGAAAACGTCGCTGCGCGAGTTTGCAAACATCCGGCGCAGCGGTCTCAATGCGGTCGGGCTCGACGACGCCGACGAGTTGCTCAGCGTCGATCTCTCCGACGGATCGGACAACATCCTGCTGGGCACGAAGGACGGCATGGCGGTTCACTTCTCGGAAAAGGACGTGCGGCCGATGGGTCGCAACGCGCGCGGCGTGCGCGCGATCACCCTCGCCGCGGGCGATTCGGTCGTCGCGATGGACATCGAGGAAGCGGACCGTCGCGAAGTGTTGATCGTTACGTCGCAAGCCTTCGGAAAGCGTACGCCGATCGACGACTACCGGCATACGCAACGCGGCGGTAAAGGCGTTAAGGCGTTTGCGCGCGAGAAAGATATCGGCTCCGTCGTCGATCAGATACTCGTTAAACCGGGCGACGAAGTTTTGTTGATTACTTCGGGTAACCAAGTCATTCGCATCCGCGTGGCCGACATTCGGAAAGCCGGCCGCGGCGCGAAGGGTGTCCGGCTACAAAAGCTCGAGCGCGGTGACGAAGTCATCGCGATCACGAATCTCGGCGTCGCGGTCAAACAGATCGAGGAAATTACGGGCGAACCGATCGACGCGTGATGCGTACGAAGCAGCACGGCGTCTATGCGCCGTGCCGCTTCTAGCGCCAAGGCGCGAGGGGGCGGCGCTTATTTATCGTTATCTTTGCTCGGGCAGCGGCGCACGCGCTCTTGAGTGGTCGTCATAGCATCGTTGGTTTGCGCGATGAGCGCATCGAGCTTCGGGCGCAGATCGTCCGTGGGCGCGAAAGCGAGCTGAAGCCGCGTGAGCTCGTCACGGACTTTGTCGAGCCGCTGATAGGCTCGTGACCAGCGCGAGCATTCGGTCGCGCGCGCGTCGCCCTCTTGACGCGTCGTCTGCGCTTGCGCGAGCTGCGCCGGCTGCGGCGTGCGTGCCGCCGCGGGCACGAGCGAGGCGGAAACGAGCACGGCCAGTGCACCCGCGGTGGGAAGTACATGTTTAAGTGTCATCGATAGATCCTTATGTGAGAATGTAGGAACCGTCCGCGTAACGACTGCGAGCGCGCCAGGGTTCCCGGCGGCGGAGCAGACGCAACCGGACCTCTCGTATTGCGGTTTGAGAGTGCGAGGTAATGATTTACAAATGAGTGCAATCCCCGAAGTTACACAGGCGTCGTTTCAGCACGACGTGCTAACGAGCGACCAGCCGGTGCTGGTCGACTTTTGGGCGCCGTGGTGCGGGCCTTGCCGGATGCTTGCGCCGGTCGTCGAGAAGGTGGCGGCCGCGCACGCCGGGCGGGCCAAATTCGTGAAGCTCAATACGGACGAGAATCCCGCGCTAGCCGGGGAGTATCACGTGTCCGGTATTCCGTGCTTGATCCTCTTCAAGGGCGGCCAGGCGGTGGACCGGATCGTCGGATTCGTACCGGAAAACCAGATTTCATCGATGCTGCAGAAGCACGTCAGCGCCGCCGCCTAACCCAACGCGTCGTGTCGCTGCGCGGCGTGCCGGCGATGGGCAGGTTCCTCGTGGAACCGGATGTCGCCGGCTACGCGGCACTTTTCGGCTCGACCGTCGTGAAAGCGACGGTCGATGACGTTCTACGCGACATACGGGCGCGGGTAACTCGCTCGCAAGGCGCCTTGCCCGCTTTCGACGGCATGCTCGCGGAGGTGCGCCTTCGGCTGGCGCGGATCGAGACGGACGGTCTGGTCGAGGTTCTCAACGGTACCGGAATTCTGCTTCATACCAATCTCGGCCGGGCTCCGCTTGCTCCTGAAGCGCTCGCCGCGATGACGGGCGCAGCTTCGGGATATTCCAACTTGGAATACGACCTCGAGGGCGGCACGCGCGGCTCGCGCTACGAGCGGGTCAATTCGCTGTTGCGCGCCACGACGGGAGCCTCGGACGCGCTCGTCGTGAACAATTGTGCGGCCGCGGTGTTGTTGATTTTGGACACGTTCGCGAAAGGGCGCGAGGTCGTAGTATCGCGCAACCAGCTAGTCGAGATCGGTGGCGGTTTTCGGCTGCCCGAAGTCCTTGCACGTAGCGGTGCGACGCTCGTCGAAGTGGGCGCCACGAATAGGGTGTATCTACGCGATTTCGAACGCGCGCTGAGTGCGCGGACGGCGCTATTGATGCGCAGTCATACGTCGAACTTTCGCATCGAGGGTTTTACCGCGGACGTTGCAGCCGCGGACTTGGCCGCGCTCGGAAAGCGGGCGGGTATCCCGACCGTTGAAGATCTCGGCGGCGGCGCACTCGTCGATCTTACCGGCTTCGGGCTGCCGCACGAACGAACCGTACTCGAGGCCGTCGCCGACGGTATCGACCTCGTTGCGTTTTCAGGGGATAAGCTGCTGGGCGGCCCGCAGGCCGGAATCATCGCGGGCAGCGCGCACGCCATCGCCCGCATGCGCGCTAATCCATTGTTACGCGCGCTGCGCGTCGATAAGGCGACGCTAGCCGCGCTAGCCGCGACGCTACGGCTCTATCTGGAGCCCGAAGGTTACCGTCGCATTCCGTTTTACGCCATGCTCGGTGCGGAGGTGGGCTCGCTAACCGCGCGAGCCGAGCGCATTCGCGACGGACAGCCGGATGCCGTCCGCTCGCAGCTTGCGGTCGTCGCCACGGCCGCGTACGCCGGTGGAGGGGCGGCGCCGCTCGCGACGCTTGCCTCGGCCGGGCTCGCATTGCGTGCGTCGCATTCGAGCGCGAGTGCGCTTGCCGCAACGTTGCGGCGGGCCCGGCCCCCGCTCATCACCCGTACTTCAGGCGACGCCGTGATCGTCGATTTACGGGCGATTCCTTCGCTGCGGGATGGCGAAATCGCACGGACGCTCGCCGACGCCCTCGCATAGCAACACCGCTCTAAAACGTGCACGTACTCGGGACGGCGGGACATGTCGATCATGGGAAATCGTCGCTTGTCAGAGCGTTGACTGGAACCGATCCCGACCGCTGGATCGAAGAGCGGTTACGCGGCATGACGCTCGATCTCGGTTTCGCTCACCTGCGCTATCCCGACGGCGTCGAGGCGGGCGTCATCGATGTACCGGGACACGAGCGCTTCCTCCACAATATGCTTGCTGGAGCGGCCGGCATGGACGTGTTGCTGCTGGTCATCGCCGCAAACGAAGGACCGAAGCCGCAGACGCGCGAGCACCTCGCGATACTTGAGTACCTGAACGTACGCAAGACGATCGTCGTGCTATCGAAAAGCGATACCGTCGACGCAGAAGAGCTTGCCTTCGCACACGAGTTGGTGCGCGAGGAAATAGCGGGGACGATTGCGGCGAACGCGCCGATCGCCTGCGTCTCGAGCGCAACGGGCTCAGGCCTCGAGGGTTTACGGACGCTCATCTACGACGCACTCGTCGCACTGCCGCCGCGCTCGCCCGAAGCGCCCGCGTATCTGCCGGTCGATCGCGTATTCGCACTTCCCGGGCACGGTACGATTATAACGGGTACGCTGATGCAGGGTCGCATCCGGGTCGGCGACCAACTCCTGCTGTCGCCCTACGGTCGCGACGTGCGCATTCGCAGCCTGCAAGTCTTCGGGCAGAAGCGCACGAGCGTCGATGGCGGTTCGCGCGTCGCAGTCAATCTGCCGGGCATCGAAACGAGCGACGTCGCGCGCGGTGCGGTCCTTGCGAGCGCGCAATTCGCAACCCACAACGCCGTTGAAGTTTACTTTCGGGCGCTCGCCGCCGCGCTGCCGCTGCTCAAACGCCGGACACCCGTGCGTGCCCATCTGGGTGCGGCGGAGATTCTGGGAACGCTCGTTTTCGAAACGGTGCCGGCCGATACGAGCGCGGTGGCCGCGACGCTTCATCTGCGCGCGTCCACCGTCGTATTTCCCGGAGCCGCGTTCGTCGTCCGGCGACTTTCGCCTAAGACGCTGCTCGGCGGCGGAAGGGTCGCGGCCCTCGAGGCGGCGCTCGGAACGCAGCTCGGCGACTCGCCGGAAGCGGCTGCGGTCGCGCTCGCGCTACATACCTCCGGGCACAGCGGCGCGGACGCAGCGCGAGTCGGCGCGCTGGCGAACGTGCGCTCGGAGACGGCCGAAGCGCTGCTTGCCGAGCTGGCGGAGAACGGGCGCGCCCTGCGGCTGCAAAGACCGCAGGGCTATGTTGCAGCGTCGGTTGCGAACGAGGTGCTGGCGCTCGTCCTCCAACGTTTATCTGCCAATGAGACGGCGGCTCCGTGGACCGTCGGCACGACGGGGCTCGCGCTCTCACGCGTTCTCGCGATACCGGAAGCCGCGCTCGCGCGCTTACTCGCCGTAGCCGCCGAGGACGGTCGCGTCGCGCATCGTGGCGGATATTATGCATCGCCCGCGTTCGTTCCGCAGCTGACGAGCGAGCAGCAGGCCTTCTTCGATCGGCTCTTTGCCATAGATCCGGCCGAGCCGTCACGGCCGCTCGCCTCGAGCGAGGTTATGGCGGCGATACGAGCCGCGAAGCCAAGCGGGCTCGCCCAAGCTCTCGAGACGTTGTTGACGAGCGGAGCGCTCGTCAGAGTGCAAGACGCCATCTATCGCGGCCGGCAGATCGCGGAGATTCGGGCCAAGCTCGAAGCGGCGCTGCGGCGAGATAAGCAAATCACGATGGCGGCTTTTCGCGATCTCGTCGGCACGTCGCGTAAATTCGCCGTGCCGCTGCTAGAGTGGTTCGATGCGACCGGCGTGACGATCCGTTCGGGCGACGTGCGTCTGCTGCGCGTCGTCCCGAAAGCGAGGACAACCGTGAGCGTGCCGCATTAAAGCCCCAGGCAGGATGCCGTCGGGCACCATTGCAGGTATAAGATCGTGAAGTGGCCGTTCGCGTCGTGGATATGCAGGTTAACGGCGAACCCGTAGGTCTGATCCTGCGGCAAACCTTGCCCGTTCACATACGTCGGGAAAGATAGGCTATTATAAATAGGATTGTTCGGGCTCGGCTTCGCCAAGCCGTCACCGAAAAACTCGAGCGTTTGAGTTGAATTCGGAAAGGCCGGATCGCTCACGTTGTCGAGTGCGTCGATAAAACCGCTCACGTTGCGACATTCCGAGAGCTGATCGCCGACCGGTGTGTCGACACCGTCGATCATTTCGACTTTTCGCACGCACGTGTCGACGGCGTAGCCGTATGGGTAACCCGTCTCGGTCGGCGTGGCTTTGACCGTCGCGTTGGTTGGCGCGGCTCCGTGAAAAACGATGTAGGATTTGCCGCTAGCCGCGTCCGTCGAACAGGTCGTCGGGGCGATGCAATTCGTGAGCGCGAGCGAAATAACGGTCGGATCCTGCGTCTGGGACGCAGCAGGCGCGCGTCTAACGGCTTGCGGAAGCGCGCTTTTGCCGGCTGAGGTTGCGGAAGACGAACACGCAGAGAGTACTGCAACCGCCAGAAACATAGCGTTGCGCTCCAGCCAAGTCATGGGGCTCTCCTCTTCACAGGCGCCGCACTTCGGCGGTCCGCCTCAAACGACAAAAACGATCGGCATCTAAAACCGCTTCCCGATGTGGGCTATCAGTTACGTACCACGCCGAGCACGCGACGGCTTGAAGCGCTTGCACCGAGTGGGCGACGCACGCGTTCAATGAAACCGTAGTGGCAAGAGGGCGGCGCCGTCAAGTGAGCGACCGCATATACCGGCTAGTGGATACAGCCCACTCGTCTAGTGGCGCAGAGCGAGCAAACCGACGATGATTTCGATCCCGATCATGACGATGACGACGACTTCCAAAAACTCGGTGCGCGCAGCTTGCGCCTGATCGGTAAAGAAGCGATACATCTCGTTGACCGTTTCGACTTTCGAATCGATCTGTTTTTGCCAGTCTCTGAGGCCGAGCCGGCCGGCGGCGCCGCGATACAGGCGCGCATAGTATGCATCGCCGATGATCTTGAGCGCGTTCGAGGCGCGATCGGTTAACTCGGCGATGTCGACGATGAGGTAGCGTAGCCGGTCGGCCGCGTCTTGAGCTTGCCTGCGGCCAAAGCGGCGAGTCGGGCGTTTGGCATCGTATTTGTAAATCGTGTCGAGCTCGGCGTCCAGGCGCGCGTCGTAGGTGCGCAATTCGACGAGTTGCGTGTTCGCGAATTCAAGGATATCGAGTGTGTTGTTCGCGCCGTCGCGACGGTCGTAGACGAACGCCGTATCCCATTGCACGATCGAGAGATCGTCGTCGAAGTATGAAAACGCGACGCGCAAGGTTTCCGAACTTTCACTCGGGGTGACGCGCCGCTCCTCGCACAGGACGAGGCTCGCGAGCGCGTCGCCGAATTCTTCCAACAGCTCGATCGCGCTCGTCGGTTCCGCAAACGATTCCACTTCGAATACGAAGTAATCCTCGACCAGCGGATCGTGCGGCTCGTCGAGGGCGTGCTGGATTTCGAGAAGCATCCTCGCGAGGGTCCGGGCAGCGAGTTGCGGGAGCTCGTCATCGATCCGCAGCCGGCGGGTGAACGCGGCGAAGGCCGCCCACGACCCGTCGAAAGGCAGCGTGATGCGAATCGACACCACGCCGTAATCGAAAATCTTGGCGCGGACCTCGGTGCCGCTCGGTCCGGGCGCGATCTGCGCGACGACGGGCGGCTCGGGGAATTCGATGAAGCCCGAAGACGCTTCGCGGCGCAGCAGCAGCGGCGCACGCGTGAGCCCCTCGCCCGCGACGCTTGCCAGGACGCTGAGATCGATCGTGTCGGCGATATCGTAGACGAAGTAGGCGTGAAAACGGGCCGCCCGAACGGGCGGGGGGACCACCGGCAAGCGGCGCTCCACGATGGTCATGGTGTAGGTTTCGACTCAGTCGCGGCGCAACCCGGCCGTTAGCACTCACGGTTGTAGAGTGCAAATGAATGTAGATAAGATGACCGAACGCGTGCGTGAAGCGCTGGGTGACGCGTTTTCGGCGGCTTTGCGTGAGCGCAATCCGAACGTGGACGTCGAGCACGTCTTGCACGCGCTGCTCGGCCAGAGTCAGGGCGTCGTGCCCGGGCTCCTGACGCGCACCGGCACCGACGTCGCCGCACTGACCCGCAGGCTCGACGATGCCCTTTCTCAGCAGCCGCGGCTCTCGGGTTCGAGCGACGTCAAGCCGCAGCTCTCCGGTGCCGCAAGCCGGCTGCTCGTGCAGGCGGCGGATGAAGCGACGAAATTGACCGACGAGTACGTCTCGGTCGAGCACCTGCTGCTCGCGATGCTAGACAATGCGGGACCCGTCGGACGGCTGCTACGTGAGAGCCGCGTAACGCGGGATAGCTTGCTCGGCGCGCTACGCGAAGTCCGTGGCAACCAACGCGTGACGACCCAGAACCCCGAAGGAACGTACCAGTCCCTCGAGCGCTACGGGCAAGATCTCACGCAAGCCGCGGAGCAGGGCAAACTCGATCCGGTCATCGGGCGCGACGAGGAGATTCGGCGCGTCATCCAAGTGCTCTCTCGACGCACGAAAAACAATCCCGTGCTTATCGGCGAACCGGGCGTCGGTAAGACGGCGATCGTCGAGGGGCTCGCGCAGCGCATCGTGCGTGGCGACGTGCCCGAATCGTTAAAAAGCAAGCGCCTCGTTTCGCTCGACATGGGCGCGCTCATCGCGGGCGCAAAGTTCCGCGGCGAGTTCGAAGAGCGGCTCAAAGCCGTACTCAAAGACGTGCAGTCTTCCGAGGGCGCGGTGTTGCTGTTTATCGATGAAGTGCATAACGTCGTTGGTGCCGGCAAGGCCGAAGGTTCGATGGACGCGGGCAATTTGTTGAAGCCGCTCCTCGCGCGCGGGGAACTCCATCTCATCGGCGCGACGACGCTCGACGAGTATCGGCAATATATCGAGAAGGACGCCGCGCTGGAACGGCGTTTCCAGCCCGTCTTCGTCGATCAGCCGAGCGTCGAAGATACGATCTCCATTTTGCGTGGCTTGCGCGAACGTTACGAAGTGCATCACGGGATCCGGATCAAAGATTCCGCACTCGTCGCGGCCGCAACGCTTTCGAACCGTTATATCGCGGACCGCTTCTTGCCGGACAAGGCGATCGATCTCGTCGATGAAGCGGGCGCGAAGTTGCGCACGGAAATCGAGTCGATGCCGCAAGAGCTCGATGAAGCGTCGCGACGTTCGATGCAACTCGAAATCGAGCGTGAAGCGCTGCGTAAGGAAACCGACGAAGCTTCGAAGGAGCGTTTAGCGCGCATCGAACGCGAACTGGCCGAGCTGCGCTCCCAGACCGACGGTATTTCCGAGCGCTGGCAAGCCGAAAAAAGCGCGGTTGCGGACCTGCGCTCTTTGCGCCGCCGGATCGATCAGACCAAAACGGAAATCGATCAAGCCGAACGTCAATACGATCTCAACCGCGCGGCGGAATTGCGCTACGGTACGCTCTCCGATCTCGAACGCCGCCTCGTCGCAGAGGAAGCGAAGATCGGCGGCGACGGCCGGCCACGGTTGTTGAAAGAAGAAGTCGATGAAGCGGATATCGCGGGCGTCGTCGCAAGCTGGACGGGGATTCCCGTAGCGAAGCTGCTCGAGGGCGAGATGCGAAAGTTGCTGCGCCTCGACGAGGAACTGCACGAACGCGTGATCGGACAGGAAGAAGCGGTAACCGCCGTCGCCGAGGCCCTCATTCGCTCGCGTAGCGGCCTCTCGGACCCGAACCGTCCGATCGGCTCGTTCATCTTCCTGGGACCGACGGGGGTCGGAAAGACCGAGCTCGCGCGCGCGCTCGCGTCGTATTTGTTCGACGACGAACGGGCGATGATCCGAATCGATATGTCCGAATACGGCGAGAAGCATTCGGTGTCGCGTCTCATCGGCGCGCCTCCCGGTTACGTCGGTTACGATCAGGGCGGACAGCTCACGGAAGCCGTGCGTCGCCGTCCCTTTTCGGTCGTGCTGTTCGACGAAATCGAGAAAGCGTCGCCCGACGTTTTCAACGTCTTCTTACAGATTCTCGACGATGGGCGCTTGACCGACGGTCAGGGCCGAACCGTCGATTTCAAGAACACGATCCTCATCATGACGTCGAACATCGGATCGAACCGTATTCTCGATTTCTCAGGCCACGGCGGTGCGGAATACGCGGTCATGCGTGCGACGGTACTCGACGAGTTGCGGCGTCACTTCCGGCCCGAATTCCTCAATCGCGTCGACGAAATCGTCGTTTTCCAGGCGCTTTCTGAAGCGCAACTCGAACGGATCGTCGAGCTCCAACTCGGGCGGCTCGGCGTACGGCTCGCGGACCGGCGGATCGAAATCGACGTCAGCGACGCCGCGCGGCGTCACCTCGTCAAGGTCGGCTACGATCCGGTGTATGGTGCGCGTCCACTCAAGCGCGCCGTGCAGCGCGAATTGGAGACGCCGCTCGGACGGCGCATCCTCGGTGGCCAAGTGCGCGACGGGCAGCACGTGTACGTCGATTACAACGAAGGCAGCGGCGAGCTGACGTTCACGACCGGGCTGCCGAAATTTCCGGAGCTACAGTCGCTGACGGGCGACTGAGCTTCCGGCTCAGCGCGCGCTATCCGCGCTTAGGCGAGAACCTTGTCGCGCTTACGGTTCCGTAAGCGCTCGGTTTCGAGCAACATCCGTTTGCGCAAGCGAATCGATTTCGGCGTAACTTCGACGAGCTCGTCGTCTTCGATGAATTCGATCGCGCGTTCCAGCGACATCTCTTCCGGCGGCGACAGTTTCGTGCTGTCGTCCGATCCGGAAGCGCGCATGTTCGTTAGCTTTTTCGCGCGCACGACGTTGAGCGCGATGTCCTTGTCGTCATTTGCGCGACCGACGATCATGCCTTCGTAGACATCGATGCCTTCGCCCACGAAGAAGCGCCCGCGCGCTTCGAGCCCGACCATCGCGTACGACGTCGTCGTGCCGGTCTCGCTCGTAACGAGGGCCCCGACACTGCGTCCGGGCAACTCGCCGCTGAACGGCTGGTGATCGTAATACGTGTGCGACATGATTGCCGTGCCACGCGAGAGCGTCAGCAGTTCACCGCGCAGGCCGAAGATCGCGCGCGTCGGCATCGTGTACTCGAGACGGCGCGAATCGCCGACGTTGAACATGTTCGACATCTGCGCTTTGCGCTTACCGAGCGACTCGATGACGGCGCCCGAGTATTCTTCTTGTACGTCGATCACGACGAACTCGACCGGTTCGAACTTCTTGCCTTCGCGCTCGGTGACGATCACTTGCGGCTTGGAGACGGCCATCTCATAGCCTTCACGGCGCATCGTTTCGATGAGTATCGAGAGATGCAGCTCGCCGCGGCCGCGCACTTCGAACGTGTCGGCGGAATCCGTATCCTCGACCCGCAAGGCGACGTTCGACTCGAGCTCGCGCATGAGGCGGTCCCGAATCTGCCGCGAGGTCAGGAACTTGCCGTCTTTGCCTGCGAACGGCGAAGCGTTTACCATGAAGAACATCGAGACGGTCGGTTCGTCGACCGCGACGGCGGTGATCCCTTCGGGCGTATTCGCGTCGGCGATCGTGTCGCCGATGTTCAGCCCCTCGATGCCTGACACGCAGACGATGTCGCCGGCCGTCGCTTCCTCGATATCGACGCGTTCCAGACCCGCGAACGCCAGCAGCTTTGTGAGGCGCAGGCCCATTTCGACTTTGCCGTCACCGGAAACTTTGGCGATCGCCGAATTCACCTTCGAGCTGCCGCGGAAAACGCGCCCGATTCCGATGCGGCCGACGTATTTATTGTGATCGATCGCCGAAACGAGCATCTGAAACGGACCTTCTTCGGCCGGCGCCTCGGGTACGGCCTTGGCGATCTCTTCGAAGAGCGGCTCTAAATTATCGCTCTCATCCTCCAGATTGTGTTTGGCGATTCCGGCGCGGCCATTGGTGAACACGACCGGGAAATCGGCTTGCTCGTCGTTGGCACCGAGTTCGATGAAAAGGTCGAAAACTTCGTTGACGACTTCGCTCGCGCGCGCGTCTTTGCGATCGATCTTATTGATGACGACGATCGCCTTCAAATCGAGTTCGAGGGCTTTGCGCAAAACGAATCGCGTCTGCGGCATGACGCCCTCGGCCGCATCGACGAGCAGCAAGACGCCCTGCACCATCTGCAATACGCGTTCGACCTCGCCGCCGAAGTCGGCGTGACCCGGCGTATCGACGATATTGAACTTGATATCGCCGTGCTTGATGGAGGTATTCTTGGCAAGAATCGTGATCCCGCGCTCGCGTTCGAGCGGGTTCGAATCCATGACGCGGGTCGTGAGGGCCTGGCCTTCGCGAAAAACGCCGCTTTGCTTGAGCATGGCGTCGACCAGGGTCGTTTTACCGTGGTCGACGTGGGCGATAATAGCGAGATTGCGGATATCAGGGCGCGTTTTCACACCCTTGAGTATAGCATGTTCCACCTACATGCTTGGGAAGCGCCTTGGGTCGCTCCGAAAACGTCATTTCGACGGTTTCCGGCGCAGCCGCGACCGCCGGGCTCGCTACGAGCCGAAACGCCGCTGCCGGCTCGCAAAAGCTGCCAGCGCCGATGCGAAATCCCGTTCTGCGAAGCTCGGCCAGAGCGTCGGCGTGGACCAGAGCTCCGAATACGCGATTTGGTAGAGTAGAAAATTCGAGATTCGCAACTCTCCGCCGGTTCGAATCAGCAGATCCGGATCGGGCAGATCCCACGTGTACAGGTACTTCGAGAGAAGATCGTCGTCGATTGCGGCGAGGCTCAATCGCCCGTCGCGAACGTCACGCGCGAGCGCGCGAAAGGCGTCGCAGAGCTCCGTCCGCGCGCCGTAATTGAGCGCGATATTGAGTCGCATACCGCGACAATCCGCGGTCGCTTCGAGCGCGCTCGTCAAGGCGCTGCGCGTCGCTTGCGGAGCGCCGTCCAGCCTTCCGAGGGTCCGGATGCGGACGCCGCTGCGGCGGAGCGCTTCGCAGTGCTCGAGGGCGAACGTGCGCGCGACGCCCTCGGAACGAGCGTGAACCGTTAAGATCTCGATGCCGTAGCGAACGGCCGTCCGAACCGTTTCGCGCAACGTAAGGGCCGCGGCCCGCTCGGTTTCGCTACGCGAACGGCCGTGCTCGCGGGCCCAACTTTCGGTCCCTTCCATGACGATCGCGACGTGGCGCGGCCGGGCCTCATACGCATCGGCAAGCGAGGCGCGTTCGATCATGACGACGCGCCCAAGCGAAGCGCGTTCGCGGCGCCGGCGCGCTCGGGCTCGGTCGCGTTAACGGCTCGTACGACCGCTTCGAGTTCGTCGATATACGCGAGGAAGCGTGCTTTCCCGGCATCGGTAATCCGCACGAGCGTCGCCGGACGCCCGTTTCCCGTTTCGCGCGCGAGCTCGACGATGCCGGTTTCGGCCAGCGCATGGAGGTGCCGGTTCAGGTTGCCGTCGGTCAAGGCGCACGCCTCTTGTAAGGCTCTGAACCGCATGCTCGAAGCATGCGCCATCAGAGCGGTGCACACGGCGAGCCTGCCGCGCTCGTGAAAAATTCGTTCCAAACCTTCGTAAGCGAAGGGAGCCGTACGCTTCATCGTTGCTTCCATTCTGAAACAGTGTCGGTCGAATCAGCGGCGCGAAGGATATAGCCGATCGCAATCTGTCCCACGCCGAACGCTGCCGGCATAATCCACCAAGCGAGCGAATTCGCGTGAGCCTGCAGTAAAAGCAGCGTGGCGACGGCTCCGAAGGCGACTGCGACGATCACGACGCGCGGCGGGACCATCGCGCGCGATGCAAAGAGGCCGAGCGCGTAGGTCGCACACCACATGCCCGGCAGTAGTTCGTCGAGCCCGCGCTGCACGAGCGCCAGGGTGACGACGCCGCCCGCTGCTAGCGCCGGTACGATACTCATGCCGACGGTGCGAAATTGCACGCCTGCCTGCGCGCCGCGGTTACGCAGCCTCCAGACGAGAATAGCGCCGTAATTAATGCCCAGAGCGAGCCCGAGGCAGCTCAGCCAGATGCCGAGGTACGCCTGGCGCGACGGCGTATCGTGCGGTTCCGGCGCGACGAGCGCCTGGACGAGGCCGGCGAGCACCGCCACGCCGCCGCTGACGATGGCGGCGGTGCCGGAATAGCCGTCAAATCGCTGGATCGTCGCGAGGCGGCCGCGCACCTCGGCGAGATCCGCCAAGGCTTGCCGAACTTCCATCGACGCTTCACTTTGCGCGGCAAAGTAAAGGCTCCCTGCCGACATGTTTCGCGGTTCGGTGCGCCTTGCTGCCTCCAGCACCTTAATAGTTGCTAATTTGTTCTTAATAATCTCGTCGTAGCCTGAGGTGGCACAGATTCTAGGAGGTCGTTTTCTTCATGATATTTTCTTTGCGCCGCGCGCTTGCAGCAGGCGCAAGTCTTGCAATGTTCGGTGCCGGTGCTGCGGCCGTTGGCGCGGCTCCAACGGGCGTCTGGGGCGGTAATGGTGGCCCCGGCTTCCTGCCGACCGGTCAGTACTTAACCGCAACCGCCGCGCCCGGCTCGTCGTACCAGCGGCTCGCGACGGGTCTGCGCGCCGACGGCAATGCAGACGCCGATTCCGCGATGTCGTCGGCATTGAGTCCGGATGGAAAAACGATGCTCGTGCTCACGAGCGGCTTCAACGTATCGATCAATTACGAAAACGGACCGCCGATCATGTTTCCGGTCCTCGATCCGAAGAGCGGGCAACCCGCCAGCTTCACGAACCCGAACAACCCGGGTTCGTCCGTCATGCACGGTGTCAACCAAGCCGAATGGGTCTTCGTCTACGACGTGTCGTCGGGGACCGCGCGTAAGATTCAGAAGATACCGATCGACGATACGTTCGACGGTCTCGCGTGGGATCCGTCGGGCGATAAGTTTTACGTGTCCGGCGGCGTCGACGACCGCGTCCTCGTGTACAAACGTAAAACGCCGGGGACTTACGGGTTCGCCTACACCCCCGATGCGCCGTTTGTGATCCTCGGACACAACAGCGACGACGCTCTCCCGATTCCGCTTTATAACGGCGGCGAATTAAAGAATACGGCGGCCGGTAAAGCCGCGCCGCGGCTCGACACCGGTGCCGTCGTTGCGGGCTTCGACGTGAGCAAAGACGGTAAGACGATGGTCGCCGCCAACTTCGAAGATGCCTCGGCAACTGTCATCAATTTGCCGCAGCGAAATCTGCACTCGGAGATTCATTTTGCCGTTCCCGGCCAACTGCTCGCGCAGGGGGAATTCCCGTTCTGGGTCGCCGTAAAAAGCGACGCGACGACGGGTGCCTTCTCGAAAGCGTACGTGACGAGCGAACGCGACGATCAAGTGATGGTCACGAGCAAAGAGGCGCTGCTCAAGGTCATTCCCGTTCCCTCCGGGCCCAATAAAGCGGTTCTCGACGGAGATCAGGGGCTGCTTTACGTTGCCTGCGGGAACGACGACTCGATCGCCGTGATCGATACGGCGACGGATACGATGGTGCGCAAGATAAGTCTCTCGCGACCGGGCGACCCCTATAAGGGCGCGGTGCCGAATTCGATCGCCGTCGGTCCGTATGGCCGGACGCTCTACGTGACGCTCGGCGGTGAGAACGCCGTCGCCGTGGTCGACGTTGCGAGCGGCCGGGTCATGGGCCGTATTCCGACGGGCTGGCTGCCGACTTCGGTGGTCGTCAGTCAAGACGGCAAACATCTTTTCATCAGTAATGAGAAGTCGAATGCCGGGCCGAACCCGGACCAAACCTACTATTCACATAACACGCCGTACGGCATTTCGCTCAACAAGACGTACCGCAATAGCTATACGTGGGAACTGGAGAAGGCGGGCCTCGTATCGATGCCGACCCCGGATGCCGCCACGCTGCAGAATCTCACCGCCGTCGTCAATGTGAATGACGGCTTCACTAACCGCCGCGGAAACGATCCGATGATGGCGTTTCTGCGTACGAAGATCAAGCACGTTATCTATATCGTGAATGAGAATCGCACGTACGATCAGGTGCTCGGTGATCTAGGCAACGGTGCGAACGGCGATCCGCGGTTGACGTTCTTCAATCAACCGATCACGCCGAATCTTCACGCGCTGGCCGCGAATTACGTCACGCTCGACAATTTTTACGACGCGAGCGAAACGAGCGGCGTCGGCTGGAATTGGGCGATGCAGGCGCATACGAACGACTTTGTCGAGAAGACGCAACCCGTGCAGTACGGCAACTCGAACGGCCTCGGGCTTACCTACGACTGGCAAGGCATCGTCGCGCACATGAATCTCGGTAACCCGCCGACGGGTTCAGGTTCGCTCTTCACGACGCGCGTTACGGGCGTGCTCGATCCGTCCGGCCGCTCGACGATTCTTCCGGGTGCGAAAGATCCGAGCGCGTCCGAAGGCGCGAACGACCTTTCCGCCGATGCTTTGGGCGGCTACATCTGGGAGACGGCACTTCGCGCCCACAAAACCGTTCGCAATTACGGTTGGCAGATCGATCTCGGTTATTACGGCACGCCGCTTGGGCCGGCCGAAGTGCGGTATCCGTTTGCGAAGCATCAGCTGCAGTCACAGCCGAGCACGCCGTCGATTCGCGCGCTGACCGACCGCTACTATCGCGCGTTCGATATGGCGTATCCCGACATCTATCGCATCGAAGAATGGAAGCGCGAGTACGCGGACTTCATTGCGAGGGGCAACATGCCGAACTTGATGGTAATGACGATTCCCCACGATCACACCGGCAGCTACGGTTCGGCGATCGAAGGGCTCGGTACGCCGAAGCTCGAGCTTGCCGACCATGACTACGCCGTCGGCCAGCTCGTCGAAGCCGTCAGCCATTCGCAGTACTGGGAATCGACCGCGATCATCATGATCGAGGACGATCCGCAAAACGGCCAGGATCACGTCGAGGCGCATCGTTCGATCGCGCACGTCATCTCGCCGTGGACCCGCTCGCATCTGGTCGATCACACGACGTATAATACGGTCAGCGTCGTGCGCACCGTCGAAGAGTTGCTCGGCGCGCGCCCGCTCAGCATCTACGATGCGAATGCGGCCCCGATGTCCACGGTGTTCGGGACGTCGCCGACCCGCACGGCGTACACAGCGATCATTCCGGGTTCGCTATGCGCGCCGCCGGTGGCACCGGATCTCGTTCCGGCCTGCCACTCGAATGCGCTGCGGACACGCCGCGTTGCGGACCGGCATCCCGCCGATTGGTGGCAGAAGGTCACCGCGGAGATGAACTTCAGCAAGCCTGACGCCGTAAATTTCGAGGCCTACAACGCGATCCTCGAATACGGTATGACCGGCCGCGGCAAACTTCCGAAAGCAGCGACGATCGTGAGCGCTCCGAAAGGCGACGACAACTAGCGCTCTAGAAACGCGCCGACTGTCGAAAAGAGGCCGCGAGCAATCGCGGCCTCTTTTCGTTCGGAAGCCGAAAGGCGTGGGCTCGGATGCGAGGAATGGTTGCGCCGCTAACGCCCGCGCATGGGAGAGTACGAGTCTGGTGGCTCGCACGGTCTTCAAATGCGTATCCTTCGTAAATCGGTGCTTTAATCGCTAACACTCGCTAACAGTCGTCGGCGGGCGCAGAAGCCTAGACGTTAAGGCTTCGTGCGCGCCCGCACGGACAGCCAAGGCGTCGCCAGCGGTCGCCAGGGGCCGCTGGCGCTCGCCACCGAGGTGACCTAAAGGTGACCAGCATTAAGGCCGGTGACCCGTCTCAGCGGAGATACGCCTCGCTGCCATGCTCCCCTCAACCAACGGCAGCAGACCAGCACTCGATTCGCCCACAGTTCGGCGGCCAACGGGAGTCGAACGCGTCCAAGAACGCGCACGGCGCGCATAGCGTAACGATGCCTTGCGCGGGGAAGGCCGAGAACAGGGCATCTTCCGCGCACGGCCTCGTAGCGGCTCGCTGGCTCGTGTGCGCTAAAACCGCAGTGCGCGGGATGCGTTTGTGACATTCTCGTGACTTTTTTAAGCGCCATTAGCATGGCGGCATAGCGTACCCAATCGGTGAGGCCCGCGCCCGACCCGAACGTTGCCACTACGAGCGCGGCGGGGATCGGCGAGGCCGGTTCGTACCGTCCCCGCCGCCGTCGCGCCTCACGCGGGAAGCGTCGCCTCTCTTTGGAGTACTAGGTCGGCGGTTTTGCCACGGGGGTCACGGTCACGTCCACGTTTTTTGTGACTTGCACGCCCCGGTTCGTGTAGGTGAAGGTCCCCTCGACAACTGGAATCGTGTAACCGGGATTCCTAGTCGTGCGGAGTCTTGAAATCGCAATTGAGCCAGAGACGAAAAGGGAAGGGTGCTGATCGGTAACAGAAACCGTGAACTTTGATTGTCCGACCTGCTGCACATGTATCGCGGCGTCTCTGTAACCGACGGCCGGGCTGAGCTTGCAGTCTCCAGTCGCGTCGACTTGTTCAACTACGGCCGAGCTGGTAAGGCTTCGCTCCCGTTCGGGACCGAGAACATACGCTTCACGAATCACGCCAGGCACCGCGATCGTTAAATCAAGCTTATCCACCGGAACGCCATTGGAAGAGGCGATAAGCTCGTACATTATGCAACCGTTTCCGCTGTTCTTGACGCCCCATAAGCTAGCCGATACCTTTGGGCCTGGCAGAGCGGCCGCGATGTCCGGCGTTAGGAAGAATCCTGCGGGCGCTCCCAAGACCGCTCCGGCGACTAGCAGAATTACAGCACCAGCGATGCCTTTGGCTGCGGGCGTGACCCGGGAGAGCTTTTCCACTTCCTTTCCTAATCGGTCGTTCTCGAGATTCAGCCGTTCTATATTAGCCGTCGCCGTGCCAAGTTTACTCTGGCTGAGCCGTAAGTCTGTCTCAAGCTTATGGTGTTCTTCTTTGACTCTGCGCTGCTCTGCCTTAGTCACTGTCCGGCTCCAAAAGGTAAGGCGCCGTCCGCTACGTCCATCCTGCTACCATTTGAGCAATGCTTGATAATCCGTCGCGAAGTCACCCGTGAATGCGCGCGCCACTTTATCGAGCTTAAGCGTCTCCGCTTCCCAAAAGGGGGCACGGGTCCAGGCCGACTCTCTACGGCCGATGGCGCCTGTCACATCGCGGCACCAGGCTAGCAGCAGACGATGGCCGGGATCGCGCGGGACGACGAATCGCACTAACTCGAAAAGGGTTTTCAAAGACCCACGCTCGCTGCCGCATTCGCTTGCCAAGCGGAAGCCCGGCGCAGGTACCCGCTCGCTACGCTGATGCTCTTGTGGCGCGTCTGGCGCATGCTCACTCGCGCCGCATTGCCAATGGTCACCACGCAGTCCTCGCCTGAGGGTCAGCATGAGGCACCATTGGCCCATACCGCTTTTGACCATAGCGGCGAAGCGGTGCTGGCCGTCGATAAGCTCGCCGTGCTCGTCGAAGCGATAGGCATCGCCGTTGAAGCCGCGCCATTCGTCGCGCAGCATCGTGTCGGCGAGCCTGCGGATGTATGGCCGTCGAATCGGGCGATTGCGATGATTGTGGTTGGCGAGGAAATTCGACGCCATCTCGGGCGTGACGAACACGTAGGGGAGTGCCCGCAAGGACTCGGGGACCTCGTCCACCGAGCGATCCAATTGCGCCGAGGGCCGCTTCGAATTAGGATTGTGCTGCATGACGTTCTCCAGAAAGAACCGAGTGCAGGCCGGGTCGTCGTTTCTTCCGCCGGCTCGGCCACATGACGAAACCATCGTCAGCGCGCACGGCGTTTCTGCGGGCTCGCGTGGTGCTTTCGGCGCACTCGATACGGGGGGTTCCGGTGAACTTCTGACGGACGGCTCTTAGGGCATCCGGCCAGGGAAAGTGCCCTACGGACTGCTTTGAAGGGCGTGCCGCAGCTTCGGGTAGGCTGCTGGACCAAACGGTTTCCCTCGCATGGGTGACAACACCTGACGGGGGCTTCGAAGCCAACACTGGCCGAGTCTGGCCCGGTAGCTCATTGCAGGGACCATCGACCCGCTATGATCTCTGGGCGGAGGCGGCGCGGGCACTCTAAGTAAAGCTGGTCCGCATGCCCCACCTAAACCTGCAGATTAGCACTGTGAAAAGGGCCGTCATGGAATCAACTACCGCAGATTTGGGCACGGTTACGATATCGCTTCAGGAGCAACATGGTCAGCTCATGACGTTGATCGCGAACGAACCCACTATCAGCGAAGTTGCCGAGGTGATGAAGCGATACAAAACTGCTCCCTACGCGGTCTTCGTTGAGGAAACTACGGCTAGCTGCCTCGCTTCCGGCGCGAACCGCTGACCTGGCTGGACCGATCTTATTGCTGAGTTCCAACTTTCGGGGCAGCGGCGTGGACCACTTGGACCTGATACCGATGAGATTCGGCGGCGATATCTAGCACGCTTAGCGGCAGCTTCCGGCCGATCCACTTTGATTTACGCCTCGGCTTGGATGAGTCGCTCGAACGTAGCCGAGACGTCAATCGCTTTAAACGACGTTCATGGCCTGATGGAAGCGTGCCGCGGCATGCCGGGACCGAATCTTGATATCATCATTCATTCTCCTGGCGGTAGCCCTGAAGCCGCTGCGAGCATCGTGCATTACTTGCGAGAGAAGTATGCCCACATACGCGTATTTGTTCCACTGGCTGCGATGTCAGCCGCCACAATGTGGGCGCTCGCGGCGGACCGCATTGTCATGGGCGCGCACTCGCAACTAGGTCCCATCGACCCCCAATTTGTGATCAGCGACCGCCTTAGTGTGCGCGTAGTCGCTGCCAGCGCAATTCTCGATCAGTTTAAGAAAGCTAAGGACGAAATAGCTGCGGATCAGGCTACACTCGGCGCTTGGGCTCAAATTCTGCCGCAGTACGGCCCCAGGGTTACTCCAACAATGCGAAACTGCTACCACGCTGTCGAAGGGACTGGTCCGCGATTGGTTGAGGCAGTATATGTTTGCGGGCAACGAGCACGCCGCTCAATGGGCGGACGAAGCCGCTGAATTCTTCGGGACGCACAAGACGCACCAGTCTCATGGAGTCGGAATATTCCGTGATCGCCTTCGACAGCTCCACCTGACGGTAGATAACCTGGAGGACACGCTGCAAGACGAGGTCTTAAGCGTCTTTCATTCTACGATTATCACATTCCAAACGTCTACATGCGTGAAACTAGTCGAGAATAACGATGGCCGCGGTATGTACACGCACGTGATGCCGCAAGTTGCCGTACCACGGCGGGCACCCAAAACCGGCCACCTGAGGGCACTTCAAAACCGGCCAGAGGTCGGTGGGCACTTTAAAACCGGCCAGTAGGGCTGCTATCGACTCGAGCAACTGCTCGGCACGAAAGTGCCGGGATGAACGAGTTGAGCGTGCAGGAACAGGAAACGATCTTAGGGCTGCTGCGTCTGGGCTGGAGCACGCGGCGAGTCGCTCGGGAGACCGGTCATCGGCGCGAGACGATCGCTCGGTACGGGCGCGCCGCGGGCGTTCTCGCTCCGTACCCGGTTATCACTGGAGCCACAGCGCCGACCGACAATGCGGCCGTGATCGACAGTGCGGCGTGGCAACGGCAAGCTCAAATTGAACCCGTAGCGGCAATCTCAAATTGAACCTCTGGGGAGCTTTAGCCGTTCTTTCCGGTCTTCCCGCGGGTACGCAGCCGATGGCTCTGCCCGGTGAAGACGAA
>JAABUQ010003398.1_pt1 | contig 29239 bp, 28 predicted proteins | sample 5560001 | NCBI WGS metagenome assembly JAABUQ01 (sample SAMN10711888, study PRJNA513371) | rock metagenome | isolation source: Antarctica rocks | place: Antarctica: Victoria Land, Finger Mt nord | collected 2015-12-18 | reverse complement strand
CGTCGTCTCCTCAATCGACTGACACGTTTAGGCTATCAAGTTGAACTCCACCCTCTTGCTCCGGTCGGGTAATCTCCAACCTGAGTCATGGGGAGGGAGTTTTTAGAGGATTTTTCAGAGGAGAAAAAGCCCATTCCTGGCTTCGTCAAGCGTTTGATGAACCGGTGATCTTGCTCGATCAGATTGTTGAGGTATTTGACTTGTCTCAGTTCGACCGATTCTGGAAGAGCTCCAGAGGCTTTCAGCTCGTCAATCGCTTTGGGATAGGCCGCGTTCCTATCGACGTTGATCACGCGAGGAACTGATGCGACGATTGTGGTGTCAGGTGGAGCCGTGGGCTGGTCCACCTGCTCTGTGGCCGGACACACCTGAGAAACTGAACGAGCAGGCTGTGTGAGCGCTTTGCAGAAAAAGCGTTTGGCAGCGTCAGCATCGCGCGTTGGACTCAAGAAAAACTCGATCGTGTGGCCTTCGGAATCGATGGCTCGGTAGAGATAGACCCAGACTTTTTTGACTTTTATATACGTCTCATCGACTCTCCAGGAGTCGTTGGTCGCCTTGAGATGTGATCTGCTGCGCTTCTCCAACTCGGGTGCGTAGCGTTGCACGAGAGCGATAGATCGTCGTATGATCGACACTCAGCCCACGTTCTCTCATCATTTCTTCCAGATCTCGATAACTTAACGCATACCGAAGATACCAACGGACGCACAACAGAATGATATCGGCCTGGAAATGACGCCACTTGAACGGATGCTGGCTCTGCTTGCTCATAGAGAGGACCTCTTGCTTTTCTTTTTCCTCCATCTTAACAGATCAGCTTTCTTTTTTGCAACACAACCTCAAGAAGTCCGTGCCTTTGTCTCTTTCCGCTCCCATTACCTCTTTGAGTCTCATTTTTGCACCCCCGGTCAGGGGCATGAAAAAGGACAGGTTGAGGGAGGTGTTGGGTACTCACGGCGAAATTTTCTGGTTCCCATCCCCGAAGCCTCTTCTTTCGAGGAGATGAACAAGCAACTCCTTGAGCGGTGTCGTCAGGAAGACACTCGCCAAGTTGCACGCCAAGCCCAGACCATCGGAGATGCATGGGAACAAGAGCGAGAGCAGCTTTTGCCGTTACCACCATCGCCTTATGAGTGTTGTCACATGACGACGGTCCGCCTGACCCCGTACAGCCAAGGAACGTTTGAAACCAACCGGTATTCTGTTCCGGTTAATCGAGCGCGTCGAGAAGTAACACTCAAAGCATATCCGTTTACTGTCGAAATCTGGGATGGAAGAGAGTGCCTCGCCAACCACCCTCGGAGCTATGATCGTCATCAGGATGTCCTCGATCCGTTGCACTATCTGCCCTTGCTCGAACAACGGCCAGGTGCGTTCGATTACGCGAAACCCATCAAACAGTGGCGAAAAGGCTGGCCGCATACCTACGATCTGATGCTGGCAAACCTACGGCAGAAGTGGCCCAATGGTCGAGGGGTGCAGGAGTTTGTCCATATCCTTCAATTGCATCAGACCTATTCAGCCGAGGTGTTGCAACAGGCTATCGAGCAGGCGCTTCATCTGGGATGTATCCATCTCGATAGCGTACTATATTGCCTCCATCAAATGGAAGGCATATCTGATACCGCTGCTGCAGGGCCGCCAAGCAACCTTGATCTGTCTCATCGTCCCGACCTGGAAGCCATTGGAAAACATCAGTCCGTTGATCTTTCTGTGTATGACCGCTTGTTGAAACCGTCCTGGGAGTGAAGGAGATGTGTGTATGCAAACACCAATCAAGGAGCAAGGCCAGCAAGCCTTGCTCGAAACGTATCTGCACGCCCTCGATTTAGAGGCGTTCTTGGAACACTATCAAGCGTATGCCAAGGATGCTGCGCGATCAGGACTCTCGTATGAACGTTTCCTGCTGGCCCTCTGTGAAGCAGAGACCAGCCAGCGAGAAACACAAAAGATTGAGCGTACTATCGCAGCAGCAAAGCTGCCATTCGTGAAGGAATTGATCTCCTATGATTTTACGGCAGTGGAAAGCATTCAGAAAACGCATGTCTTGGAAATCGCACAGGGCGGCTACATGGATCGCGCGGAAAATCTGCTGCTGCTTGGCACTCCTGGTCTGGGGAAGACTCATTTGGCGATTGGTCTGGCTCTGACTGCCTGTCGGCAAGGCAAACGGGTCCGGTTCTATCGAACGGCGAAGCTTGTGGATGAGCTGATGGTCATGCAACACAACTTGCGTCTCTCACGCTTCGTGTCTCGGTTTGAAAAACTGGATTTGCTGGTACTTGACGAACTCGGGTTTTTCCCGGTTGCGAAAGAGGGGACACAGTTGCTTTTTCAATTGGTCTCTGACCTTTATGAACGAGTGTCAATTATCATTACCAGTAATCTGCGCTTTGGCGAGTGGAATCAGATCTTTGCTGATGAAAAGATGACGGCTGCATTTATCGACCGACTCACGCACAAAGGCTATATTTTAGAGTTCACCAGAGAATCGTATCGATATAAACATCGTCTCACGTTTGCCGACATGGACAATGGCACTTCGCCTAAGACCAGCTAGCGCACTCTCACTTTCCCGACCATCTGCTTCTCTCCTGCATTTCCGAGAAACAGATGGTCTATTTTGTGAGTATCGAAGTGTGCCATTTTTGCTTCAGCAGTCTACTTTTTCTCTGTCAAATGGGTCTCAATTTCGGCTCATCCTCACATTAAGTGTGCCTGCTTGCTTGGACAGAAACTCATCTTTGTGGTACATTCAAATTGATGCAAGTGGATTTGTTGTTGTAAGAGAGGAAGGCTGCATCAATGCGTGCTTTAGATACAAAAATACTCTCCTCTTTGTTCCTTTTGCCTGAGAACATCGTGGTTGAAGCGGTCTCTCCCATCAAGAGTCGCCTGACGCTCCAGATTTCCTGTAGACAGAAGAGTGCATCCTGTCCCCTTTGCCAGCAAGCATCAGAGCGGATTCACGGAAGGTATGGCCGAACAGTGGCTGATGTCCCCTGTGCAGGGCGATTGGTCACACTGGCTTTAACGGTTCGCAAATTTGTTTGCAGTACCAAGGCTTGCCCGCGTCGGATCTTTACCGAACGGCTCCCCGACTTGGTGCAGTCGTATGCGCGTATGACGAATCGGCTCTCGGAAGTGCTCCAGACACTCGGTTTTGCCACTTGTGGAGAACTGGGGGAACGCTTCGCTCCCAAACTGGGGATGCAGGTCTCTGGTCCAACGCTTCTGCGGCGCATGCGAACACATTCTTGTCCCCCACCGTCATCAGTGCGCATCTTAGGCATTGATGACTGGTGCTGGAAAAAAGGAGCGACTTATGGCACCATCCTCGTCGATTTAGAGCTTCGCAAGCCGATCGAAATGCTTCCAGATCGAACAGCCGAGACTGCGGAAGCCTGGCTGCGCACGCATCCAGAAGTGGAGGTGGTCAGTCGAGATCGAGCCTGTTCCTTTGCTGATGCAGCCAACAAAGGGGCCCCCCAGGCCAAACAGGTCGCTGACCGATTCCATGTCCTGAAAAATTTGCGTGAAAAGCTCAAAGACCTCATGGCACGGAAACAAAAGTGCCTGCCCGAGGTAGGTGAGGAGACCTGCGATGCCGTTCCCCGAAAAGCACGAGGAAGACCAAGGAACACACCATCTCCTGAGGGAGCTCCCCAACCTGAACAAGAGAAACATTTTCGCGCGATGTCGCCCACACTCCGTATGTCTCCCAAAGGCTCTCCTTCTTTCACGGTTGCTCAAACGCGCTCACAGGTAAGCCGCGCCAACCGGTATGCGCGCTATGAAGCCGTCCTGGCACTGCATCAGCAGGCGTTCTCTGATCGTGAGATTGCTCGACGCCTGAACATGTCGCGCCAAACGGTCCATCAGTTCCTCGTAGCAGAGTCATTTCCTGAAAGAAGCCGTCCTCCGTATCGAGGCAGCCTCCTTGCTCCCTACAAGCCCTACGTTCTTGAGCGATGGCAGCAGGGCTGTTGGAACGGGACGCAGCTCTACTGTGAGATCAAGGAGCGTGGGTACACCGGGTCAGACTCCTTATTCCGGCTCTTCATTGCGGACCTGCGAAAGAAGCACCAGGCAGCAGGAACTTCTACGGTCCTCACCCTAGACACTGCTGGCGCTACCATCAACATTCCGGCTGAACTTCCTGCAAAACTGTGTCCCAGCCCCACATGTCTCCAACACGCGCCTCTTGGCTGTGTGTGAGCCAACCGACAAAGCTCGACGAGAAGCAACTCCGACAGGTCAAACAAATCCGAGCAGGTCACAAGGATCTCGATAGGGCCTATCAACTCAGCCAAGCATTTGTCTGCATGTTGGCCGAGCGTCGAGAGACGGACCTGGATGGATGGCTCGCACAAGCTGAACACAGTGGGATTCCTGAACTCAAGGGTTTTGCGAAAGGAATTCGCCTCGATTATGCAGCAGTCAAAGCCGCGTTTTCGAGCATGTGGAGTAATGGCCAGGTCGAGGCGCAGGTCAATTGTTTGAAGCTTCAGAAGCGGATGGTGTTCGGTAGGGCGAACTTCGATTTACTGCGGCTGCGTGTCCTTTGCCGTATCTAGAAAAATGCTATGTCTGCCGATTTAAAAATTACGTCAACGCTGACTATGAAGCCTGGTTCACAGCTTTTTTAGGTTTTCTGTCCGGTGGATGGCCGCATACGTTCAGTATCATACTGCTTAATTGTCCATTTCTCCTCTTCTGATGTCTCACAAGAGAGCCCTTTTTTGTAAGCAAGCAGGTATACTTCCTGTGAGGATGAGCTGCTTTCTGGCTATCGCAAGTTCATTGCCAGTTGACCCACTAAGTCTATCGCGGTGGCCGAAATCACAGTGTGCGCTTAAGAAAATCCACGATGTCGACATACAAAGATGGCTGGATCTCTTCGCGATTGAAACCTTCCGGGTCTTGAGAGGGTGGAAAATCCGGCCGAATCATTTCCGGCGGGAATTTGCTCATGAAAGAAAAGTGCCCCGCTCCAGGTATCACCTTGTGATCAACACGTGAAGGATCGAAAACGCCGCGTGTCACGGTGTCCGCGTGCGAAGCAGGTGTAATCTCATCCCTTTCGCCCGTCCGCATGAGAATTGGAACGCGTACTTCCTTCAGGGATTCAGGGAGAAACCAGAAGGTCGCTGGGGCCAGCAAAACGAGCGAGCGCACGCGTTTATCGGGCATCACCCGCACTGGATGCGGCTTGCCGTCCAGGCTTTCGTGCGGACCCGACCAAGGTTGTCCACCAGCCACTGCCAATGCGGTGTAGCCGCCGATGGAGTGGCCGATGACACCAACGCCTGCTGGCGCAAGGTGGTTTTTGATCACCGGATCGGCAAAAACGGCGTCAATCGTCAAGGAGATATGACGTGGCCTATTTTCAAGGTTTGCTGCGGTTCCGGCTAGACTGTTGTCGTTGCGACTATTCCCTCGATGCTCTGGTAGCGCCACTACGAAACCCGCCCGCACGAGGTGCGTAGCCAGGTCGCGATAGGCCCACGGAGTTCCAGCATTGCCGTGGGAGACAATTACCAGTGGAAGATGTTGACCGATAGGCGGCGCATCCCGTGCAACATCGAGCGTGTAAGGCCCAAATCGCTCAGTGCGCTCTGGGCTTCGCGCTGGATAGAGAAGCGCCAGCGGAATCTCCGCACATTGAACCGTATCATTGATTTCGATGAGGCGACAGCCACAACTCGGATCCAATTTGTTTCTCCAGAGAACGCATTGATGCAGCCTTCCTCTCTTACAACAACAAATCCACTTGCATCAATTTGAATGTACCACAAAGATGAGTTTCTGTCCAAGCAAGCAGGCACACTTAATGTGAGGATGAGCCTCAATTTCATTATCAAACACAACTTGTTCCCTGACGCGGACTACTACGGAAGCTCCGTGACCGTACCGCTCTCGCGGGGTAGGCCATCCCAAGTTCCCTCATTGACCGACGTGTCGAGCCTGACGTAGGTGCCTCGTATGTTCCCTTGAGGGAGATCATTTCTCCCCGCTCACCACGCGGAAAATTCAAGTGCCGACGACTTTGACACTCTATCGTGGTGACCTCGTGACAAACGCTGTAGACGAGGGATGTACGCTTGCATCGCTGGATACTAAGGTTTGAACAATCAGTCCTCACCATATCAGGCGGGTCTTGCAGCACCTTACCCTAAGCGTTTTCAGGTAATTACCGCTTTCCCAACATGCTACCTTCCTCTTTGGCTTTCGCCGCTAAGTAAGTTGGGTAACCCAGAAGTTATCTTTTCCGAACTTCTCCTCTCTGCGAAAGGGATCGATCAATGGGTTAAATGGCGCACGTCATCCGCGTATTGCTCTGGCACAGTTCATTTGACGGATGAAGGAGGATGAGATATCATAAGAGAAAGAGAAACTTTGTTCGAGTAGAAAGACCTGATGAGAAAATATACCGTTGAATTAACCCCATCACAACGTGAGGAATTGGAAGCGTTGGTCTCACGAGGAAAAGCCACAGCACGAGCGATCATGCACGCCCATGTCTTGCTGACGATCGATCGTGGGCTCGCCGGACCAGCCTGGGGCTACGCCCAGGTACAGCAAGCCTACCACGTCGGGGAAACGACGATCAAACACATCGCGCGACGCTTTGTGGAGGGCGGTCTGCATGATGCCTTGCAGCGGCGTCCCCAACCGGAACGTCCCTTGAAGCGCAAAATCAATGGCGAGATGGAAGCCTATCTGATCGCGAGCACGTGTAACCCAGCCCCTTCGGGCTATCAGCGCTGGAGTTTGCGCTTGCTGGAGGATCGGTTCCTCGAGCTGGTTCCTGAGCCAATGGGGGATGGCCCTGCGCCGAGCCGAGAAACCATCCGACGGGCTTTAAAAAAAACGAACTGAAGCCGTGGCTCAGGAAACAATGGTGCTTGCCTCGGCGAGGAGGAGCGGACTACGTGGCAGCGATGGAAGACGTGCTCAGCGTGTACCAGCGGCCCTACGATCCAAAGCGACCACAAGTGTGCGTAGATGAATGCAACAAGCAACTGCTCTCCGACAAGATCGAAGAGGAGCCAATGGAGCCAGGCAAGCCAGCGCGGGTGGATTATCAGTATCAGAAGCATGGGATCTGTAACGTGTTTCTGCTCAGCGAACCGCTAGCAGGCAAGCGCTCCACGATGGTCCGCAAGACGCGCAAGCGGCAGGATTGGGCATGGGTGATCAAAGAGGCAGTGGACGTGTGGTATCCCGAGGCGGAGAAGTTGGTGCTCGTCATGGACAATTTGAACACGCACACGCTGGGCTCGCTGTACGCCACATTTCCTCCACGGGAGGCCGAACGCTTGAGTCGCAAACTGGAGATCCATTACACACCCAAGCATGCGAGTTGGCTGGATATGGCAGAGATCGAGTTGAGCGTGCTGAGCCGACAATGCTTGGATCGGCGCATCGGGAGCCAGCAGGAATTGGAGCAAGAAGTGAGAGCGTGGCAAGAGGCACGCAATCGAGATGCGACTCCTATCGACTGGCGCTTTACCGCTACGGAGGCTCGCATCAAACTCAAGCGGCTCTATCCAACCGTCATATGAACTGTGCCAGAGCAGTATCTTGCAAAATTCACTAGCGATCCGTTTCCTGTTTTCTCTTTGGGAAAGTGTTCCATCAGCACTTTTTCTAATCCATCAAGTGTCATATTTGCTAGTACAGGTGAGCAAATGCCTCCCTGAGGCGTGCCTTCTTCTGTCGGATGGAGGACGTATTTTTCCATATATCCCGCTTTGAGCCATTTTCTGAGTATCGCTTTTTCCATTGGAATGTGAGCCAATAACCAGTCGTGACTAATTGCGTCAAAACAGCCTTTTATGTCGCCTTCCAGTATCCATTGTGGTGATCTGGCTTTTCCCAGTGCCTTGAAGCACTGCTCTATCGCATCGGCAGTTGACCTTTGGGATCGAAAACCGTACGAATTTGGGTCAGCCGTGGTTTCCGCCACTGGGTCAAGAGCAAGCAAGTAGAGAGCCTGCATTGCCCTGCATTTCATCACGGGAATACCTAACGGGCGCTTTTTGCCGTTTTTCTTCGGTATATATATTCGCCTGAGCGGTTGGGGATGATAGCCCTTTTGCCTGAGCGAGTAGACGGCATTAATCTTCTTTTGTGGAGTATTCCATGTAACCTTGTCTACTCCTGGGGTATTCTTGCCCTGGTTTTCGGTCACCCGTCGGACGGCAAGAGCTTTGCCGCTGAACGAGTGGGTAAGTAGACGTTGCAAGGCTTTCACCTTGTTCCATCGACCTTCCTGAGTTGCCTTCACAATTCTCACCTGAAGCCGACGCACGTTTTTATTGACCTTTTGCCATTCAATAGCATGCCAGTCAGTAACACCGTGGAAGGATGCACCAGCAGCGTCTACGTCAGATAGTTCTGTCATAGAGAGTTCTGCCGTCATTTGCTTTTCCTCCTTTATCAGTTCGCCAAGTGTTCTTGTGATGAAAGACCTCGCGGAAGTCTGCCCGCTTTCGCGTGAGGTGATGTTGTTCTGCTCAACCTCTATCCGTTCCATTACAGAACGGCATTCGCTTTCTCCGCTTTCCTTTACCCGCTATCTCATCGGCATGCCTTACGGCTGCCTACCGCGAACGGAAGATATCGGGTTTACCGTGTTTCGTACAGGTAACCGAATGGGTTAGGTCCGCTCTATCCGCCGGTGGCGTTGGGTGTCCACGAGAGGGCCATAAAGAAAGCCTCTGCCCGCCACGGTGCCTTTTGGCTCAAGCTTGTCAGCATCTTTAGCTTGTTCCTTGGTAACGACGTTTATCAAGCATTCACATGTGTTGACCATACCACTCACTCTAGCTCCTTATCCGCCTTGATGCTAGCAGATACCAGCGTTGCCTCACGGTTTCACTGGCAGCGTTGCCGCTGAGTTTCATTGTCGGCGGGCTTCTACAACGGTTCGTTTACCTTGCCGCTTCGCCGCCCAAGAGTACTGCTGGTGGAACAGCAGGCTTCATTGGAGCTTCACTGCTCTACGAAGCAATTACCTGTGCAACTTCACGTCGCACCTCCATTCCCTGATCCAGAACAGGTACCCAGCCATTGGTGCGTATGAGCTTGGAGAATGATAGTGCGCGTACGCATCACTTCTCCCCTCTTGCGCCCCATATAGCCAGAAGCCGCCACCTGGTCAAAACGACGATGCGGATCTGGCAGGGACTCCAGTTGCGGGAGCGCCCGTTGGCGTGCGGCTTGTCTGGTTCCATCCACATCCACGACCACCCGCTGCTGGCCCACACGATCCCACAAGCCACCTGGGGAAACGAACGCCTTTCGCGCCACCAGATCCTCTTGAAAGAGCGTCCGCAGCGCCTCCACCGTCGTTTGATTGAGGGCCGCGAGAAAACGAGAGAGCGTCGAGCGGTCTGGCAGGCGATCTCGCCCGAAGAGCGCCATAAATGCGCTCGCAAACGGCATGAGTCGCTCGTAATACGCCTTGAGGGTGGTTTCGCCGCTCACCGCATAGCCGATAAGTACGACGACAAAATCGATCACCTCGTAGTGACCAAACCTCGCTCGAGCAAACTGTACTCGTTGCTGGACCGCTTTCAGGATGCCAACATGGGTGAGCATTTGCGCGACAGCAACCACTTCTGCTAACCAGGAAGGAGTTGAGGGAGCAGATTCTGGGGCAATCTGGATTGTTACCGAAGCATGTGTCATACTTGTTTGTGTCCTCCTTATCTGGAAAGAGACTCATTTACCTATTCCATTCTAAGGAGGCACAGACACCTCGCCAGCGGAGAGTTTACGTCAGTGGCCGGTGAGCATGGGCGACGTAGCTCATCTTTTACCGGCTAAAAGCGCATATAGGCCATCGCAGCAGGATGTTTGTTGAGAAAGAAATCACGTCACATCGCATCAAGCCCTTCTCATATCTGCTACACATTTGCTCTTTGATCTCGAGGAAGTGTGAACGCACATCCAATTGCTACCAGTGGCACACACGCTAGTCCTACGAGTGCCATGTGAATCCCATAGAGATCAGCGACATGCCCAAGGACTGGTGCGATAATGCCACCAACGGTTACCGCTAACCCAAGCGTCACTCCAGAAGCGGTTCCCACATGGTTTGGCAGATATTCTTGACCCATGACGACCATGACACTGAATGGTGCAAAGAGGGCGAAGCCGATCAGGACAAGCAGCATGAGTCCCATGATGGCATTAACTGTACCCAGTGTCACGAACAAAAGCATGAGTGGTGTCAGAACTCCCAGCCCACTCAAGACCACGGTACGACGACCATACCGATCAGCCACTCGTCCACCTATCAAGGTTCCAATGATCCCTGCTGCCAGCAATAAGGTCAGTGCGAACCCTCCAGCAGCTTTTGACTGATGAAGGACGATGACCCAATAGAGCGGCAAAAAGGTATTCAGCCCGTAAAAGATCATCGAACGGCAGACAATCGTGGCGGTCAGGCGAGCAAATGGTCCCCACTCATCAGGGTGCTGGGCGTGGTTCATATTTCCTGGCTGTTCTCCTTCGCTTCGGTACAAGAAGAAACGCTGAAAAGACCTGACGAGGACACATGAGATGACAATCATTGGCGCGAGGAGCAATGCCGCACCCCTCAGCCCCAGTGCAAGCAAGAGTGCTGTTGTCAGGAGAGGACCAAGCGCAAAGCCTATGTTGCCTCCAATCGAGAAGATACTCATGCCTGTCGCTTTGTTTCTCCCAGCTACCGTATGCATGAGACGAGCTGCCTCAGGATGAAAAGCGGCAATGCCAACGCCACTGATGGCGACCGAAAGAGCAATGAGCCAATAACTTGAAGCAAAGCCAGCGAAGACGAGTCCAATTCCCGCGACAAGCAGGCCTGCTGGCATGAGCCAGGGAGCTGAAAAGCGATCCGCGAAGCGTCCGAACAGCGGTTGAATGACGGAAGATGCCAGATTGGTCGCCAAGACAAGGCCAGCAGCAGCCGTGAACGAGAAATGTCGTTCGACGACAAGGAAGGGAAGCATTGCTGGGACTGCACCCTGGCAGAGATCACTACAGAGATGTCCTGCCGACAGAATGGCAACAGAGGGACGATCCATCGTCCCCTTCATTATCTGATTCATCGCCTATTTCCCTTTCTCATCAAGAGATTACGCTGCCCATACTCAACGTGCAACAAGCACCTGGTCTGTTGGGTCGATCAGCTCATATTTCACCTCAAGCAAGTATCGCATGCCACAGTCAATATGTCCAATATATAGATATGATACAATTGATAAGTACAACCTATAAATATGAAAAGGGAGAACAAGACAAGATGGAGGTACGTCACCTACGTTATTTTGCAGCCGTGGCTCACAAACGGCACTTTACGCACGCCGCCGAGGAACTCTTTATTGCCCAACCAGCCCTCTCACAACAAATTCAGGCATTGGAACGTGAACTTGGGGTCACGCTTTTTGAACGAACCAGTCGCCACGTGCGACTTACCCTTGCAGGAGAGGCACTGCTGGTACGTACAGAACGGATTCTCTCCGAAGTTGAACAGGCGCTTGTCGAGATGCAAGCGTTTGCAGGAGTGACACGAGGACGTGTGACGCTTGGTCTCTTGCAATCACTAGGTGCATACCGACTCTCAGCACTCCTGGCACGATTTCACGCGGCGCATGAAGGCATCGAAATGGTCTTGCACGAGGATGTGACTGAGCAGTTGCTCGAACAGGTGAAACTTGGGCAACTTGATGTGGCGTTGACGCATGCCATTGGGGAGATCTTCCCACTGAATGTGACAGATCCACACATGATCACAGAACCCATCATGAAGGAAGAGGTGATGCTGGTAGTGACTCCCAACCATCCTTTCGCTCATCAACCACATGTTTCGCCGAAGGAGCTTGAACAAGAGCCATTTATTCTCTTTAAACCAGGCTCAGGTCTTCGACAGGTGATGGTTCATCTGAGTCTCGAAGGAGGCTTCACTCCTCATGTACTCTTTGAAAGTGGTGATATTGGCACCATTCGTGCCTTAACGGCTGAAGGGTTAGGAATATCCATCTTGCCTCAATCGGTGGTCGAAGCTCCTGGAAAAGAGATCGTCAAGGTCAAGCTTATTCCCCCTCTTCCTTCCCGAACGATTGTCGTTGTCTGGCATCGGCGCATCGCTCATTCTCTCGCAGCAACAGCCTTTTTGGCATTCCTTCGTGAGGATCTTCGTCTCCATCCCTGGGAAAAGATGCATGAGTAGAGATATGTGCCGAACCTTTCAATGTCTGACACATGGAGGATGGGGAAAAACGTGAGCGCGTGTATTGGCCAACGTCATTGACCATTGACGTAAACTCTCCGCTGACGAGATGTCGAGGCACATTTCTTCGGTCTTTCGCCGGTTTCTCTTCTTACTGCTCAGCTAAATAATCTAGTTGTGCATCTCGTGGGTGTTGGCGACGCAAGAAGGCCCGTTGTTCTTGGCCGGGGTTCTTGACCTGTTTTCACGATCGCTGGTGGGCTGGGCTCTGGCTGCAGTGCAAGATGAAACGCTCGTCGAGAAGGCGCTCCAGATGGCGCTGCTCCGTCGCGATCCGCCACGTGGTCTCCTGCATCATTCTGATCGAGGATCTCAGTATACGAGCAGGAACTATCGTGACGTTCTGGAGCAGAAGGGAATGGTCGTAAGTATGAGCCGAACAGGAAATTGTTACGATAATGCCTCAATGGAGTCATTTTGGAGCACATTGAAGTGGGAATGCGTCTCTCGGGTCACCTTTCCGACAAGAGCGATGGCACGATCAACCATCTTCGAGTATGTTGAGGTGTTCTACAATCGTCAACGTCGTCATTCTTCTTTAGGATATCTGAGCCCTTCAAACTATGAAGAATTGATGACCTAACCACCTATTTGTACTCTCCACTAAAGTGGATCAAGCTCACGGGCCACCGTGAGAGCGCTGACCTGAACGCCAAAGAGCGCTGCTAGATGCTCAGCTACCTGGGCAAATGGCAAGCAGGCTCCCAGTCGCACCAGTGCCTCATGCATGTGGGGCAAGAGCCCAACCGATCCAAGCTCAAGCTCCTTATCCAAGGGGAAAAAGCCCGTACCGGCAGCGGGGACAGGAGAGATACGTCCGGCTCAGCGTCACCTGCTTGCCGCCTTGGGTCTGCAAACGCCGCTTGCGTTGGCCTCGGGCTTGCAAGGGCACCCCGCAGTCTGGGCAATGGGGCCTTTCGGTTGCCGATAGTGGCTGCTCCTGTGTTGGCCTGGGCTGGGCTGCTTCTTGGAGCACTTGAGCCCGCAAGCTGTTCATCTGTTCATCCACCGCATCTTCAATCTCGGCCATCGTGGCGTGGGGATGCTCCTGTCGCCACCTCGCAATCTGGGTAAACATCGGCTCACTCTGCTGCTGCCACTTCTGACTCTGCTCTTGAGCGTCCATCTCGTCTCCTTTCCTGGGTTGGTTCTTCTCTTGTCTCCTATCATACCATTCCAGAGAGGTTACGCAAAAATTTGAATCACACCCGACATCGAAGAGTGAACACGTCTGCCTTCGTCACAACAACATGATGTTACTGGACTCCTCTTCTGCTTGGCATCGGACGCAGCATCGTGGGAAAGCGCAATGTGCTGGTTACAGTTGTCGAGACGGTTGGCATTGCGACAGCGGCAGCCTTAACTGGTTTTCCGATTGGGAAACTCGTTGCTCGATAGGCGTTCCTTGATCAAGACCGCGAAGAACCGCTCTGCTAAAACCACCTTTTTATATGCGAGGAGGTGGTTTTAGCAGAGCGGTTTAGACTGTAAGTTGCATAGAAGACAGTTTTAGCGATGGGATGCACAGTCGTACAACTGCTGTCCCATGCCTGCTAGGTCCACTTGGGCATTATTAGAAGAAGGCGATTGCCAGTCCGATGCAGGTACTTTATTGCACTTCGTGGTAATCCATGTTGTAATCGCACTATTCGTATTGGAGCCGCCAAAAGCTCCAAACCCGCCAAGTTCGAAATCTCCTTCTTCTATCTGCCGCAGGATTTGCGGAGGAAGTTCTTCCCGGATTTGTGGCGGAATCTGATCGATATTAATATCCGTCGGAGTCGTATTCATCGTTAGGAAAAAACGTACCTCCCCGCTATCTATCATCGCGGCAAGCTTTTGAGTGGTCAGAACAGGGTCGGTTCCCAAGAAGCCGCCCCATGCGATCACTGTTTTGCCAGTATCCAAAGCAATGGGTGCTGCGAGTGTTGCACTCTGGGTCGCGACAAGAATCCGTGCCTGTCCCTGTTTCGCTAAGAGGTACTTCTCAAGCAATGCATTCCTTTGAGATGAATCACCGCCCAATGCTCCCATTGCTCCAAAGCCTTGTGTTGAGGCAGGTCCGGCAGTTGGAATGAGACCACCGGGTTGCTGGGTCGTGATTGCAGCCCAGGTAGTAGGCGCAATAAGTAAAGCCAGCACACCAACGGCAATGGCCGGGGAGATAACGCGACGCATACCCCCTCGTGGCAGCAAACGCGCTATTACTAAGGCGACTGCCACCACCAAGCTCAAACCAAGAATGAGGGGCGTCAGCCAGGTGCTCCAACTGGGATATGCCGACAGAATATAGACCTGCACAAGTGCGGTCACGAGCAAGGTGATTGGAAGTACCCATCCTGACCAACCGGAACGGCGATACTCATTGGAGAGTGCCACAATGCCGATAGCAGCCGCTGCCGCAATACCTGGTCCAAGCATCGTCAGGTAATAGGAATGTTCAGCACCTGCAATGCTAAAGTAGAGCACCATCGTCAGAAGCCAGCCACCCCATAATATAATCGCCTGCTGCCGTTGATTCCCTGGCAAACGAGTGGAGGATTCCCTCCAGGTCTGCCATACAGCCGCAAACAACCCTGTGAGCGCGAGCGGTAGCAACCAACTGATTTGTCCCGCCATATCTTGTAAGAAGAGGCGAATGGGACTTGCTCCCCCTAGTCCGCTTGAGGCAAACGCTCCCCCTCCTGAGGCACCTGAAGGAAATCCTCTACCGCTTGCACCGACTGAAGGAAATCCTCCACTTTCTCCGATTGCTGGTGCTTGTTGAGTTGATGAAGATGTGCCAGTCGAAGGACCACTACCAAAGATAGTGCCCAGGACCCGTTGCACTCCATTATAGCCAAAGGTCAAGTTCAGTTCTGAATTCGTCGGGCTTGAACCCACATAGGGACGTTGTGAGGCTGGCGTGAGATCAACCGTCATAATCCAAACAAAAGAGACGGCAAGCAGCAACACGAAAGCCAGGACAAGATGGAAAATGCGTGTGCGCCAGCGTAATGGGGCACCGAGCAGGTAGACAAGTCCAAAGGCTGGCAGCACAAGATATGCCTGCAACGTTTTGATATTAAATCCCCACGAGATGCGCAACGAGACTCGCTCACTGAGTAAGAACAGTGAGAAGAAGGCAATACTGCCCTTTAAGCCTCCTGAAGACGTGTGCTCAGCAATACTGCCCTCCCCCCTGTTTTCGCTCACGAATAACAGGCTCATCAGCAAAGGACTGGCGAAAACATTCCCCACAGATGCTTCCTTCTTCTCTGAAAAGAGAGAGATTTTCACATATTTCTTCTTCTAGAAACTCCTTGACTCTGACGCCGCGTCATACAGTAGCATACAGAAAGGAGGTAAAACGCATGACATATTCCATTGGGCAGGTTGCAAAACTCGCCCGGGTAACCGTGAGAACGCTGCACTACTATGACCAGGTCGATTTGCTGCATCCCAGTGGACGATCAGAAGCTGGCTATCGCAGGTACTCCGTCGATGATCTGGAGCGTCTGCAACGCATTCTCTGCTATCGCCAACTCGGGTTTGCGCTTGACCAAATTAAAGCCGTCATTGACGATCCAGAAACCGATCCACTGGAACACCTCCGGCAACAACATACCTTGCTCATCGAACGGATCAATGCGTTACAACACATGCTTGTAGCAGTAGAGAAAATGATGGAGGCACGTACTATGGGAATCAATCTTGAACCCGACGAGATGCTGGAAGCCTTCGGTGATACCGACCCGGTCGCGTATCGCGAAGAGGCTGAACAACACTGGGGAAACACCGATGCCTGGGCCGAGGCTCAGCGTCGTGCCACAACCTACACAAAGGACGATTGGAAGCGTATGCAAGCAGAGTCTGCTGCCTTAATGACAGACTTTGCCGGGGCTTTGGCTTCAGGGGCACAGGCTCGTAGCTCAAAAACAATGGACCTTGCAGAGGCACATCGTGAGCATCTCGAACGGTGGTTTTACCCCTGTAGCGCTCGCATGCACTGTGGGCTGGCCGATCTGTATGTCAACGATCCACGCTTTGCCGCACAATTCGACACCTTCGCGCCCAATCTGGCAAGTTACCTTCGAGATGCCATCTACGCCAACGCTGAGCGAAACACCACCGTACAGACTGGAGGTCATCGATGAATCCTTTCCCGACTGAGTCTCAGAAGACCGATGCCGGATCTTCGGTGGAGGTGCCATCGCCAGTAATTGATCTCAGCATCTATGTGATGCCTTCCTTTGCCACGCTGGCGGTGAGCAATCTGGAACGCTCTCAACGCTGGTACGTCGAAGGCTTGGGCTTTGCTCTTCTGGCTTCGATTCCAGGGCCATTTGGGGATGTGGTGCTCATCCATTTGAGGCGCTGGCGCTATCAAGATCTGTTGCTGGTTCCGGCACGCAATCCCCATGCCTCGATCCCGACGGATCGAGGCATCCGCCTGACCTTCTCAGCACATGGGACTGATCTCGATGCATTGGTTGCTTCTGCTCGTGCGACGGGAGGCGGGAGTGTAGAAGGTCCTACAGCCACACCTTGGAACACCCTTGATGTGGTTGCTCGCGATCCAGATGGCTATGAGGTGGTGTTCACTTCTACGCTGCCTTCCCATCTGCAAGACCCAGCGTTTGCTACCCGCATGGAGCAGGTCAATCAACAGGTGCTCCAAGCCGGACAGCGTCAACGCCAACCGAGCATCATCGATGATGAGAAGTTACATCATCAGTAGAGATCCGCTGGGCCTCATGAAGAAGCAAGCGAGAGAGGCGAGCAAACGTCTCTCTCGCTCTGTTTTCTCTTTGTTGCATTGACCAGAGGTATTCAGCTATTGTGAGTTGCGATGGGATGGAATGCCTCACCTGTTTTCTTCCCAATGAAAGGGGTTCTAGACACAGTATGACACACGCTCCAGTCACCATCGGGATCTCCCCAGAATCAGTCCCAACACTTCCTTCGTGGTTCGCAGAGGTGGCGGCTTTCGCTCAGGTGCTGACGCATACTGGAATCTTGCAAACGATTCAGGAACGCGTCCGCTTCGCTCGCGCCCGCTTTGGGAAGTACGACCTGATGGATTTTGCCGTTGTTCTCATCGGCTACACGCTCAGTGGAGAACCCACTCTATTGGCCTTTTATGAACGACTCACCCCATTTGCTGAACCGTTCATGGCCCTGTTTGGGCGAAACCAGTTGCCCCATCCCTCAACCCTTTCCCGCTTTCTTACCGCCCTCGATCAGCCCACCATAGAAGCTCTACGCGTGGGCTTTCAGGAGGATATGCTCTCCCGGAACCCGTTCCCGTCCCCTGGAGGCTTGTTCGATCGGACAGGAAAGCCCTGGCTCATCGTTGATGTGGACGGGACCCGACAAGCTGCCCGGCAACGCGCGCTTCCTCAAACTGAGTCACTGCCTCCTGCCCATCGGCGCTTCGATGCTGTTTGCGCACCAGGGTATTTGGGGCGCAAGCGGGGAGAAGTGGTGCGCACCCGCACGGTCATGCTCCAAGCACATACACACCAGTTTCTGGGCACGTTTGGGGGATCAGGCAATGGGGACTACCGTGGCGAACTGCTGCGGGCCATTGCGGTGATCACTGAGTATGCGACCAAACTGGGGCTTTCTCCGGCTTCTGTGCTGCTTCGTCTCGACGGTCTCTATGGCGATGCTGCTCCGCTCCTCGATGTTCTTGCTGCCGGTCTCGGCGTGATTGCTCGCAGTCGTGACTACAACCTCCTGGATCTGGAGGTGGTCAAGCAGACACTTGCGCGTCCCCCGGATCAGGTAAGCACCCATCCGGAAAGCAGGATGATGCGGGTGCCCTACGATTGCTCAGCCATTCCCTTGACTTCAAGTGGACCCAAAGTCCGCCTGCTGGTCGCTACTCATGCCGTTACCTCCTCTCCTCCAAAAATCGGCGTCGAGCGGGACGGTACGGTCTACGAGTTGTTTGTGAGCACACTGCCTTCTCCGGCTTTCGAGCCATCGGATGTGCTTGATCTGTATTTGCATCGCGGGTCTTTTGAAACGGTGCTCTCCGATGAGGATCAGGAGCAGGACTCGGATCGGTGGTACTCCCATACGCCCTGTGGCCAGGAGTTTTGCCAGATTCTCGCGCAGTGGATGTGGAACCTTCGTCTCGAACTAGGCCAGAAGCTCTCCTCCTCAGAGCTACGCACGACGGAATTTGCCCCGGCGTCAGTTGTCGAGCCTACACCTGCCATCGAGTCTGCGCCCTCAGAGAAGCACATACCGCAAGTTCAGTATGGTCCTGCCCAATGGGCACGTCCTTCTTTCACGAGAGGCTTTCCTGGTTCAGCTTTCATCCCGCAACCGGATGGGACGCTGCGCTGCCCCGCCGATCATCCGCTCTATCCACAAGAACGCAGACCAGAGCGAGAAGGCTCCATTCGTATCTTGTATTCAGCTCGCATTGGTCATTGCCGCGACTGCTCTTTGCGCGCATGGTGTCAAGAAAGCAGCGCCACGATCAAGCCACGACGGGTGAGTGCGGTGCTTTGGCCGCTCTCTGACACTGTATCGGCTTGCTCACAACCTTTGCCTGAACCATCTGAATCACCTCCTCTTTTCCCCGTGGTGTGGAGAGATTGGCCCCGCTGTCAGCTCCGTCGAGAATGGCTCAAGGTAATACGCAGCGAAACGGTCACCTTTTTCTGGAGAACTTCTGAAACCACGGAGCGGGCTGCCGAGACACACGAGGAGGTGTTGACCCGAGCCGTCCGCGCGCATTACCGCCTCTCGTGGCAAGAGCGTCTGGCCCGCAATGCTTCCCCTTTCGACGCTCCTATGCTCACGGTTACGCTCCACGGCCTCCCTACCACCTTTGTTGCATCCTTTGGCTTTGCTCTCCAGGCTGCGGCGTAAACAGGATTTTTTATCAGTTCCTCATGTATTCCCCCAATGATCTCTTGTGGAGGGCTTCTTTTGCATTGGCAGCCATCTATTTTGTGTCCTTCTCCTTGCTTTTCCTGGTCGCTGCTTCAAGGGATGACTTTTTCTTTTCTCTTTACTTGAGTTTACCTCGTTGCGCATCCCGTGGGAAATCCCAGTCCAAGAAACACAGCACACAGAAGCAGCCAGCGCAAGAGCCCTGTCTCTATGGCTTTTGTTACAGCCCATGCCCCTAACAGCACCGCTAACACTAGCAGACTATCAACAATATTATCACGGCTCGTAGCAACACTCACCGGAGTAACTGCCAATATGAGTGCCGCGAGCAGTCCTGCTATAGGACCAAAAGCACGGCGAACCAGAACGTAGAGGAGTGCAACAGAAAGTACTCCTGCAACAGCTTCTGGTAAAAGCACGCTGAATCCACTGAAGCCGAAGAGCTTCACGCTGGCGGCCTGAAGCCATAGTCCTAATGGTGGTTTATCAACAGAGACAAGGCCAGCGCCATCAAACGAGACAAAAAAGAAATTGTGCCAGTTCTTGAGCATACTCTGCACGGCGGCAGAATAGTATTCGTTTCCGTAACCTACCTTCTGGAGGTCAAAAAAGTTAAGGAATGCCGAGATGAGAAGTATTGTAGCGAGAGCGATACGGTGCCATAGCTGTGTCTCCGCCATCCCGCGAGTCTCTCCTGCATCTACAGACATAGTAAGAGGAGCCTGCCCTTTTTGCACTATGGGTTGTGCTTTCATATCGTTTTTCCCTTCTTTCTCCTTCTCTACGATTTCTCATGAGGAGCATCTGGTTTATCTGACGTTGTTCGCGTTTCCAACGCGAGGAATATCTGAAAAGATCGCGGAAGGCACGTAGAATAACCTTTATATTAGCCCCCGTAGCACGCCCGCCTTGACGAGGCAGATGATGCACTCCTATCTGTTTATAGGTGCATCCAGCCCGTTTCAACTTATACATCAGCTCTGCATTGATCATCGCGCTACGGGTCTCTAAGGGATGCTCATGCAGGAACTGCGTATGCAAGAGCTTAAAGGCGCAGTCGAGGTCGCGCACATGGACGCCAAGCATCAGCCCAACAGCCTGTTTCCAACCCCACGCATTCAATTTGCGTATCCAAGTGTCCTGGCGATCTACGCGATAGCCGATGACAGCATCGTATTCATCGCTAAAAGGAAGAAATCCTTGTAGATCGCGAATATCAAATTGTCCATCGGAGTCTATAAAAAAGGTCAAGTTTTTTGTTGCGGCGGCAAAGCCACTCACAAGGGCTGCTCCATAGCCTTGATTGTGCTCATGATTGATCAGACGTACCCGTGAGTTTGAGCGAGCAAGATCTGTAACAAGAGCTGCTGTCTGATCGGTACTCCCATCATTGACGACGATCACCTCAAAGTCCTTGATCCAGCTCGACACCGTTTCCAGAACCTCGAAGACGGTATGCACAATGATACGTTCCTCGTTGTGTGCTGGCAAGACAACCGAAAGGCTCTGCTCCGTTCTTGCAGGGAGCATCCAGGGGCCGCTTTGGGAGTCTTTGAGCAATGTTCCATATCGAAAGAGCGTTTCCGGCTCATCAGTAGTTGTTGAAATCGTTTCTGCTAGTTGTTGCATATCTTCGTGATTTTCTCCTCTATTAACAAAGACCCACAAGCGCATGCCCAGATACGAGATACTTGATGTACCAAGAATAGCAAGTATCTTTGCCGCATTCGTCCATAAAGTGATGTTCGAGGTGAATGGCTGCAAAACACTACTCAGGACCCAGATGAGGAGGTCGTTGACCAGAATACCTGCGACCGTCGTCAAGGCAAAACGCAGCAATTCTGTAGCCGTTGTTCGTTGTCTGCGTTCAAAGGTCCAGTATTTATTCAAAACAAAACTGTTGATGGCACCGATGCCGTATGCGATGGAGTTATAGATGATAAGCAGAAGCGTTCTCTGTGTTGGATGTATCCAGAGCAACGCGTTCAAGATGAGCAAGTCAACAATAGTATTCAGTCCACCCACTAGACCAAAGCGCAAGAATTGCCGCACAATGGAGAACCAAGAACGTTTTGCAGGAGAAGTCACTGAACGTTTCATCCTGGACGGGCCGTAGTCAGTTGGTGAATGAGCATCAGGGGATCTCTCCTCGATAGGAAGTAGTGTTTTCAATAAAATCCTCTTTCAAAACAAGATTTGTTTATACAATACATTGTGAGGAAAAAGAGGGAATGTTCGTCCTTGCATTGCCCTCTTCCTCTAAAAATCGAGAGGGGAATGGCTGTACTTCAATGATCGCACTTGTCATTGAGCTTACCTCTGCCGCCGCCAGTTCCCTTCTGTCATCTCCAACTATAGCGAACCAGCTATAAATATTTGATGAAGAACTAATCAAGACGCTATGAGATTTGTGAGGAAGCTTTTTGAATGGCTTAGGGATACTTGCATAGTATGCGGGTCTGTCCCTCCATCTTCATCAAAACTTTATAATCCTACGCTATACTTATAAGAGGAAGGAAAGTGACTAGGGTATTACGGAAAAAGACATGCAGCAGACAATTCTGGTTGTTGATGACGATAAAAAAACAGTGGACCTGATCCGACTGTATTTGCAAAAAGAGCGATACCAGGTCTTGGTTGCCTATGATGGACAACAGGCATTGGAAATGGCGCGGCAGAAGCTACCTGATCTGATGATCCTCGATTGGATGTTGCCGAGGATGGATGGGCTAGATGTCTGCCGTATTTTGCACGCCGAGATGGATACTCCGATTATCCTCTTGACCGCCAAATCAACCGAGGACGAAAAGGTACTCGGTCTGAATCTGGGAGTCGATGATTACTTGACCAAGCCATTTAGCCCTAGAGAGCTTGTGGCGCGCGTACGCGTTGTCCTGAGACGTATAAGTCGGAGAGCTGATAAAGCTCATCAGCCAGCGCTACGCCTGGGAGAGCTGCTTATTGATTTTGATGCTCATGAAGCCACATTGCACGGCGAGGTTGTTCACCTCACACCGAAAGAGTTTAAACTTCTAGAAACGATGGCACGAGAACCAGGGCGAGCCTTTAGCCGTTCAGAACTCGTCGTCCTCGTCTTTGGTATCGATTATGAGGGCTTTGAGCGTACCGTTGATGTTCATATCATGAACTTACGCAAGAAGATTGAGCCTCTCCCCGATCAGCCTCTCTATCTGCAAACGGTCTATGGCGTTGGATATAAATTGAAGAAAGAGGAAACGCATGAGGATTCCTAGCCTGTACATGCGTCTTCTGCTGATGTTTATGTTCGTTGTGATGGTCACGCTAGGAGCATCTGCTGTGTTCACCAGCCAGAGCGTGAAGAACGAACTGCAAAGCTATGTAGGGAATGACAAAACAGTCGATCAGAAGCTCACTGCTAATATACAAACTACCTACAAGCAGACACACGATGTCCAGCAAGTACAGCTATTAGCAGAACAGTATGCCTCTCAGAGCAAGATTCGCGTTCTGGTAATAGATCAGAGCCAGCATATTATCGCCGATTCCACACATCAACTCATCGGTCAAACGCTCACAGCCTCACTACTTCTTACGCTAAGTAGTAGCAAGGTCAATGTAGAGGAGCCTCCTTTTCCTACTCCTGCAAATATCTCTTCTTCTAACCCGATGCGTATTATCTCAACGAGTGGAAAGATAGCAGACTTCGGGCGTTTTCCCTTGCCTGCGCCTAACACAATTATCGAGCTGATCAATCATTCGTTGATTTGGACGACCCTCTTTGTAGGGCTTGTCGTCCTTGTTTTAACAATCACGCTCTCGCGCACTATTCTTCAACCAGTGCTTGCACTTACACAGGCGGCAAGACGCCTGAAGCAAGGCGACCTTAGTCAACGAGTAAAAGTGAAGAGGAAGGAAGAAATTGGAGACCTGATACATGCTTTTAACGTGATGGCGGAAGGCTTGGAGCATTCAGATCAATTGCAGCGCAACTTCATCAGTGATGTCGCGCATGAGCTACGTACACCACTCACGAATATTCGTGGCTATCTTGAGGCTCTTCAAGATCAGGTAATTGAGCCAGAGCCTGCGGTAATTCTCTCCATCCACGAAGAAACTATGTTGCTGAGTCGCCTGGTGGCGGACTTGCAGGACTTGAGCCTCGCCGATGCTGGACAGCTTCATCTACAACGTGTTCCTCTTGTGCTCGAAGATAGTATTATCGCCTCCATCAATAGCCTGCGCTTGCAAGCAAGAGAAAAGAATATCTCCCTATGTATTGAGGTGCTGACTACTGATATGCCGTTAGTCGAGGCCGATCCTCAAAGGGTTGGGCAAATCTTACGAAACTTGCTGAGCAATGCAATCAAGCATACCCCCTCAAGTGGAGAAATTCATGTGAGTACACGAGTCGTTCGACAGGAGGTAGAAGTGCGGGTACAAGATACAGGAGAGGGTATAGCAGCCGAGCATCTGCCCTCTCTTTTTAAGCGTTTCTACCGGGCAGACCCTTCCCGTTCCCGTACAACTGGCGGCACTGGACTCGGTTTAGCAATTGTTGAGAAACTCGTACACGCTCATGGCGGACATATTGTCGTGCAGAGCCAACTAGGGCAAGGTACTTGCTTTACGTTTACTCTCCCCATCGCTCCCTAATGGACGACGACACAGGTATCCTATGCTTGAATACGAGCAACGTTGGAAACTTCCCACACGTTCTGTACATCTGCGAGAGCGCGAGGTCCATTGTACTGCGCCCTCCCCGTTGGACACGTTGTAAGGGAATCAGTTGATTGGGTTCATAGGAGAGACCTCTGTGAATCTGACCTTGACCCGCTTTTGGGGTTCTTCCGCACTTCCCGTGCTTTTGTTAAGCGGCCAGTAAGACTCGCTGACGTAAGAGTTCAAAGCTCCCACGACCATACATACTTCGTTTACTGAATTGGCTTGCGAACAGCGGTCATGTCTAAGTGGAGTTGCCATAGATGCGAGAGTTCCGTAATCCGTCCTTGACGACGCGTAAGGAAGAATCAAAAGCGAATATTGCTACTCTATATATCAGAAAGCACTCACGAAGAGCGAAATGTATCGTACATATTTGGTGCGAAGAACATCATTTGACACCGACGAGATGCATGTGACACGAAGAGAGCAATGCCCCTCTTCGATATTAGGCGAGAGCGAAGAGAGGACAGCTCCAAGCTATACATCCCTACTAACCGCCGCCTAATTTCCTATGATCCCACGAAACTAGTTCTATCGGCTTCACGAAGATGATGATACGCTTGGGTGCCTGTGCAGCGACCATCTGGCGTACCGTATCATTCATCGGCCCATCAATGTAGCGTCCATAGATTGCCTCACCTGTTTTTTGTACAACTTCACGCTCATCGTTGATAACGCCATGCCCCTTGATCTGCACACCGCGCAGTTGGTCGTACTGTTCTCCTGCCTCGACCAGGCACGTCAGGCGATCATCGCGCCGCAGGTTGATTGCCTTCTGCGATTTTGTATAGGTCCAGAAGGCTATTTCACCATTTACTACTGCATACCACATCGGCACCACATGCGGGAACCCATCATGATCGATGGTGGCGATCTGAAGGGTACGCTGCTCCTCAAGAAATGCCTGTATCTCCTTGTCATTCATGCGAATACGGTCACGTTGACTCATCGTTGTCCCTGCCTTTCAAACAGATTGCTTTCTTTCGCGAAGATTCCACGCTCCGTTTCACTCCGAATACGAGGGAGAAGAACTGTGTGCTTGGCGTTGACACGCTTTATTTCTTCATCGCTCTATCGACGTGTTCCGCTCTGAGCATATCTCTTTTCACCCAGCGTGCTCCGAAGATGCCGATAAGACCTGCGGCGACCAATGCTGGAGTGCAGGTCACCAGCAGAGCCATGCCCAGGTCCTGTCCTGCAACATTTTTTTGAAAATGAAGTCCGTGCGTTGGATCAAAGGTCGTCGCAAGGACGCCCACAATTGTCGGGGCCAGGGCATCACCAAGTAGATGTGCAATCAAGAGCGAAATGGCAACCGCCGAGGCGCGTAGTGTTGATGGAACGACATCCTGCGTTGCGGCTGTACTGGGACCATGATAGAGCAAGAGCAACAACGCGGTTATGATAAAAAACACAGTGAATACGCGGAGATCGTGAGAGGTGAGGGCAAGTGCGAGTGCTGGCGCAGCCAGGAGAAAACCGATGCCGCACACCAGAACGCGTGCTCCAGGATGGCGACGATTGAGCGCATCTGCCATGTATCCACCGAGAACGGTTCCAACCGTTCCAGCACCAGCGATGACCGCACCAGCGAAGAGACCTGCCTGCCCTGAAGAAAGACCAAAGGTATCTTTTTGCTGTATGTAAGTGGGCAAAAAAGTAGTGGTGACTCCAAGAACAAAGAAAGCAAAGACCTGTATTGCGATCAAGACGACCAATGTTTTGATACGCAATAAGGAGCCTAACTGGCTGAAGAGGCTGGATCTCATGGGAGGAAGAGGGACTGCCTCTTGTAATGCTGCTCCCGGTATTTCTCCTCCTTCCTCCGCCATCCCTGGATGTGCCTCCTCATCGGCCTGATTACGCTGTGGTTCTCGGACACGCCACATAAGGAAGGCCAAGAACAGCCCTGGAATGCCCGTCACGAGAAAGGCAAGCCGCCAACTGCCAGGGGAGAGACCAGCAAGAGCACCGCCAACTCCAAAACCAACGAAGATACCAAATAGTTGTGCTGTGCTCCACCAACTCATGACCCGCGAACGCTCGGCACGGTGGAAGTAATCGCTCATCAGGGCCGTCCCTGCCGGAAAGTATCCAGCCTCGCCAATCCCTAACACCATTCGCGAAATGAACAGGGTAGCAAAGCTTGTTACTAGTGCAGTAGCTGCAGTAGCAATACTCCACACAGCGACGCAAAGAGCGATAATATCTTTGCGCTTCGCATGGTCGGCCCATATCCCTAGTGGAAGCGTGAAGAGAGCGTTGATAATCAGGAATGCTGAGGCGATGTACCCAATTCCATCGAGTTGAAAGCCGAGTTCTTTCGCAATGACATTCGCCGCGCCAGTCAGGACGTTGCGGTCCAGGTAGTTCAAGAAACTAATGCTAAACATGACCCAAAAGACAGAGCGAGCATAGCCTTTTGTGTTCTGCTGAGAAACTCTTGTACTCGTGTGTGATAGAGGGGCAATTTTACTCACATGTACCTTCTTTCTTCAAGAAACAGGGGAGAAGCGCTTCAAGAGTGCATCGGGGCATAGATACCATGAATCCCAAACGGAATATGGTGCGGAACTTCGGCTCTTCCAATCTCTTGAAAGGAAGCCGCATCTAGAATCAACAGGAACGAATTACCTTTATTGGCATTCAGGACAACAGACAAGATAACCCCTTCATCTTCCCTGGTTGCCCCTGGTGCTTCTACAAAGACAGGCTCACCTGGATAGCAGGATTCTTGAAACCAGATGCGTGTCTGCCGTGTCTGCACGTCCACCTTTACCAGTTGATTCCAGAAATCATGTGATCGTCCTTTGTGGACGCTCACTCCATAGGCGAATTGATAGTCCTTCGTGTTGTAGTGAGCGTAGTTGATGCGTGGCAACTCAATCTGCTCTTCTGAGAGCCGTTCATAGGTTACTGGAGAGCCGTCTCTGGGCAGACGATAGCGACGAAATTCTCCAGCAAAGAACGTTCGATGGTCGGGACTCAAGAGGTAGTCCATAGACAAGATATCTGTGAGAGCAGTATCTGGGTACGCAACAATATCGACAACAACAGCGTCGGCCTCTTCAAAGGCGTTGATGTGATGGTACGCGAAGAAGGCCTCGCTGTGGAACGTTCCAACCACACGACCGTCCTGCCGACTCATCAACAAAAAGCGTACTCCTTGCTCTGGTTTCCAAACATAGTTTTTAATAAACGCGAGTTTGCTGGTAAGGAGTTTTTGAGGATTAACCACAAAGGGAAACTCAACGAGAATCACATAGCGTTCTGATAAGCCGAAAGAATGCATGTAGGCCGGCTCCTGTACAGGCACTGATCCAATGAGCGTCCGCTGGGTTTGCCCGTCTTTGATGCTATAGACGTTGTAGCTACTTTCCTGAGCCAGACGAGCGACATAATTGATCCCCGTTCGGTCTGTCGTATCATAGTGAGGATGTGCTGTCGTAGGTCCCGCTGGAAGTTGATCCGCGAAATGCACGATGCCAAGCGTTTCTAGTGTCTGGGGATCAAACTCGATAGGCAGAGGAACTTCAGTCAAGGCGACGAATCGCTCTCCCAACCTCGTGATATTGACATTCGCATTATCACCAATGGGAAGGGGAGGCGCAAGTTCGGTGGCTGCCCCCTTAAAAACAACTCGGCATGGATCGGTGGCAAACGTCTTAAAGTTGACGATACCTTGCTCCTTCGCAATCTGGTAGGCTGGACTACGAAGGTGCTTGTTGACATAGGAAACCTGTCCACGATGAAAGGAAAAGCAATGCAGTCCTGCGAGTCCGTCGAACCAGTGCTCTACGGGACGTTGACCTACCTCGAACTGGTCGGGACCATTGCGAAGCAAGGAGCCTTCAAGCCAGAAAGGAATAGTACCTGTAGTTGGAAGGTGGTCCAGGGTGACTTCGTTGTGCAGTGATGAAAATCCGAGCCGAAATGTATCTGACATAGCATATCTCCTGAAAGGCTGAATGGCCTCTCTCTCTTGTTCAAAGGCAACAGTAGTGATGCGAAAAATGAGATGAAGGTGGTTTCTTCTCTGCATACAATACTACGAAAAGCATCATACGAAAAGAAGTATAATCTACGGACGTTCTTCTGTCAAGAGACTCGTCTTTGGAGAGAAGCAAGGGAAAGGGTATAGATGCCCGTGTGTTTTTCGTCGTGACGGGTATTATGAGGAGGGAAGGCCCTTCAGACAGCCCTAAAGATGGCCCTCTCTTCTCAGTAAGAAGGGGTGTGCTATGAGCAAGGATGTACGAATACGAGAACGAGAGGCATTACGAGTGAGGAGAGAAAAAGAGACGCGGGTACCTGTCGTTACTTTTTGTCTTGAAGAGTACGCTTCCCTCCAGAAGGATCTTCGAGAATGGAGTTCCAGAAGGCGACCATCGCTCTCTCGAAGTACATTCCCATCTGGAGTGTCGCGAGTTCATAGGTCGCTCCTTGCTCATCAGCGATGTCTGCCTCGAGTTCCTCATACTGAGCAAGGCGTTGTCGATGTAAATGCTCTTGTTCTTGTGCGAGAGCAACAATATCCGAGATCTGTGCAAGTCCACCAAAGAAGAGTTTTAGAAGACCAAGGTCTCGCACTTCTGTTGGCTCTCCTGTTGGCTCAGTAAGCCATGCACTCAATGCGCTTTTTCCAGTGTTCGTAATCGTGTAAATGCGCCGTCGGCGTCCAGTGTTCTCACGCAGCTCTTCAAGGAATCCTGCCGCCGCAAGCCGAGAGGGTTCCGAGTACAATTGGGTATGAGGGAAGGACCAAAAATAGCCAAGAGAATGACTGACGGCTTGCTCAAGATCGTATGATGTAGATGGTCCACGAGAAGCAAGCAAACCAAGAACAAGGTAGGAGGTTGGAGTGAGATGAATAGCTTCCTTCATAAGTCCCTTACGCTCTTTCATTGATACTACGAATCATAGTATCAGGTTCTGAGCAAGATGGCAACCTGCGACGGAGCTGGGACCAGACTCAGACCCCTTGTGAATATTTGAAAGCGATGGGGGATACTGACCCAGCCAGCTCTGCACTAACTGGAAGAATGCTATCTCAAATCGAATCCCTACCTGTTACGCAAGCGCATTCATCAGCAGCTTGCTTGTTTCTGGATGAAGCATGGAAAGTCAGCCAGCAGGTTCATGATGCGATGGACTCGCTCTGAAAGGGAAGCGTCAGAACTGAGAACAAGGCCCAGGAGAGTGATCTTACATATGGTATACTGAGAATCATTGGGCCTATTTTCTCAGGAGAAAACCATGAACTGTCCGCACTGTGCATCCCAGAGAACCAAGGAACTGAACAAGAAAACCGTGCTGGGCTACCGAACATTTCGCTGCTCAGACTGTCACCAC
>JAABUQ010003397.1_pt1 | contig 29241 bp, 34 predicted proteins | sample 5560001 | NCBI WGS metagenome assembly JAABUQ01 (sample SAMN10711888, study PRJNA513371) | rock metagenome | isolation source: Antarctica rocks | place: Antarctica: Victoria Land, Finger Mt nord | collected 2015-12-18 | reverse complement strand
ATACTCAAGACAGAATGTACAAGAAAGATACACCATTTTTTTAAACGGAATGTAAACAGGAGGGATGAACACGTTTTTCTGCAAAAGAGATAGCCAGGAAACAGGTCTGCTAAGAGGAGAACTGCACTTGGCTCAGACGCGTGTGCGCCAGCAATTTTTGTGCATTTCCGTAGAACAGCTTCTGGCACACCTCTGGCATAGAAGACGTTCCTTTCCTCATTAAGGGGTCACTAGATTGGCAGGGGCAGAACATACTCTAAGCAATAGATGCTCTCTACAGGCGGCTTTAGCTCAATGGGTGAAAAGGTTCTGCTGACCTGAAGAGCTTTCAAGGTTCCGTTTTTCTATTTTTTTGCAGTAAAAACAGTTACATTAAGCCAATTCTGTCGCTTTAGAGTATGTTCTGCCCCTGCCAATCTAGTGACCCCAAGTAGAAGGCCATGTGACCAAGATCAAGCTCATCAAACGGATGATGTATGGCAGAGCGGGTTTTCCATTGCTCCGTCAGCGTGTATTACACGCTCTCTAACGAGAACTTTTCGTAATAACCATGTCCTCCTCTTTTCATCGAGAAGCAGGAATGTTGTCCACCCAGAAAGGAGCAGCCGTGCTTCTCTTTTCAGTTTGTTTCCATCCATTAAAATCTCATCCATTCATCGAATCACCAAAAGGGTGACAGAGCCAAACTTTGTGACGAATCACAACCCAGTATGTTGTGCGGCGGTCTGTATAGTGGACCCTTCTGTCAGGTTCTCCGTCATCTGCCGTGCTAAGCTCAAGCATTATGGAAAACGTGCTTGAAGGAGATTGGCTATGAGAGCGAGTTGCATAAAATTCAGTTCCACCTATCGTACAGCTTAGCACGGCAGATGACGGAGAACCAGATTCTTAGGGCCATTATGGGAAATGGAAAAGTAGATTTCATACGTTCTACGAGTTCACCAAGCCGTGCCAATATTTCATATTTTAATAAGCGTGTCTTTGCCTGAGCGAGAGACGATAGAATGGCTGTACAATCTTGCTCAGCATATACGCGGTAACGGGTCTCCTACCAACATATCCAAAACGCGTGTGCCGCCGATATCGGTGCGTAGAAACACCATACCTACTGGTTCAGCCTGTACCGAGCCAATGATGGCAGCCTCAGTCCCACGAGGATGACTACGCATTGCGGCAAGTGCTGCATCGGCTGCTTCTGGCGCGACGATGGCAAGCATCTTCCCTTCGTTGGCAATTGTCAGCGCATCGAGTCCTAGTATCTCACAGGCACCGCGCACCTCGGCACGAACGGGTATTGCTTGTTCGTCGAGAGCAATGGACACCTCCGCTCCAATCGCAATTTCGTTGAGCGATGTGGCGACACCGCCGCGTGTCGGGTCTTTTAGGCAATGGAGGCCACCTCCTATAGCCGAAAGAACCTGTGCGACAAGGCTATGCAGTGGTGCGGTATCACTTTCAATATCGGCCTCCATCTCCAACGCTTCACGGGCGAGCATGATGGCGATCCCGTGATCGCCAACGGGACCACTGAGCAGTATCTTATCTCCCGGCTTGACCTGTGCCTGCCCAATCTGTGTTGTGGCACGCACGACGCCCACGCCTGCCGTGTTGATGAAGATACCATCGGCCTTGCCACGTTGCACCACCTTTGTGTCGCCTGTGACAATGACGACCCCTGCCTCGGCTGAGGCCTTTGCCATCGAGTCTACAATACGTCGCAACGTGGCAATGGAAAAGCCTTCTTCAAGAATGATGCCACATGAGAGATACAGTGGCGATGCACCAGCCATTGCGAGATCGTTGATCGTGCCATGTACTGCTAGTTTGCCGATGTCGCCGCCGGGGAAGAAGAGCGGACTGACGACATAGCTGTCGGTGGTAAAGGCGAGGCGTTGCTCGGTTCCTTCAAGCGCGAAGGTTGCCGAGTCGTCCATGCGGTCAAGTAGCGGATTCGAGAACGCAGGAGCGATCACGCCCTCAATCAAGTTGTGCGTTGCCTTGCCACCACTGCCGTGACTCAGCGTGATATGCTCGTCACGCAAGTAGAATTTGTGACGCCGTGCCTGTCGTGTGCGCTCAATTTTGCTCAGAACATCATCGGTTCGTGTATCCATCGTTGTTCCCTTTGCTCGTTTTATGCGTTCGCCATTGGCAGAACACGTAGGCGATTACGCTCACTTGCCATTGAGAAGCGACCATAGTTGAAGTAGGCTGCACATGCTCCCTCTGGCGACACCATACATGTACCTATTGGTGTCTCAGGCGTACAAGCGGTTCCAAACACTTTGCACTCCCACGGCTTGATGACGCCCTTCAACACCTCGCCACACTGACATGCTTTGGGGTCAGCGACACGTAGCCCCGGAACCTGGAAGTGTAGTTCAGCGTCCCATGGTGCGAACTCAGGACGGAGCTTTAATGCACTATGTGTGATAAAGCCAAGCCCGCGCCACTCGAAGAAGGGACGTAACTCCATAGTCCGCCCCATTGCCTCAAGAGCCTTCGTGTTGCCCTCCGGTCGAACGACGCGAGCATACTGGTTTTCGATTTCGGCGCGTCCCTCGCTAATCTGCGTCACAATCATATGCACCGATTGAATAATGTCGAGTGGCTCGAAACCAGCCATGACGACGGGCTTATGATGGTCGCGTGCGACAAAGGTGTAGGGACGTAGGCCAATCACCATAGAGACGTGTCCAGGTCCAATAAACCCATCAAGGCGCAAGTCGGGTGAGTCAAGAATAGCCTTCATTGCAGGGATGATAGTAACGTGATTGCAAAAGATCGAGAAGTTCTGAATATTTTCGGCCTGTGCGCGAAGCAATGTAACCGCCGTTGATGGGGCAGTTGTCTCAAAGCCAATCGCGAAGAAGACTACCTGCTTATCAGGATGTTGGCGTGCGAGCTTTAACGCGTCGAGTGGCGAATACACAAAACGCACATCGGCACCATTAGCTTTCGCGTCAAGTAGGCTTTTCTTCGAGCCAGGGACACGCATCATGTCGCCAAAGGTAGTGAAGATCACATTGTCTGTTTCCGCAATAGCAATGGCGTCGTCAATACGTCCCATTGGAAGGACGCAGACGGGACAACCAGGACCGTGTACAAGGTCGATATTGGGTGGAAGTACATCCTCAACACCATGTTTGTAGATGGTGTGCGTGTGTCCACCACAGACCTCCATCAGCTTGAGGCTACGACCCTCGCTCAATTTCGCGATATCCGCCGAGATACGTGTTGCCATCGTTGGGTCTCGATACTCATCAACAAATTTCATGTGTGTTGCTCCTTCTGTAGAAGTGTTGCGAGAAGCTCTAGTAATGCATGATACGTCGTTGCCTGTGCCTCTTGAATGCGCGGAATGTGGTCGCTTGGTGTGATGATGCAGTGGTCTACCGCTTGTGAACGTGCGAGCTTGCCTCCATCATACCCTGCCATTGCGACGGTGAGCATCCCTTGCCGTTTCGCCTGTTCAAACGCGGCGAGAATATTCGATGAATTACCACTTGTGGAGATGCCGAATGCGATGTCGCCTGAACGTCCAAAAGCGATAATTTGGCGCGAAAAAATATTATCAAAGCCAACATCATTGCCCACCGCCGTGATGACCGCGATATCGTTTGTCAGCGCGATGGCTGGCAAGGCAGGCCATGTTGGATCGTGCGGATGAAGCAGTTGCGTCACCATGTCTTGTACGTCTGTTGTGCTCCCACCATTACCGAAGGCGAGGAATGTTGCACCCGATGCAAATGCGTTTGCCATTGCTCTAGCTATCGCGATAATCTGTTGTCCCGACTCTTTGAGCATGGTGCGACGGAGCGCAACCACCTCATGACACTTTTCCAGTGTGGAGTGGCGTACTTGCGCTAACACTTCATCAGGATTGACCTTCTCACGCTCAAACAGAAACGGGTAAAACATGCGGTCAAAGTCAGAGCCTTCGGCGTTACTCATGACTATTCCTTGCCTAGATGTGCAATAGCCACACCACCATGGACCAGTATGCTGTCACCGGTAGCAACTGTCTCGATAAGTGTAATATCAACCTCCTCTGTCACATCCTCAACCGCGACGAGTGCCAGACCAGTTGTGTCATTCACACTGACTACTGTTACGGTGACAGCCTCATCAGAGCAGGTGATGCAATGCCCATCAATTCCACAACTGCTATGTACTGATTGTGACTCTATCGGAATACGTTTTGGAATAGTGCTCATTTTAACAACCCTTCATGTTCAAAGAAGATATGTACGAGTTCCCAGAGGACGTGATAGAGCGTCTCATGCGTCTCCTGTATAACCATCGGGTCAGTAGAGGGAACGACAAAACGGAAATCGAGTGCAGTCTGCATCATTGCTCCGCCTTCGTTGCCACAAAGACCGAGTGTGAGCAATCCTCTACGACGAGCCTCTTGTAATGCAGCCACGACATTCGCGCAGTTGCCATCGGGTGAGAAGCCTAGCGCAATATCTTGTGGACGTGCTAGTACACGCAGTTGACGTGCGAAGATGCTATCGTTGCTCATCACTATGCTCATGGTAGCACTATCGTTTGTGAGCGCGAGTGCTGGCAACGCTCGTTTACCCACAATCACAGGATGCACAAACTCTACGGAGACATGTTGTGCATCCGTGGCCCACGCACCATTCCCAAAAGCGAGTAGACGCCCACCATTGTGAAAACGCCGTGCCATTGCCCAACATGCCTGCGCGATCTGCTCGGCCTCTTGCGCGAAGAAGATTTCTGGTATCGTCATGCTTTGTTCAAAGCGTGCCGCCAAAAGTGTTTCCAGAGATGGTGCGCTCATCGTCAGACCTGCGTCGTATGGAACATTTCTAATTCATCATTGAAGGGGTCACCCAAGAATTCGAGAGCTTTGAGTGTCTCCTGAGCCTCTATCTCGTCGATCTTGCTCATGGCAAAGCCAACGTGGATTAACACCCAGTCGCCTGGCCCAATGCCCTCTGGACGTATGAGAGCAACATTCACATTGCGCTTTACACCTGAGACATCAACTTTGGCGATAGAATTTGCATCATCTACAATGCTAATGATCTGACCTGGAATACCAAGGCACATAAGTCTTTCTCCTTTTACAATGCTAGGAGCAGGTACATCGCTGGAAGTCTTCCAGCCAAGTATACTCCTATTTTTACTTGTTACCGATCTCTTCACCGCTTCTCTCACGAGGCACTTCAGAAAGCATTGCTTTCTGAAGTCGTGCTGAAGCTACCACCGCTTGCCCCAAGCTTAAACCGCCATCATTGGGTGGCACACGCCGATTTATATAGACCTGAAAAGCCATTTCTTCCAGGCGCACCTTTAATAGTTCAAGCAATAACCGATTCTGGAATATGCCCCCACTGAGGGCAACGGTCTTCAATCCAGTCTGCTCACGTACATTGAAACAGGCTGTTGCCAACAATTCGGCAATGGAATAGTGGAAACGTCGCGCTATCTGTGGAATTGGTGTCCCTTGCTGAATATCACCTACAATGGCACGGATCATTGGGAATATATCTAATGCTGCCAGCCGTTGATCTCCAACAGCGAAAGGATAGCTACCCGACTGGGGGTACTCACAAGGAGTACCTTTCCACGCTTGCACTTCTAGTTCAATGGCCGCCTGTCCTTCATACAATGTTTCGCTGCATAGACCTACCAACGCGGCGATAGCATCAAAGAGCCGTCCGAGACTCGACGTCGGTGGGCTATTGATGCCCCTTGTGATCATGTGCGCTAGAGTGCGCCACTTCGAGTGATTTATCTGATGTACAAAAGGTATATCTAACTCTAAGAAAGCATCACCATAGGTCTGAGACAGATAGACGGCTGCCATGCGCCAGGGTTGGCGCACTGCCTGCTCCCCTCCGGGGAGTGGTACATACGTCAGATGGGCCAGTCGCTCAAACCCCAGGAGGTCAGCTGTCATTATTTCACATCCCCATATCGCGCCGTCTGTTCCATAGCCAGTACCATCTGCTGCGACACCAATTATTGGCCCACTCAGACCATGCTCAGCTAACACACTAGCAATGTGAGCATGGTGATGTTGAACACCGATTTTCTGTGGGATGGATGTGTCGATGGCATATTTAGTCGCCAGGTACTCCGGATGTAGGTCATACACGACGGCCTCGGGGGAGATATCGAAGAGTCGCTGAAAGTGCTCAATACCTTCGCGAAACGAAGTCAGAGTTTCTAAGTTCTCTAAGTCGCCGATATGATGACTGACAAAGGCATGTCGCCCCTTACCCAGGCAAAAAGTGTTCTTGAGATGACCACCACATGCGAGAAGTGGTACGGGAAAGTTGAATGATAACGGGAGGGGCTCAGGTGCGTAGCCGCGTGAACGGCGTAAGAACTGCTCGCCACCAGCAGCGATGCGCAAAACTGAATCGTCGCAACGCATGTGGATGTCTCGGTTATGTGTCAGCACGCCTTCAGCGATAGAAGCTAAACGTTCGTAGGCATCAGCGTCCTCATATGCAATTGGTTCGTCACTTACGTTGCCACTGGTCATGACGAGCACTGCGATGCGGTCTTCTGCAATAGCCGCAGCGAAGGCGTGAAGCAGTAGATGGTGCAAGGGAGTGTAGGGCACCATTATACCGAGCGTGTTATTGACGAGTGAGACGTTTGGTGCTACAAGGCTATTAGGAAGTCGGTTCAACAGTACAATGGGACGTTGACGTGATTGGAGGAATTCTACCTCCGCATCCCCCACGTGGCAAAGTTGCTTGGCAGTTTGCAGATCAGGGACCATGAGTGCGAACGGTTTCGCCTCGCGATGCTTCTTTTGTCGTAGTCGCCGCACGGCCTCTTCATTCAATGCATCACAGGCCAAGTGATAGCCTCCTAGTCCCTTGATTGCCAGGATTGCTCCTCTAGCTAAGAGTTGCGCCGCTTTGGTGATTGCATCTTCATTGTCTATTGTAGGATTTGCCCAATTCAGTAATTGCGCTTGTGGACCGCAGTTTGAGCAGGCATTGGGCTGAGCATGAAAGCGACGATTGTAAGGGTTATCATACTCCGCCTGACAGGTTGGACACATGGGGAAGGAGCGCATAGTCGTCTTGTTCCGGTCATAGGGTACATCCTGAACAATCGTGAAACGCGGTCCGCAGTTGGTGCAGTTGATGAAGGGGTAATGGTAGCGTCGATCTGAAGGGTCGAAGAGTTCGCACAGGCATTCATCACAGATGACAGTATCGGGCGAAATAAGTGTACTGCGCTCGCCGCCAGCCTGACTATGAGCAATTACGAAGGCCGTCTCATTGCGTAGTGTAACCAGTTCGACGAGAGTGGAGTCGATACGTGCCAGAGGTGGTGCTTCCTCACGCAACGCACGAGAGAAGCCATCGAGTACCTCAGCAGTTCCTTCGACCTCAATGGTCACGCCACTGCTATCGTTTCGCACAAAGCCAACCAAGCTCCTGTGTAATGCCTGTGCATACACAAAGGGCCGGAAGCCAACTCCCTGGACAATGCCTTGCACGAAGATTCGCCGTCGTTCAATGACTGTGGTGATCAAGTTTTCCATAACGCCTTCTCGTTCGCTCTCGTGTAGCATCTCCCCTATTTTACGACGGGTCGGTGTGGTCATTCGACTCGGCTGTTATTCATGTGTTGCTGTCGAGTACGTGCCGAAGCCAGCAGGCGCAGGTGGAAGCTGTCCCATTTGCCGTTCTCATACTCACAGGCATTCCAACACATAGTCCATCTAGCACCCAGGTACTGACGAAGCATTCAAATGACATCAACAGTTGGGTATATGTATTGCACATTCGAGACACATGATAGCCATTGATTCACAGAAAAACTCATTCCGGTAAATGTCATGTCGGTGTTCATCGCACAACGGTACTCTACATGCTACACACATGACCGTTCTGGTTTCCCCACAGAAGTAGCACTTCGTTGGGTCAACCATCAGCTGCTGCCCTACAGGTTCGCGTGTTCGAATGTCCGGCGGCTCCATCGCTACTTCACCCTCCTTCCGGTGCAACCACTTCAATAGGCACCACAGGCACAGTAGTAAGTTTCTTCAGTTCGTCGATCAGGCGCTCGACGCTCAGTCCCACTGCACGCTCTACGGGTGGACTCAGTCCGATAACAAGATCATCGCACGTCGTTGGCTGACAACCCAACATATAGACCGCAGGCGGAAACACGCCCAGGGCCTTTGCGAGGATGAGTGTCCGAGCGGGGGTTGCCATATGCATATCGGCCAGGAAATCCTGGCGTTGCTCGAAGGGCCACTCCGACAGGTCTGGCACCTCTGGTTCCAGTAGATAAATTGTTCCCGGTGGGCCACCGCGCTCTACGGCATCTACGATCAGCAGCACGTCGTAGCCATCTAGCAGTTCCTGTACCAGGCTGATGCCGCCGATACCTACCTCCACTATTTTGACAGTTGAGGGCAGGTCAGGTCGTTGGGCAAGTTGCTGTACTACCGCGACACCGAAGCCGTCGTCGCCACGAAGCACATTGCCGACACCAGCGACCAGTACATAGCATTCGTCACCTACTTTTGTACGTCGTTTCACCGTCGCCATTAGCTCACCCTCCACCCAACTTTGCCGATGCATCTTGCACGCGCACTGCCACCGGTTCAACAGCAAGCGCAAGTTGGATCATACCCTCACGCAGTGCCACCGGTATCACTGTTAACCGACCGCTTTCTCCATCCAGACGCTTGCCTGTACGTATATCATAGAGGCAATTATGCCAGGGACAGAGGAGCGTATACCCCTTCAATTGACCCAGATCAAGTGGAAGGGCTGAGCCTGCGCAGGCATTGCGGTATGCGTACACGTCGCCATTCAGATTGCACAGCAGGACACGTATCCCCTCAACCTCAATACTCTTCAATGTTCCAGGCGGGAAGGACTCGACAGGCGCAACCGAAGTAAAGACGGGGCGTTTGATGGTACGAATCTGCTGTAAAGGGATAAATCTTCCGGCTTGTACCGGGGCAGGAAGCTTGCTCTGGTCACGCAGTTCAAGAGAACGGAAGCCAGGAAAGTTCTCGCGCAACTGCGTCTCGATAGTCTGCTTCAACATCACTGCATTGTCATCATGTACATCGCTCAGACAAAGATAGACGACACCATCAACAACTTCGAGCACTTCGACCGAAGCACCTTGAGCAGCAATGTATGGCCCTAACGTCTCAATGACCTGCTCTGCGTGCTCACGAGGTTCAGGTGGCATCAGATCGTAAAGCGTTAACAGTGTTTGAACTGCTGGGTCTACCAGTGCCTTGTCAAATGATGTAGACCCTTGAGCCTGCAACACTTCAACCAGATGTTGCACTCCCTGGCGATGGAGTGAGTCAATTAAGCTCAGCATTTCCATCACCTGGTCGCGTACCTGGATAATCGGATGTTGCTCAAAAGCCTGGATCAGACCGTCCAGTCGCAGGGTAATGTGTTTCAGGGATTCTTCTGGTACGTTATCTGCTGACGGTTGATCTGTCATAATATCTTCTTTCACAACGAGCTTAGATACAACATACCCCCCCTTACTCTCTACACTGCGCTGCAATGAGCGCAACTGTCGCGTGAAATGCCTTTGCAATGAGGGCAGTCTGGACCGCACTCGCCATGAGCCTGACCCGTAAGTCCAGTGAACTCATCGGCGAAACGTCGCGCTCCTTCTCCCACACCATACGCGGTGAATGCGTATCGTGGAGGGGAAGCTTCTCCATCATGCACCAGATAGCCTTCACGGACCATCCCTTCCATTTGTGTACTCAGCAAGTGTTCATCTGCTGGCAAAAAGGTCTGCAGATCACGAACCGTGAGGGTTTCGCCAAAGCCCTCACCACGGTACCAGTACATAACCTGCAAGATTTCATCACGCCAGTACAGCTCGTCAAGTGGCTGCATCTGGCTCACCTTATCGTTCGACTGCTCTATCATTTTTCCTCCACTTCGTACTGTGACAGAGTGATATTGTAACGAGTGAGTTTCAAAAGCGACTACACAATCACACGGTCGCCCCTACATTTCAGACGATTCCACTTCCACTTCTGCCTCGGCATGTTCTTTGCCCAACGCCGGCTCAGGGTTCCAGAGGGTATCAGGGCTGGTTGAAAGTCGCTCGATCTCCACCTGCGACGCCCAACGAATGGCATCTTTGAATGGGTCGATGGCGGCCTGTATAAGGGGGCTGAACATCGGCCCCCAATCTTCATCGCGTGGTTCAATTTCCACTACTACGATATTTGGCGGCCAGATGCCGAAGAAACCGCCGACGATCAGCATATTGTCCAGGCTGATGATTCCCGTGACGGCTTCAGAGACGCGCATCTGAATCTCGTCGCGATCAGGGAGGAATCCGTCCCAGCGGTAGCAGTAAATCTGCCCCGTCTGACGGCCTCGCCCAAACGCACCGAACAGAAGCACTCGCTCATAAGGTGGAACCTCCCGAAAGCGGTGAACGGCGGCGATAGGCCCTCCGAGGTTGAGGTCGTCGATCTCAACTCCGCTGGGCCAGTCCAACTGCTGAAGTTCTGGCACGAGCACGGGGCCTACCGACATGTCACGCAGATTATTATAGCCGATGCCACTAATAAACACACGTTTCATATCACTCATCGATACCACACGCACACGTATTCACTTCCCGTGAGATCACACGGTCCGTTCCATCGACATGAATATGGGTGGTGCAGGGCATGCAGGGATCGAAGCTGCGAATGGTGCGCAGAATATCAATGCCCTTGTATCCCTCTGCACTGGAAAATTTCTCCAGGATGGGCGTGTTAAGTACCGCCTCCTCGTATGGCCCCGGATTACCCCATGGGTCCTTCGGACAGGCATTCCAGGTTGAGGGTGTCAGAATCTGGTAGTTACTCAGTGCCCCGTTATCAATGACTGCGTGGTGCGTCAGGAAGCCACGTCCAGCACCCCAGAAGCCAACGCCAATTTGCGTGCCCTTTCGTGGGGTCTCAAACGGGGTGTGGATTTTGTCTTTCCCCTGCTTTAACAAGTCCATCCCGATAAGCCAGTTGTCTAGCGCAACGACTGTTGTCAAAGCGAGATGATAGGCTCGCCCACGGTTGCGCTCGAAGGCATTCCATACCTCTGGAATCTTCCACTCTAAATCCATGGCAGGAAGCGTACTTTCGGGTATATGTATCTTCAGGCTCTTGCCAGTTGGCTCAAGGAAGCGTCTGTGGGGGAGAATGTTCGCGGCGGCGATGTTCCATAGTCGGGCCGAACACTCCGCTTCCATAGCACGGCGGTCCCAGCGAGGAGCCGTTGACCAGGAGTACTTCTCGCGCCAGTTCTGACCAGCAGGCCGTGGTTTGGTCTCCTTGTTCCACATATGGTACGGACTGATAGGGTTGCCTGCGGGATCAGTCGTAAAGCGCGGACCGTCCCAGGCTTCATAATACGAGTGATCGATGAACTCCTCAAGCCCCATATTGAGTGCTTGGAGCTTGGTCGTGACGAGTTGTCCGTCCATGATCACACCTGGTGTCGCCCATCGGCGCTCGCCCCACTCATTGCAATGTTCGTACAAGCCGTCATAAGCGAAGGGGTCATCCCAAATGCCTGTATCGATCAGGTTAGCTGGTCGTGAACCAACCTTCTTGTACTCCGGGTTGACGTCGTAGAAGAAATCAACTATGTCGTCCCAGATGCCCACTATCTTCTTGGCGTAGTCGAACAACTGCCGCAGCCGTGAATATATTTCGTTAAAGGTGGAGAGACTGACTGTCGTACTCATACCACCTGGAATGATAGTCTCTGGGTGCGGATACTTGGCACCGATGATGACGTAGGCTTCACGCGCAACACGGGTCATTTGCAATCCCTCCAGGTATAGTGTACCAGTCAAGGGATTGAGTTCGACCATGATGTCGCCAATCGTTTTATACCCATGAACGTTGCCGTGAGGAGCAGGAGTCCGCTTGGCTTTTTCCCATATCTCTGGATTGGTCGTCTCAACAATGGCCTGCGAGTAATCCGGTCCAGCGAGGAGGAAGAGATGCAGCGGATTATCGTACCAGAATTCCAGTGCCAGGAGCAGGTTACGCACAGCAATGCCTAGTGGAGGTGGTGCGACGGGAAAAGCCATCTCTAATGCCAGTGCCGCTGTCGAGGAATGGACTCCACCGCACACGCCACACGCCCGGCTACTGATAAAGGCTGCGTCGCGGGGATCACGTCCCTTGAGGATGACCTCATAGCCACGAAACAGTGTCGCCATCGAACTCGTTTCCAGAACACGGCCCTCTTTCAGATCGACCACGGTATGAAATGCTAGCGCACCAGCGACACGGGTTACCGGATCAAAGTCAACCGATTTGATATGACCATTGCGAGCCAACAAGTCCTTTATGCGGTCAGCCTGTTCATCAAGCGACTGCGTCTGATACTCATATGGATTCCGCACGCCTTCTTTGAGGTGTGCCCGTCCCTGTTCATCAAACTCTATAGGCAAATTTGTGAAGCACATGCCATTTTTCTCCTAAGATTACCCACGGACAACTTGGATGATGCCGCGTACATGTTCGTCCACGGTCACAAGCCGATTTTTCAGTGTGCTAGCCGCGCCGTTGATGGTCGTGAGGTCCTGATCGAGCGGTGTCGTATTGGCACGGATAGCCTCGAGACCTGCGACCAATTTAGCCAAATTGCGGTTTGCCCGCAGTAGATGGACAAGAATCAGAAGTAAGTGAACGGCCAGGACAGCAACGATAGCAGCAATAACCAGCAATGTGAGCCGGGTCAAGAGCGTTTTCATGACGGCTCCCCCTTCTCTTTGCCCTGACCATTGTTTGAAGCGTTTGCTGCGAGGACGTGCTCGATGGCAGTGATATGGAGAGCGAGTGACTCGGCACCACCCACTAGTTGTGGTGCCGCTGAGATAGTGTCTTTGAGAGCCGCCACATTAGCGGTGTTGTTTGCGATGCCAACACCGCTGTTCAGCATTTCTTCCGTGTACCGTTCGATATTGCGAGCAGCATTCAGCGTTCGATTCAGGAGTACTACAGCTATCGGCACGACTCCCAGACAGGTAGCGATAAGCATACCCCACCAGATGGTAGCAACACCCCGATTCATAGGGATACCTCCTTTTCCTCCGATAGAGCCTCGACAACCGTCTTGAGATGCCCGTCGCTCGTACTCAATTCACCAGCGAGTGCGATCAAACCCTGGTTCAGTTGAGTCACCTGCGGTGCCAGGTGACTCGTCTCTTTCTCAATAGCACTCAGGCCAAAACTGAGTTTAGCCAGGTAACTGGTGGGCGAGCCACCAATGCGCTCCAGCGTGGAGGCAATCCGATTGAGGAAGTAGACTAATGCCCCCACAAAGGTAAGGACCTCCAAGGCCGATATGATGGTAAGCCGAATGGTCTTCATGATATATTCACCCTCCTCACTTCTTCGCATCGCCGACAACGGCTCGCTCAATGCGCTCGGTCGCCTGCTTGATACCACCTGCCGCCTGATAAATTTGAGTTACAATCTGGTTTGTGCGAACGAGGAGCGGGATGTGGATGGTGTTATTGGCAATCATCTTGCCTGTTTGCCAGATTTGGCTTACGCCCGCCTCAATTTGCTCCGCTGTACGAGCAAGGATAGTCAGCAAGAGCGCGACGACCGCAATAACTACTCCTCCAGTCGCCAGACTGATCCACCAGTACGAACGCGCGGTATTTTTCGGAACCTGTTGCTGTTGCTTCAACAGAGTTTTCATCAATGTTCTCCCATCGGATGTTATTCTCTCGCCAGTGGATTCATTCCACTGCTTTCAGAACTGATGGCTTTGTACGTGCAAGAATAATCAACTGGCACTCTCACTGCTTCTCAAGGGCTTCGGCCACCTGCGTAGTATGGTGTTCGATAGCCTGTGCTTCAGTCAAAAGCTGAGCTGCGACCGCGTTAGTACTCTCCAGTTCCCAGATGGGGTGGGTCGTTGTAACGATCTCGTTCGCAGTGTTCAAAGCATGATTGGCGTGAGAGAGGATACCCCGTGCGGTCGCAATGATGCTCAATACGAGGGTTGCAACGACAGCAACCACTGCCGCTCCGATACTCATGCCACTCAACCAGTATGTGAGAAACTGCTTTTTAGTCATACAGCCTCCTAAGAAGATTTCGTTTCCTCATCCCGCACAGCAGGGACTTCATAGTTGCCGAGATACTTTTCTTCGGGTTTGGTCCTGCCTGGCGATTCTGTGCCAAAGGATTGCAGCTTTTCGTAGAAGTAGTGAACGCCCTTCTTTACCAGTCCAGGTTCTGATACATTGCCCCAGCCGCTAGGGACATGATGTTTTTTGTCCCATAGCGGTTCGCGGTTTTGAAACTGCATCGTTATACGACGAAGGGGTCGAATGAACGATCCGACGGTACGGGAGGCAGTTGTAGAGACGGTTGAGCCAGGTGCCATCTTGTAGAATGGTGCAAAGCGGTCGGGGAAGCCTGGCATGGTACAGCCAATGCAGATACCGCCGGTGTTCATGCAGCCGCCCATATGGTTAATCGCACCGCGTGAGGTAATATTGCATTGCACAACTGGACCCCAGCAACCGATCTCCACCAGGCACTCTCTATCGCCATAGTGTTCAGCGAAGATGCCTTCTTCATAGTAGCCAGCACGCGTGCAGCGCATGTGGACGGTCTCGTTGAAAAGCCAGGCGGGACGACCCAACTCGTCAAACTCTGGTAGAGGACCCAGACCATTCAAGAAGAGCAGGACGGTGGCGACCGTCTCGGAAAAGTTGTCGCCGACGGGCGCACAGCCGGGAATATTCACTACAGGAAGGCCGAGCGCGCTGCGGTAGTCTTCGCCCAGAAAGTCCATGACGCTCATGGCTCCTGTGGGGTTGCCAATAGCGGCTGGAATGCCACCCCAGGTGGCACAGGTGCCGATGGCAATGACAGCGGCAGCACCCGGTGCCAGCCGTTTTAACCAGTCCGCCGTCGTTGTCGGCGTGCTCTCGTGGGCATCATCGATGACACTGACACCCATGGCGCACCAGTAACCTCCCATTTCCTTGGCTAGGTCCTCGTTGGCAACCGATCCCTCGTAGATCACAACGTAGGGGGCGTTGAGCTTCCCCTCGGCGGCAAGTTCGTAATTTTTCACAAACTCCTCGCCTGACTCTACTGAAAGGACTGGGTGGTGCAGGACGAGGCGAGGCACACCTGGCAGACGCCCAATCAAGAGGTCCTCAACGCTTGGCGCGGTGGCACCTGTTACGGCCACACTGCACCCATCACAGCTCATGCCAGCTAGCCAGTAGGCGTGTACGACCTTAACTGGACCCAGCAGAGCACCGGTACGTCCTACCGCAGGATCTTTCTTCAGTTCTCGCTCGGCACTGGAGGTCAGGAAATCTATTGGTCCCACGCGCTGTGCCACGGTCTCCTTCTCGAGGGAAGAAGGTGGGATTGTGAGTTCTTGCATCGGGCCGCTCCTTTCATCAGCATCCCGTTGAATTCACTACAACGATCTTGCCGCCGTTTCATTGTATATACGTTCACTTAATGCACCTCAACGGCGGCTAATCTATCGACGAACTGCTCAACTACTTTGACATAAGTTGCTTCAGGATGGGCATCCAGCACAGGCACACCTGACTGATCTGCCTCAAGCACTGCCTCATCAAAGGGGAGTTCAGCAAGAATCTCCAGTTCCCGCTCGGCACAGTAGCGACGAATGGCCTCTTGATCGCGTGGTCCTCGCACTTTGTTCGCTACCACATAGATGTGCTTGATGCCAAGTTCTCGCGCCAGCGGTGCCATACGGCCCAGTGTCTCTAAGGAGCGATAGTACGGCTCCGTAATGAGCAACAAGATATCCACGTGACGCAGAGTTCCACGACTGAGATGCTCTATCGAAGCCTCCATATCGAGCATCGTGATGTCTTTTTCTCGCTCACTGCCAAGCTCTCCAACCAAGCCACGAACTGTGGCATGTTGTCCACACAATCAGCCACGTCCCGCGCCAAGCAACCCGGTCATGACCAGCACGTTCACTCCGTCTGGCCCACATACCCCATAGCGTTCCAACACTTCGGGAAATGGACGTTTCAGGTGCAGCGTTGCTGCCCCCTGCTCGTCTTCCACCTCTTCAAGAATGTCCTCACGTAGCACACGTCCCAAGCGCGAGATCTGCTCCTGGCCTAGACCGAGGGCTACACTCAAATTGGGATTAGGGTCGTCATCAATCGCGGTAACGGAGTAGCCACGCCGTGCAAACACCCGTGCCACTGTTGCCGAAGTTGTGGTCTTGCCTGACCCCCCTTTTCCGGCTACTGCAATACGCATCATATACCTCATACAATCACTGTACTAAAATAACAACAACAGAGAATACCAGAGAGCACCCTTGCTCTCGCAAACAGAAAGGTACCTGTCGAAGATGGGCGCAAAAGTGTGTGTAGGAAGGAAGCGAAAAGAGGTTTAAGGCGGCTTCCTGTGTAAACAGCACGGCAGGAAAGCGTCATCAGCACTTTTGCCTGTCTGTGTAGCTACGTTCCTTTCATCTCATATGGTAGATCAACTACTGTATCCATATCTGGAAGGTGCTCTTCCAGAGCGGACTGACCAACGTTGGTCATGTAGAGCGCAAGATATCTATCGAGCACCAGACGATTCTGGCGAATACTTTGAGCCCAGGTGTGCAGGAGATCTTCACCTTCTGAACTCAATTCATAGGTACGCCGTCGCGGCCCGTGATTACTTGGGTCCCAACGGGAGAGAACCATCCCATCGCGTTCCATCTGGCGTAGAGTCCGGTAGACCGCCGCAGGATCAGGTGCGCCGATACTGAGGCCAGCTTGTGCCAGTCGATCCAACAGGTCATAGCCGTGTGACGGACGCTGGAAGAGGAGCAACAGAAGGCAGGGCTGCAAGAAATTCTTTGGTTGTCCCCCGTTACACTGGCATGATGGGGCATTGCTCTCGGAGAGCATCGATTCAACGGCATCGGTCAGGTCCAAGTCACGCCTCCTATTCTAGTACCGCGTCCTCTATATGTGTTTCACATATACTGCTATTGAGTAGTATAGGGCATCTACTGCGAGGTGTCAAGAGACCATAGTCTACTGGGGACAGTTCATTCTTCGCAATGCACGCACATATAGGTACTCCGGTAGATCATCCTCAAACGGGTTTGCAAAAAATGAACTGCACCCCAGCCTACTTTCCTATTTCAGTCGCGGTGAATGGGTCCAGAAGGGACGACGGTCTGCCAAAACTGGCGTATGAGCAACCCTCGAACGCAATCAGGAGACGATGTTCAGTAGGCTCGGTAACTTTTCCAGTAACTGCTCAACTCTTTTCACGTAGGTCGATTCAGGATCTGCGTCCAGAATGGGTGTTCCAGCCTGCTCTGCTCCGAGTATCTCTTCATCGAAAGGCAACATGTCCAGGATATCTAGTTCGTGTTCGGCACAGTAGTGACGAATGGCCTCTTCGTCGCGCTGTCCGCGCACTTTGTTCGCCACGACGTACAACCGTTTGATTCCGATTTCTCGTGCCAGCGGTGCCAGACGCCCCGTCGTCTCTAGAGAACGATAGTACGGCTCCGTGACAATGAGCAGAACATCTGCGTACCGAGGTGTCCCTCGGCCCATATGCTCGACGGATGCCTCCATATCGAGAATCGTGAACTGTCCTTCTTGCTCAACCATGTGTCCCAGCAGATCACGCACCGTGATATGTTCCCCGCAGAGACAGCCCCCACCTCCGTGCTCGATCTGCACATTCATCAACAACGTGACTCCATCGGGCGCGAATATACCATGCTCGGAGGTGATCGTTTGAATGGGTTCTGCCAGACCCACGATCTGCATCTCACCCGCTCCGTCAGCACGTTCCTCAAGAATCGAGCGTGGCAAGCTATGTTGTGCTGCCAACTCCGGACTTGCAACACCCAGGGCCATCCCCAGGTTCGGGTTGGGGTCTCCGTCAATAGCCACGACCGAGAAACCACGCCGGGCGAGCAGACGCGACAGCGTAGCTGCTAGCGTTGTCTTGCCCGAACCGCCCTTGCCTACAATCGCAATTTTCACACTACACTCCTTTCCTACAGAAAAACAACAGAGGTCGGGGTAAAGTCTCTACTTCCCCGGATTGCAGATCTGCACAAGGCTAAGTCCTGTATAAGATCCGAAATGGAATGACATGCGCACACGTTTGTATCCATCATTCATGAACAGGCATTTCTGTCTCATAGCACCTTTTGTACAGTAGATCTCCAGTACGTACTACGTCTCACCCCCCCATACGGATTACAGTATAGGCTTGAAAACCGCTGAGCTCAAGAAGGAGAGTCAAATCGATACTCCTGACAGAGAGCCATTGTCCTACGCGTTACCACCAAGTGACACTCCGCCGCATGACGCGGTTTCTTCTGGCACTCCTGCATACACGCACCCAAAAGTACTGTGGCCAAGCCACTACTCCACAGGGCCGTACTCAGCGAGGAATACCTGACCAGTGCGTGCCACACCACGTCTCTGGCCCTGGGCGGTGCCATGCCCGCCCCCGTCCCCCTGCCTTGCGGGGTTGGCATGTGGCCTCCCTCCGCATTCGGCTACTTCGGAGACTGGGACACCCCTCTCTTTCGAGAGCCTCCCCGCAAGCGGGCGAGCATGAGGCTTTTCCTGTTTCTGGTAGCGGGCAAAGAGCCTTTTCCCGATATTGAGGCTGGCGTTGCGGTCAGCGTTTCCGCGCATGCCACACTTCTCGCAAAGCACCAGGCGCGTGTCGGGACTATAGCCTGAAATGGCTTGCCCCTCGCTGTACCTGGCTACCGGGGATGTACAGGTGGCGCACTCCCGACTGTTTTGGCGCGAGCTTACCAGGCAGGTGACTATCCCCTCGGCCCAAGCCTTGTACCGGGTGTAACGGTAGATCCTGTCGCACAGCCAGATAGTCCGTTTCTCATTCTCCCTCTGGCTGTAGGTCCCCTTCTTTGGGTGATGGGGAGAGGGATGCTCGAATACCAGTATCGCTGCGCCGTGCGCGTGCGCGAACTCCACGATGCGACGGCTGATCCGGTGGGCCACCTGGTCATCAAGATTGCGCACCCTGGTCCACAGGTGGGCGTTATCAGCTTCACCGAGCGCAATGAGATCTGTATCATTCCGGTGGCGGGCCACTCGCCCCAGCAAGGACTTCCTAAGGCCGTTCAAACGGCGTCCGTCCCCGATGAAGCGGGACGCCAGTGCCGTGCCTTCCCTTGTCTGGATCGTGCAGACCGCCAGGGTCTCGTTCACACTCAACTTGACCGAGCACACCCGCAAATCGGGCGTACTCATCACCTGTTCCTTCACCGTGCCGGAGATGGAAACGTCCTTCTGAACAAAGGTGTGAAGCCACCACCGCTTGCCGTGCTGTACCACTTGCACGCTTCCCGCTTTCCAATCCTCGGGTAGCTCGCGTCCCAGCACGTGAAGCTTCACCCAGCACCAGCTTGTCCCCGTCCAGAGCTTGAGCAGAATGCCGGTCGCAGTGCGCTGTTTCCACATACCAGCATAGAACGTGACCGACTTGTTCCAACGACGCGGTGGCACTGGTGGTCGCTTCCTGAACTTCTTGCCTTTGTCAGAGGCCTGTTCTTTCTCCCTTTGCCACCTGGCAAGGTTAGAGTGGAAGGAATGGGCTACCCCTAATGCTGCTTGAATTGCAGTCCGCCGCATCAGTGCTGGAACATTGTCGACTACAGCTGCAAGCGGTAGCCTGGGTTCAGGATTTGCTTTCGTGCGATGGGTGAGGTGTTCAAGGGTATCGCGTGGCCCGTTCCCGTCCAACTTCAACACCTCTTGATGGGCCTCAATCACATCAAAGTAGAAGGCCGCGACCTTGTTGAACAGAACTTTCGTCTTCTCAAACCATCCAGCTATTTCCGGGCGATAGTCAAGCTGTTGGCTGATGGTTTTCGTGGCGTGGCTCATACAAATAGGCCCTCTTGTGCTATACTTCAATGCTGAACAGTAGTAGCAATTCCCCTATATGTATTTTACACATATTAAAAAGTAATATACAGTGCTGAAGTGAAAGATGTCAAGCCTTTGGACAGTATGCACTTCTTTGAAAGGTGTAACTATATAGCATTGCGTAAAGCCGTTTTGATGTTTTGAAGGCGGTCAAGTGGCAACTACAGCGATGTTCGGAATGGTTGAGCGGTAAGTAAGCAGTGAAATCATTGAGATCGTGGATGTAAACAAACTGAAACCAATTGGATGTCCCATCGGTACAATAAAGAGGAAGACATGAGCTCTGTTGTGGTAGACGTTGTTCCAATGATGATGTCTTCCATAACGAGGCATTATCCCGTTTCGCAAGAGGGTTGGCAAATGGCAGAGATGAATGCAGATGCAGTCTTACTCGTCACGTCTTGGTTGCATCAGGCACAGATACGGGCGTATATCAGCGGAGGCTGGGGCATTGATGCTCTACTCGGATATCAAACCCGTGCGCATGCTGACCTGGATGTGGCATTCGATGCAAACACCGACCATCAGGTCATGCAACTGTTTGGCGCAGCAGGATATACGTTGAGAGAGGATGCTCGGCCCGTTCGCTTTGTGTTGAGCAATGAAAGCAACCATGTGATTGACTTCCATCCCGTCGTATTCGATCAGGCTGGCATAGGCATCCAACAAGGATTTGAAGGCGTATACCGCTATCCTGCTCACGACTTGATACAGGGAACGGTGGCCGGAGTGGCTGTCCCCTGCATTAGTGTGCAGTTACAGATTCACTTTCACGCCGGATATCGACCCACAGAAAAAGACTGTGCCGATATGCAGGTCCTGCACCACGCCTTTGGAGTCACGCTCCCTGCGAGCTATGTTGACTGCGCAGGCAACCGGAATTAGCTGCACACTCCCATGCCTGTTCGAAGAGCGAGTTAGAGATCGGCCCTCTGTGGCTGGAAGGAATAGCCGCAGTGCCCAAACCAACCATGAGCATCTTGAGCGGTAATCGTGGTGAGGGCTTGGATGAGGGCCTCCTCCAGGGCCTCTCGTGTTCGTGCGCCGACCTTGCGTAAGTAGCCTTTGAGTTTGGAGAACGCTTCCTCAATCGGAGAAAAATCCGGAGAATAGGCTGGCAGAAAGAGTAACTGGCATCCGCGTGCTTCGATGGCCTGGCGAACGCGTTCGCCTTTGTGGATTTGCAGATTGTCCATGACCACGATTTGTCCGGGCTGTAAACTCGGCGCCAGAATCTGCTCGATGTACCGTTCGAAGGCGACGCGATTGGCGGCCCCTTGCATGATGAGGGCTTCGCCCATGCCTTCTCGGCTGAGGGAAGCTATCAGGGTCGTGTTGGCTCCACGATTGCGCGGGACCGAGCCCGTGGCACGTTGTCCGCGTGGGGCTCGCGCCATCAAGCGGGTCAAGGCAATATTGGAGCCGCATTCGTCCACAAAGACCAGCCTGTCGCTTTGCAACCCCTTGCTACTGGCTCGCCAAGCGGCTCTGGCTTCCTCACTCTGCTCACTGGCGCTGATCGTCTTTTTTTTCGCGTCCAATCCAGCCGTTGTACCGCTCGCGTCATGGTGGCGCGGCTAACTGGCTCACCGCCATTGGCTTCCCATAGATGGCAATGCTCTTGCATGGTGGCATCCGGATGGGCTTGCAATTGAGGGAAGAGGTGCGCTTCTAAGGGGACGCGCTTCTTGGCTGGACGCCCAGGAATCGGTTTGGCTTTGACCTCCCCAGTCTCTCGCCTCTGTTTGACGTAGCGCCCAATGGTGGCTTGAGACACCTGAAAGAGGTCAACTATCTCTGTGCGGGTTTGGCCCTGATCGACTGCGTGAAGGATACGGTTCCTTAAATCTGATGAATAGGCTCTCATGCCTCTATCATATCACATCTCGCTCAATCTTTGTGAACACTGCTGTAGGACACCACCCAGTACCATTACAATAACCCCCAACAATCGTGTGCGCATGTTTCCTTCATGTAAAAAGAGCCATGCCCACAGGACTGTAAAAACCGCGCTGAGTTTGAAGAGAGCAGTTACGTTACCTACCAGCCCTAGAGCAATGGCGGTAAATCCAAAGAGAGGTGCTACGCCAGCGAGGAGCGCGGCCGCGAGAAACGCACGGTTATGCGAACCCAGTCCCCATAGTGGGACCTGTTGTGTTGGCGTATCCCTTGAGGATGCCGTGTAGTCCCGACGAAAAATCACTACTAGAGCATTTGGAGTGAGCAGGATAACGGTAATTGTTGTGCCTATGAGTGCTACGAGGGGACCACTTGGGGGTGTCACATGGTCAATTGCTAATTTTTCCAGTACTGTAGTCGTTCCCCAGAGTGCGCTGGCGACAACCGCCAGTGCTGCTCCTGGCCTTCGTACTAGTGTGAAAAGTGGCGCAAGAAACCCGGCGCGTACCTCTTGTACTTCTAACAGGTAGGCTCCGAACAAAATGATTACGATGCCGAGTCCCTCTTGTAATCCAGGTACTTCGCGCAAGACGATCCAACCTAAAAGGAGTGTAAAGGCTGGGTTAAAAGTGAGTAATGGCGTGACGAGCGAGGCATCGGCCCTGGATAGCGCATAAGTGGAGAGAAGGGTAGCCACCCAGTTGAGGACAGCCGAACCGAGTATCCCAACAGCAAAAGTTGTGTCTATCTGTGGTACATGTGTGGTGCAAGTGAGTGATACCCTCACCGGGAATCCTGCGACTGTGCATTGCGTGAGGAAGAAGGTACCTATTGCCAAGAGGGGAAGCGAGGTAACATTGATGGCCCAAGCTACAATGGCTGGATGGGCATCGCGTAGCAGCTGCTTGTTGAGAATTGGAAGTATCGATGTGAGAACGGTTGCTACAAGTGCTAGTAAAGCCCACATCCATGGCTCTCCCTTCTAGTTTGTAGGGAAGTTAGTGTTGCGGCGGCGTCTCTTGTTCCTGTGGATACTGCGCCTGTGGTTGCTCATACTCATCCTGCGATTGCTTAGGCTCCTGGTAGTGATATTGCGGTCCACCTTCCTGGTACACCTCTTGTGTCTGCTGCGACGGTACTTGATATCCTTGCTCGTATGGTTGATAGGATTGCTGCAGAGGTGTGGGTATATACTGCATTCTTGAAATCTTCCTTGTATCCAACCAGTGTACAAGCAGCCAGACGACGACTACCACCAGAACAATACAGAGCAGCATACCTATCGGCATCCAGAACATCATTCCGGTCATGCCGTAATCATGCATCATAAGAGATTCCTTTCCTCGCTATTGAAGAAGAACATGCACCCATGTACTCGAAAGATACCCTTCTTCCAATGTATTGTAGCACAATCCATCCATCTTTCCCTGTTGGGATATAATTGATTGCGCTAGATGAGCATCACAACTGCGATGCTAAACCACGGGAAATGTTGTCATAGCAATCATGTTATAATGGGAAGGCGACTTCAATAGTTGTGTGGTCGCACTGGCTTGTAATAACGAGGCATGAGCAAGAGCATGAAAAGATCGTGGAGCTTATTCTCTCAGCAAAACGGCACGAGCACGGCGGCTCGCCCAGTAGATTTTCCTATTCTTGGGCCGCAGCTCAGGCAATATGGCTGTGATCTGACACGTCTGGCGGTGGAAACACGTCCTCTGATTGGGCGTGACATAGAAGTGATGGAGGTATTCGAGGTTCTGCTGCGCTGGCGGCATAATAATGCCCTCATTCTAGGTCGGTCTGGCGTAGGGAAGTCATCTGTAATTGTAGAGGTGGCACGACGAATGGCATTGGGTACTGCACCTGTTGGGTTGTCGGGTCGAGGAGTGGTAGAACTCAATATGCGCACTCTCGTTGCTGGTGCGAGTATGCGCGGACAACTTGAGGAGCGCACTGTTGCCGTAGTACGCGAACTACAAGGGTATCATGGCTCATTGGTGATCGTATTCGATGATCTGCCTGCTCTTCTGACAATGTCCTCGGTCTCAGGGGTGGATTTTCTACGCCTCTTCGGCTCAGTCCTCGAATACGCGGAGACACCAACGCTGGCTACTGCTGATAGTGACCTGCTGCGTGAACAGCCTTCTCTCAAACGCCAGATGGAGGCGCAGTTTCAGGTGATACAGATCGATGAGCCACCACATCCCCAGGTTCTCGAAATGCTTGCGTTCTGGATGAAAGATATTGAAGCCCATCATGGCGTTTCCATTGCTCCTGCTGCATGTGAGCACGCCGCTCACCTTGCCCGACGTTTCCTCAAGGCACGCGCCTTGCCCAATTCTGCTCTTTCCCTGCTCGATCAAGCAGCCGCAGCTACCAGACTGATAGGCGATACGCGTAACGCTTACAAGATTGTGGGGGCCGAGCAAGTAGCAACAGTAGCTGCACGCTGGACAGGCATTCCACTGCAAAATCTGCTGAACGAAGAAGCTGCACGTCTCGCCAACCTGGAGAACGTGCTGCATCAGCGCGTCGTGGGACAGAACACTGCTGTCGCTGCTGTCGCCAATGCGGTACGCCGGGTACGCGCTCGCCTTGCCGATCCCAGTCGTCCTGTAGGCTCCTTCCTTTTTCTTGGCCCGACCGGAGTCGGCAAAACGGAATTAGCTCGCGCGCTCGCTACTCTCTTGTTTCAAGATGAAGCAGCCATGGTGCGCATTGACATGTCTGAATACATGGAGAGGCACCAGATCGCACGTCTCATCGGCGCACCTCCCGGATACGTTGGCTACGACAAGGGCGGTCAGTTGACCGACGCAGTGCGCCAGCGACCGTATAGCATTGTGCTTCTCGATGAGTTAGAGAAGGCACACACCGATGTCTTCAACCTGCTTCTGCAAATTCTGGAAGATGGACGTCTGACGGATGGCCTGGGTCAGACCATTGACTTCCGGCATGCAGTCATTATCATGACCTCGAACTGTGGCTCACAGCACATTGTTGAACTCTCTGACGCCTCCGAAGAAGAGGTGCGAACACGTGTGATGGCGGACGTCCGAGCACAGTTCAAGCCAGAATTTCTCAATCGCATCGACGAGATTATCGTCTTCCATCGTCTGGGGCGCGAGGAGATTCGCAACGTGGTTGATATCCAGGTGACACGTTTACAGGAACAATTGGCTGCAGAGTACGGGCTTGAACTACTCCTCACACCCTCTGCTCGCGATTGGCTTGCGGCCAGAGGCTACGATATCGAATATGGTGCTCGCCCACTCAAGCGTTTAATCCGGCGCGAGTTGGAAGACAAACTGGCTCTGGGAGTTATGGCTGGCACGGTTCGCTCAGGTGGGGGACGTGTCCTGGTGGATGTCGAGACTGGAAAGGCTGGACAAGGAGGATCGCTCGTTATAACAACTGAGGGAACACAGGCTCGTGATCCCTCAATACCTTCCCGTGTTGTCCAGACTACCGAAGGCACTCCGTAGAGTCACCTCCAATACCGTCGGAACTATTTGAAGGTATTGGAGGTGACTCTACGGAAGATGACTTGCACACAACACTTATTTACCGAAGAGCGCACCCATTGGCACCCCCAAAATGAACAGAAGCGGCATTACCAGTTCCATCCAGAGGATGAACGTTATTCCCGCAGCCAAGCCCATTAAACCAGCCGTCTTCCAGTAGGAGCGGATGGCGACCTCCCGCGAATAGTGGGCAAATGCAGGGCGGATGACAAAGTAGCTGGCGATCATTACTAGGACTACAGAGAGGAGTCCCCAAATTGGCGTCCAGCCTAACCCAAAGAGCAACGTCTTGTTCAATGCGAAGTAAGCACTACCCAGGCCCAGGCCAGTGAGTACAGCGGGTACCAAGCCAAGACTACAGCAGCTGATGGGTAACCAGCCTGCAAGGAAACCTAGGGATGCTATTGATCCCCGATTGACACAGAAACCTTCCTGCACTCCGGTTCTCGGAACTGGTTGCGGCTGTGGCTGGGCTCTCTTCATAATGTCGGCCATATCTTCTCTCCTTTCATTCAGACCTTGATGTGGAAGTAACTAAGGATGAGGCGTATAATTGGCACGATCAGAATGAACGTAACCACGTAGGTTCCTACACCCCAGCTAGCAGTACGTATTAATCGCTGTATATACAGGTGCTTGAACGCATCAGCAGACATACGCCGCTTAAAGCGACGTACCGAAAAGTACGTAACACTCAGAACAATTAAAGTACTCAACAAGAGCCCGGATAACGCTAGGACCTGAAAGTTGAGAAGACTTCCGAATCTTCCGAGGACCCCTGACAGGGATCCAGCGCCGACTCCCAACAAACCGAGAGTGACAGCGCTACTGCCTCAACAACCAGTCGCGATAATCCCAGCGACTATTCCAGAACTGGCTTGCGACTTCGTCAAGTCTTCAGAATCCGCAGTGTAAACCGGATCCCTCTCTGCTACTTCAGCCATATTTACTTCCTTTCTTCTGATTTCCTCTACTCGCGCACTAGCAACGAAAAGAGAACTAATGTGTGATAGGAGAGGTTTTGCCACTAAAGATGTGGTAAATACCGATGAGGATCAGTACCATTCCTGGCAGTAAGTTGAAGAACACGATTGCTGGGTTGACTACCACGGCATTTGAACTCATACCTCCCATACCTCCCATGTGTTGCATACCCATACTCATAGTGGGGGGAGAGAAATACAGGTGCATGACGGGGCCAATGAAGGGTGCCAGGAACACCCAGAGACCTAACACAAAGAGAACGATTCCTAGGACTCGGACACGTTGCATTCTAAGTGCCTCCTTAGCTCTATAATTAGAGCATTCCTACTACAAGAGATACAACAACCTTCCTTAAAATAAAATGTAACATATGTAGCACAAAAGCGCAAGAAAAATCATTCACCGTTTTTCTTGGACACCTTGACATGGGTAGAACTCCGTTAACTGGTGAAAAAGTCAGGAGGACTTGAAAAACCGTGAGTCATTGGCAATGCTGTAATCATGAAAACACAACAGACAAAGCCAATGAACCCGTCAGAGCAATTTTGCCCGAATGAGCGGTGTTTAGCAAGAGGGAAAGTGGGCGAAGGCAACATTCGTGTTCATGATCGTACCCGACAACGCTATCGCTGCCAGCCATGCCGATGCACGTTTAATGCACGACGCGGCACCATGCTGGAAGGGCTTCGTAAGCCAACGTAATTGATCGTCATTGTGGTAACACTCTTGGCGTATGGATGTCCGGTGCAAGCCATTGTGCATGCCTATGACCTAGATGAGCGAACCGTTGCGAGGTGGCGAGATCGTGCAGGAGCGCACTGTCAGCAGGTCCATCACGCCATCATAGAACAAGGAAACGTGGACTTGCAGCATGTGCAGGCCGATGAGATACGGGTGAAAGGACGCTCAATGATTGCCTCCGATGCTTCAGTTTATGGAACAGGTGAGGCAGGCGAGAGTGTACTCATGCCAACTGGCTCCTCAGTCTTGGCTCTCGCTCTGCGGTCATTTACAAAACACGCTCTAAGCAAAGTGAGACAAAGCCCAGTCGTGCAAACACGACAGCCTCATCCACAAACTCCCCTCGATTCCCTTCACCCCAATGTCCAAAGATCAGACCTGCCTGAATTTGAGGCTCAGGAGGAACGATGAGATAGGCCGAGACTTTGCCGCTAAGAGGACTCTTAAATGAGATATCTTGAATACTCGCGCCATCTTTTTCCCGTTCCGAAAGAACGGTTAGCTCAAACGGTGCCTCTGAATTATATGTAAAAGTGGATACGTCAAGCATATTAGGTTCCTTCCTTCTTCTTCACTTTGCACATCGAAAAGCATACCCATTTTTTGCACCAAACGCAAACGTCTTGATCAGCAGGAGAGGCACTTCCAAAACACGCTCTTAGTATAGAGAATCATTTCAGCCTCATAAAAAAATTAATATATCACAACATCTTTAAGAGCGTGTTTTGTAAATGATCTCAACATGAGATTTAGGTCTGAAGAGACAGCAGGTATGAGCGAACTCCCACCTGCTTTCCCTATTACAGGGGTTAAAGCATCTCAAGAAGCGGCTTCAGCCTATTTACAAAACACGCTCTAACAGACATCAAACAATGGTCGGAAGCTAACTCCCTCCTATCAGAGTTCTCGCCAAGAGGGATATTTAGTAGGCTGGAATATTGTTGTACTTATTTCGATACGTAACTTGTCTTAATAAACGTTCATTTTACAAGACAATTGCTCAGTACACTAAAGAGACAGGGTAGAACCAGACCAACGTGTCTTAATAACCTATCTCATCATTCAATGTCTCACATCTTGACGAGAGAACCGTTAGACGATACAATGGTCGAGAAAAACAAGGAAAAGGAGAGAGAAACGGATGGCACTCATCGGGTATGCCCGTGTTTCACGCAACGAGCAAAATTTAGAACTCCAGGGAGACACCTTGCGCGAGAAGGGCTGCACAAAACTATTCACAGATAAGATCACGGTGTAAATCATTTAATTCAGTGGGCGAAAATTGGATAATTCGGTGGGCGGTAAAACGGGTATGGATATACAGAAAGAGAAGTGAGCAATAAGGTAATTTGTCTCTCGCGGCTCTGCTGGCTCTCTTCTATCACTCGCTTGCTTACCCATTTAATTGTCCAATTTTTTAACAATCCGCCCATTTAATTTCAAAATTTACACCTGGGTTGGTGGTACGCGGGTCTGTTCGGGTTATTGCCTCCGTCGCTTCGCGTCTCCACTGTTTCAATGATACAGACCTGTGCCTCAGTGACGTAACTCAATGGCATAACCTCCGCAAGGGACTTGATGCTCGTCATGAAGCACGACGCAAACAACATCGCTTCCGTAAGTCTCCTGAAAGCTACCTTGCGGCCCTTGAAGCAAACCTCATCAAGGAAAGATTGCTGTCGTAGTTTTTTTAAGTGACTATGGGCCCCGTCACAATCGCGCTACCTGGTCGTCGATGTGACATCAAACTAACCCCTAAACAACTTCTGTCATCAGTCATTCCTTCAATATGAAATAAGTCTTGTATGTTGAAACATACAACAAGAGACTGTATGATGTGGTCTAATGAATGAAGACGATTTTGTTGTGATAGGAGTTTTACTTTGCTTCATGAGTAAGAGAAGTATGGAAATTTAGTGAAAGGATGCACAGGATATGCAAACACAAACAAGGAAAAAACGGTATGTCAATACGAATCAAAAGGGGGGGGCAACCGTGCGTCCGTAAGGCGCTTTTTGCATCGCCCCCAAGTGGGTCACGGGTGGAGAGAACCCGTGTGATCAACGAGTTTACCGGAGATGGAAACGTCACAAGGGAACATAGCATACTCGTAACGCGT